>TARA_R110002020_G_scaffold72293_1_pt1 | contig 10587 bp, 12 predicted proteins | sample TARA_R110002020 | Tara Oceans TARA_R110002020 (sample SAMEA4396489) | marine metagenome | biome: Westerlies Biome; feature: [MES] marine water layer (ENVO:01000295) within the mesopelagic zone...; material: water (ENVO:00002006), including particulate matter (ENVO:01000060) such...
GCCAGAATTTGTTGTGGCGCATATCACGAGGATCATTGGAACGATATAAGTGGCTACGCCAAGCTGGGAAAAGATCTGCACGAACAGTTGACAAATCACCGTCAAGGGGGGTAAAAATGCTACAGTTGCCCATTGGTGCGCATGGGGCATACCATATATTGGGGTCAACTGTTTCATTTGAAAATCCTCCCTAGATTACAAACTTAGCGGTCCTGTCGTTCAAATCCTCGTTGAGGCAGGGCCGTTTTTTTTGGGGAAGCAAATGAGAAAGATGCACGACAATTATCCGACCCCCATGAGCATCGTAGAGGAGTTGGTGCGAAGATGGGTGTTGCCGGAGATGATGGTATGGGAACCCTGTTCGGGTGACGGCAGGCTAGCGGAGGTAATGCACCGTGTTGGCTGTTCGGTGATCTCAACCGATATCTCCATGAGTAAAGATTTTTTTGATTATACACATACACTGGCTCCAACGCTGGTAACCAATCCGCCGTTTAAATACATACGCCCCTTTATCGATCATGCTTTTGCTATCGGCGTTCAGAAGATGGCGCTGGTGTGTCCCGAAAGATTGTGGGCCTGCAAGAAGGGACGCCAACAGTTTGAAGTTCATCGGCCCACCAGGTTTGCCAATATGGACTGGCGCGAAGATTACTTGCAGAAGGGCGGCTCACCGGACCGTGCTCTGGCGGTAGCGATGTGGGAAACACCCCATGCGTCTAAATGTTCGTATGAGGTGTGGAGTAAAAGTGGATGATTGATTATCGGGGTGAGAAGTTTAGCGGGTATAACAAACCGAAACGTACTCCCGGCAAGAATAAAAAATTTGCTGTGCTTGCCAAGCAGGGCCAGCAGGTAAAGCTTGTCCGGTTTGGTGACCCGAAGATGAGCATTAAGAAAGATCAACCCAAGAGGCGCAAGTCGTTTCGGGCGCGTCATAAGTGTGACAGCAGCCCCCCAAGCAAACTAAGCGCCAGGTATTGGAGTTGCAAGAAATGGTAGGGCAAGGAGAAAAAATTCGTGACGGCCACCGTAACTAGCATGATGGCCGTTCCCTGGATTGATGCTATCACGGTCACTCTGTTGGTTGTGATAATAATTTTAATTGTTAAAAGGTAGGCGCATGGAGTATTTCAAGGAGCACTGGATGTGTATGGTCGGCGGGTTTGCCGCCGGGTTTATAGTGGGGATGCTTTTGTAGATGCAGAGTCTCGCCACCATTCAGAGCCAGATAGATCAACTGCCCTATCACGAGCAGTGCGAACTACTGGAGTTGATGGAGAAGTACGAGACGGCTAAGAAAAGGGAAGCAAGCCAGACGGACTTCCTGGCTTTTGTCAAAGCGGTGTGGCCTGCGTTTATCCAAGGCAAACATCACAAGACAATGGCCGAAGCGTTTGAACGGGTTTCCCAGGGGAAACTAAAGCGGCTGATCGTCAACATGCCGCCAAGACACACTAAGTCCGAGTTCGCTTCGTACTTGTTACCCGCCTGGTTCTTGGGGAAATCTCCTGACAAGAAGGTTATCCAGACGGCGCACACGGCGGAACTGGCGGTTGGCTTCGGCAGAAAGGTGCGTAACCTTTTCAACGATCCGGGGTTCCAGGATATATTCCCGGAGTCCAAGCTCCAGTCAGATAGTAAAGCCGCAGGACGCTGGAACACTAACAAGGGTGGTGAGTATTTCGCCATCGGTGTTGGCGGTGCGGTAACGGGTAAGGGTGCGGATATCCTTATCATTGATGATCCGCATTCGGAACAGGATGCTGCCCAGGGGCAGTACCACCCTGAAGTTTTTGACCGTGTGTACGAATGGTATACATCCGGTCCAAGACAACGGTTGCAGCCCGGTGGGGCCATCATTGTCGTGATGACGCGGTGGAGCAAACGGGATCTGACCGGAAAGATTATAGATAACTCGGTGAAGCGTTCGGGTTCGGACGAGTGGGAGATCATAGAGCTTCCTGCGATCATGCCGTCCGGTAATCCGCTGTGGCCCGAATACTGGGGCATTACGGAGTTGGAGGCGCTGCGATCTGAGTTGCCCCTATCCAAGTGGTCGGCCCAGTATCAGCAGGACCCGACTTCCGAAGAGGGGGCGCTGGTCAAGCGCGAGTGGTGGCAGGAGTGGAAGGGGAAGCACCCGCCGTCCTGTGAGTTTGTTATTCAAAGTTGGGACACGGCGTTCCTGAAAACGGAGCGTTCCGATTATTCGGCGTGTACCACTTGGGGTGTCTTTCTCAATGAAGAGAAAGATGCCATGCACATAATTTTATTGGATGCGTTTAAGGAAAGGATGGAGTTCCCCGAACTGAAGAAGCGGGCGTTTGAGATGTGGCAAGAGGCCGATCCCGATGCGTTTATCGTGGAGGGTAAGGCTTCGGGAATGCCGCTGGTGTTTGAGCTTAGGCAGATGGGGATACCTGTCTCGGAGTACGTCCCGTCAAAGGGGAACGATAAGATAGCGCGGGTTAATTCGGTCGCGGATATGTTCGCTTCCGGTATGGTGTGGGCACCCAACACACGGTGGGCCGAAGAGGTTATTGAAGAGTTCGCTGCGTTTCCCGCAGGGGACCACGACGATTTGGTGGATAGTTCAACGCAGGCGTTAATGCGATTTAGACAAGGTGGTTTCATTCGCAATCCCTCCGATGAGGAAGATGAGTGGATGCCGCCCCGGTACATGGAGTTCTATTAATGGCGATTGACAAGGCACTGGCAGGGGAGATGATCGAAGGCGAAGAAGCCGCCGTCGAGATTGAAATCGTAAACCCCGAAGCTGTGTCCATTGATACCCCGGACGGGGGCGTCGTTATAGATTTCGATCCTGAAGCTGAAGATCTGATTGACCACGGAACGAATCTGGCTGAGCACTTAAGTGACAATGAGTTGGGCGAGATTAAGTCGGAGTTGGTCGGGGCTTTCGAGGCTGACCGTTCTTCCCGCAGTGAGTGGGAGGAAACTTATATCAAGGGCCTGGATCTTCTAGGTTTAAAGATTGAGGAGCGAACAACCCCGTGGCCTGGAGCCTGTGGGGTGTTCCATCCGGTATTGTCGGAGGCGGTAATTCGTTTTCAGGCTGAAGCGATTATGGAAACTTTTCCTGCCAAGGGTCCGGTGAGAACGCAGATCATCGGAGACCTGACCGAAGAAAAAGAAAAGCAGGCTATCCGCGTTAAGACGGAGATGAACTACCAGCTTACCGAAGGGATGCCCGACTACCGAAGCGAGCACGAGAATATGTTGTTTGCCCTTCCCCTGGCAGGCAGTGCGTTTAAGAAAGTTTATTACGATGCGGATATGGAGCGGCCCACCGCCGTCTTTGTTCCCGCTGAAGATATGGTGGTTGCTTACGGCGCATCCGATTTGCGCAGTTGCAGCCGCTACACTCACGTTATGAAGAAGACCAAGAACGAAGTGCGCAAGTTGCAAGTCGCGGGATTTTACCGCGATATAGATCTTGGCAACCCCTCCCCCGATTACACCAAAGTCCAGGAACAGTACAACTCTCTGCAAGGCGAGCGGCCTGCTTTTGAATATGATGACCGCTATACGTTGTTGGAGTGCCACGCTGATTTGGATCTGGCAAATTTTGAAGATGAGCAAGATGGTGAACAGACAGGGATAGCGTTACCCTATGTAGTAACCATAGACAAATCATCGGGAGATGTTCTTTCCATTTATAGGAACTGGGAAGAAGATGATCCGCAAAAAAAGAAGATGCTCCATTTTGTACACTATAAGTACTTGCCATCATTGGGTTTTTACGGTTATGGATTGATCCACTGTATCGGTGGCTTGACGAAATCGGCTACGTCTATCTTGCGTCAGCTTGTTGATGCGGGGACGCTTTCCAATTTGCCCGCAGGGTTGAAGTCCAGAGGTCTTCGCATTAAGGGTGACGAGACGCCCATTATGCCTGGGGAGTTTAGGGACGTTGATGTTCCGGGTGGTGCCATACGAGATAACATTGCCTTCATGCCCTACAAGGAACCCAGTGCGGTGTTGTACCAGTTGTTGGGGAACATTGTAGAGGAAGGCAGAAGGTTTGCTTCGCTGGCTGATATGAAGATCAGCGACATGAACAATGAGGCTCCTGTCGGTACAACCCTTGCTATTATTGAACGTGGCATGAAGGTGATGTCGGCGGTGCAGGCGAGGCTTCACGCTTCCATGCGCAAAGAGTTTTCTATCCTTGCCAGTCTTATCAAGACTTTCCTTCCGGCTCAGTATGCCTATGAAACGGGTTCTGTTCGTGCGGAAGACTTTGATGACCGTGTGGACATTATTCCTGTTTCCGATCCGAATGCGACCACTATGGCGCAGCGGGTAATGCAGTATCAGGCGGCGTTACAGTTGGCTGCTCAAGCTCCGCAGATGTACGATCTTCCTGAGCTACACCGTCAGATGCTGATGACCATGGGGTTGCAGGATGTGGACAAGATCGTTCCAGACAAGGACGATGTGAAGCCTACCGATCCTGTTACGGAAAACGAAAACATTATCAACGGCAAGCCCGTCAAGGCGTTCTCTTATCAAGATCAGAAGGCGCACATTACTGTTCATATGAATGCCTTGCAGGACCCCAAGATTATGCAGTTGCTTTCTCAATCCCCACAGGCAGGGGCTATACAGGCAGCGGCTGAAACTCACATTCGGGAACATCTTGCTTTTGAATACCGCAATGAAATTGAGCAGCAGTTGGGCGCTCCGCTGCCGCCCGAAGGCGAGCCGTTGCCGCGTGACGTGGAGAAAGAATTAGCCATGTTGTTGGCGCAGGCTTCGTCCAAACTATTGCAACAGGATAAGGCAGAGGTGCAACAGAAGCAGGCGCAGGAACAGGCTCAAGATCCGATTGTGCAGCAGGCCCAGGAAGAGTTGAACATTCGCCGGATGGAAGTCGAGCGTAAGGCTCAGGCTGACCAGCTTAGGGCTGATGTTGAAATGGACAAGGCTGAAATGACAGATGCCCGTGAGCGTGAGCGCATTGAATCGAATGAACGCATAACGGGAGCACAGATTGGAGCCAAGATTGCAAGTGATGTTCTGGAGGGGGAAATCAAAGGAACGGAACTGGCCGAGAAGGAAAAGATGGAAGGCGCAAGGCTTGGTGTTGAAATTGCAAAAGCGGTTTTGGATAACGAAGGGAGAAAAGAATAATGGCAAAGAAAGCAGCAGTTAAGGCAAAAAGACGGGCGCGTACTCTGGGCGGTCACTACAAAGCCGACGATCCATCTACCCCCGATGTGAACGAAGCTTTTGTTTCGGTTGGGGGAGTTGCCGCCGCTACTAACAAGAAGCCGAAGAAAAACAAAGATAATGTTATTCCCTTGGTAACGCTTGAGGGGGACCGTATGTATCCCGAACAAGCAAAAAAATATTGGGCTAAGGTCAAGAAGAGCGCCTCTTAATGGAGGCCCATGATCTCGCTGCTCTGTTGCAAAAGCGTCTTCGGGAATACATGAACGAAGGGGCCGATCACCTGGCAACAGGGGGCGCAAAAGACTTTCCTGAATACCAACGGATGGTCGGTCGCATTGATGGCATAGCCCTAGCTGAACGTGAACTCCTCGACCTTGTTCAAGACAAGGAGGAAGAGGAATAGCGCAAAGGGAATCGTTGCCCCTTTTGAAGCAACGCATTAAGAGGTGAGATATGTCTAAGGTAGTTGAGCTAAAGAAACAGCCAACGCAACTGCCTGAACCCAAGGGGTACAGGTTGTTGATTGGCATGCCTGAAGTGGAAGAGAAAACTTTAGGTGGTATAATTAAAACAGAAACAGCCAAAGAAACCGAAGCGGTTTCCAGCATTGTAGGCTTTGTCATCAAAATGGGTGAGGACGCTTACAAGGATGAAAAGCGTTTTCCTTCTGGCCCTTATTGTAAGGAAGGAGACTTTGTTGTTTTCCGTGCCTTTCAAGGAACCCGAATTAAGGTTCACGGGAAGGAGTTCCGCTTGCTCAATGACGACAGCATTGAGGCGGTTGTAGATGATCCCCGTGGGTATACGAGGGCATGATGGCTGACGAAGAAACGGTAGATGTCGCAACCGAAAGCGACGTAGAAATTGAAGTGGTGGATGACACGCCTAAAGAAGACCGAGTGGCTGCGCGTGACCAGGAAGCGGCAGCGGACTTTGATATCTCTGAAGATGAGATAGGGCAGTATTCGGACCGCGTTCAAAAGCGCATTAAGCGTTTGAAGTATGAGTTTCACGAACAGCGGCGGGCACGGGAAAGCGCTGAGCGCCAAAACCACGAGGCTGTTGCTCACGCTCAGAGAATGATCTCGGAAAACCGTGATCTAAAAAATCTGTTGCAAAAAGGCAACGATGCTTTGTTCAGGGCCACGGAAGCTAAGACCTCCAGTGAGCTTCAGATGGCAGAGAAAGAATACAAGGAGGCGTATGATACGGGTGATACAGACCGTATTGTGGAGGCGCAGAAAAAGATTAATGACGCGCAGTATTCGCGGCGTAGTGTAGAAGAGTTACGCCCGCCGCAGGGAGAACAGGTTGTTTCTCAACAGGCTCAGCCACAACAGGCCCAGCCTCAAGAGCAGCAATATGTTCCTCCTCCTGATCCTCGTGCCATCGAATGGTTGCGCGAGAATCCGTGGTTCGGGCAAGATAAGGAAATGACTTCCTTTGCATATGGCCTGCACGAAAAACTGGTAGTGGACGAAAGAGTTTCTCCTCAAGCGGAGGAATACTACCAGCGTGTGGATCAGCGTATGCGGGAAGTTTTCCCGGATCATTTCAATGGAGGCGCTCCACCTCGTGAGGAGACCTCCCGTAAATCCGTGGTTGCTCCTGCAACAAGAGCAGGAAAAACGCCACGCAAGGTAACGCTTAATAGTACCCAGGTTGACCTCGCCAAAAAACTTGGGCTTACTACTGAGCAATATGCCAATCAAGTAGTGAAGGATATGGCGCATGGTAGATGACCCTCGGACTAAAAGAGAGCACGAAACCCGTGATGTAGAGTCACGCACTGAAACTGGATGGGTACCTCCTTCTATTTTACCCAACCCCGATCCACAACCGGGATGGGTGTTTAGATGGGTACGTACCTCTGTACTTGGTTCTGCTGACAATACTAATGTTTCTAAAATGTTTAGAGGTGGTTGGGTTCCCTGTAGGGCGGAAGATCATCCTGAGCTTTGTATTCAATCTGATGTTGATTCCCGTTTCGGAGCGGATGGAAACATTGAAGTAGGCGGCTTGTTACTTTGCAAGATGCCGGAAGAAAAAATTGAGCAGCGAGCTAAATACTACAGGGAGAAAGCCGATCAGCAAATGGCTGCGGTTGACTCTAACTTTATGCGGGAACAGGACCCTCGTATGCCTCTTCTTAGACCGGAGAGAAAGACAAGGGTAGATTTTGGCAAAGGAGGGTAACACCCCTCTATATTCATAAGGAGAATTGAATCATGGCTGGTTCAGTAGAGGCCCCTTATGGGATGGTCCAAGTCGCAATACTAGGTCAAGGGTACAATACTAGTGGTCAAACCATGTATCCTTTGGGGTCTAATAACACTAACGCAATTTTTGCGGGGCAACCTGTACACTTTGCGGCGGGTGTGACTACGGCTATTGCAGCCACCCCAACGACTACGTTTTCGGCAACGAACACACCCATAGGCATAGCTGCCGGATTCCGTTATGTTGACGGAAGTACGGGACAGCTTACGTTCGCTAATAATCTTGTAGCCAGTGCGATGACTGGTTCCGGGCATTCCGATGTTCAGGTTTATGTTTGGGACAATCCTCGTGCTGTATTCAAGGTGCAGGCAGATGCTGCAATGGCTTCGACGGATGCGGGATTAAACTCCGCTCTGACGAACATCACTGCTGTTAATACGCTCGACTTGAGCAAGCAGAGTAAGATGACGGTCGATGCAGACGCTGCTACTACCGCAACCCTAGCTGTTCGGGTTATTGGGCTGTTTGATTCGCCTAATAACAATTGGACTGATACATATCCAGATGTTCTCGTTACGTGGAACCCTGGGGTGCATCAGTACGATATGAGCACGTTGGCATAGGAGTCTAGAGAGATGGCTATATCAAGAGCACAAATGCTGAAGGAGCTTCTCCCTGGTCTTAATGCTTTGTTCGGTTTGACGTATGAAACTTATGAAAATGAAAGTGATGAGATCTATGAGACAGAGACCTCTGATCGTTCGTTTGAAGAAGAAGTCAAACTAACTGGCTTTGGGCAGGCTCCGGTCAAACCTGAAGGGGAAGCAATCTCTTACGATACCGCAAGTGAGAGCTTCTCGGTTCGTTACAACAACGAAACCATTGCGATGGGCTTCGCCATTACGGAAGAAGCCATGGAAGATAACTTGTATGATTCGCTTTCAGCGCGTTATACGAAAGCATTGGCGCGTGCTATGGCTTACACCAAACAGGTGAAAGCTGCGTACCCGCTCAATCAGGGTCTTCCGACAACCGACAACTTTGATTCTGGTGATGGTGTTTCGCTTTTTAATACCGCTCACCCGACTGTTGCTGGTGGCAACAATGCCAACACTCCGACTACGCAGACGGATTTGAATGAGACCAGCCTTGAAGCTGCGGTCATTCAGATTGCCGGATGGGTAGATGAGAAGGGGTTGTTGATTGCTGCTCGTCCTCGCAAGCTCATCGTTCCGCCGAACAATATGTTCGTTGCTACCCGTATCTTAGATTCGGAAGGCAAGACGGGCACGGCGGATAATGACATCAACGCCATTAAGCACAACGGTACGATACCTGAGGGTTATTCGGTGAACCACTATCTCACCGACACTAACTCTTGGTATATCATTACTGATGTGCCAAACGGCATGAAACACTTTACCCGTGTGCCACTCCAGACCTCCATGGATGGCGACTTCGACACCGGGAATGTGAGGTATAAAGCGCGGGAACGCTACTCGTTTGGCGTCTCCGATCCCCTTGGCATCTTTGGATGTGAAGGCGCGTCGTAATACCAGGGGGGCCTTGTGCTCCCCATTTCGTTTTGGTTTAGATGAGGATCAGTCGGGATAGCGACCCGGCGCTCGTCTAGGCAAGCTGTAAGGATAAGGGCGGTCCTAGGATAAGCTGCTCGCCGTTACAGTGAGGGGGATCGCAGGCCCCCACTTCTTTCTGGGAACACTTAGTCCCATCGACTGGCCCAGCAGACGCTATGAAGACGATGGGGTTTATCTCTCATAGGAGAAAATTATGGGTTCAACAACCTTTTCCGGTCCGATTAAAGCGGGCAACATTCTTGCAACAACAGGGACAACTATTGGCACCGATATTAAAAACACGGGCCAGGTTGTTATGGCGCAGTCCTCTGCATTTGCGTACACGGATACAGGCGTAACCGACACCACTATTGTTATTCCCGCCAATTCTCAAATCATTGATATTGTTATTGATGTTGAGATTGCCTTTAACGGCGGCGGTGTTAAGACACTGGATATTGGTAAATCGGGTGGATTGATTACTGCTTTTCTTAACACCTACGATCTAGCTGGTAGCGTGGGCCGTAAGTATCCGACAACGGAAGCTGGTGGTGCATTAATTTGGGCCGACGTAGGAACAACGGATGTTAAGGTCACTTTCCAATATACGGACACGGGTGGCGGTGTTTCTGCTGGTAACGGTTTCTTTACTTTCTTATACCAGCAAAATCTTAACTTAAAATAAGAGGAGGGCATAATGACTGACTTAAGGTCATTTACTTACACCTACTCTGGAGTGGCTGAGAACCAAAGCAATCCTGCGGCAGATGTTGACGCTTGTGGGGATGCGGCAGCTTTGACCGATGACGAATTTTATATGTTGTTGGATGGCGGCATGGCGACGGCTGGTGATGGCGATGGGATCTGTACGTCTCAAAGTGTGGCCGGACAGATGTCCATAGACGGTGCGGCTTCTGATGAAAAGAACTCTCAACGTCGAGTGCTGTATGGTGTATCTGCTCCGCGCCGGGTTTCCTTTTCTTCTGCGGCCAATAACTCTGCTTTGACCTTTACCATTAAAGGTTTGAATGGAAGTGGCCGTCAGGTAACTGAAACACTTACTGGTCCAAATACGGCTAGTGTTTACACTACCAATCTCTTTTCCCGTGTGGACATGATCTTTAGTGATGGCACAACAAATGCTGTTACTGTGGGAGACAATGCCGGGTATGTGGATTTTAGCAAGCTAGCTAGGCAGATTAACATTACTTCCGACGGAAACTCTAGTGCCATTACTTATACGGTAGCGGGACTTGATGTTTATGGGGTTGTGCAAACCGAAGACATTACAGGTCCCAGTTCGGGTACTACTAACGGGACTAAGTTCTTTAGTTTTGTTTCTTCCGTTAAAGCTTCAGCTTCGGATAGTAATAGTGTTAGCGCAGGTGTTGTGGCTGGTATCCGTATTATGATTAACAATCAGGATACTCGTCTCAAGAACTGGTACATGGTTCAAGCGGCTAATGCGGCCAAGGCTGAGATTACAATGGAGAACGGCGCAACATCCAGTGCATCCGGTTCTGCTAAGATTGTTTTCAATCCAGGTCAGGGTGATGGGGTAGTGAATTATCCTAGCGTTGGTGGTGAC
>TARA_R110002020_G_scaffold421577_2_pt1 | contig 10583 bp, 3 predicted proteins | sample TARA_R110002020 | Tara Oceans TARA_R110002020 (sample SAMEA4396489) | marine metagenome | biome: Westerlies Biome; feature: [MES] marine water layer (ENVO:01000295) within the mesopelagic zone...; material: water (ENVO:00002006), including particulate matter (ENVO:01000060) such...
TCAATATCCACAATGTGTGTAGAAACTGAATCAAGGAAGTGTCTATCGTGGGAAACGACGATCACCAAGTTTTTGAAATCAAGCAGGAAATTCTCCAGCCATTCTATGGTAGATGCATCCAAATCATTGGTAGGCTCATCGAGAATCAAAATATCAGGATTACCAAAAAGTGCCTGCGCTAAGAGAACTCTTACCTTTTGGTTACCGGCAAGATCCTTCATTTGCATGTAATGCAAGTCTTCGGTAATCCCCAAGCCTGAAAGTAATGCTGCTGCATCAGACTCAGCATTCCATCCATCCATCTCAGCGAAGTCTGCTTCCAACTGGGATGCACGCAAACCATCCTCTTCAGAGAAATCCTCCTTCATATAGATGGCGTCTTTTTCCTCCATGATGGCATACAGGGTCTTGTGACCCATAAGGACCGTTTTCAGGACTTCTACCTCATCAAAGCCGAAGTGGTTTTGACTCAATACAGCCATACGCTGACCCGGAGTGATGCTGATACCACCGCTGGTACTTTCCATTTCTCCTGAAAGGATTTTCAAAAAAGTTGACTTTCCAGCTCCGTTTGCACCGATTACACCATAGCAATTGCCAGGGTTGAATTTCAGCGAGACCTCGTCGAAAAGTGTTCGTTTGCCAAATTTGAGTGATAAATTATCTACTGATATCATAATAGGGTTTTCTTCTTTTTTGGAGGCGCAAAGATAGGAATTAAATAATTGAAGACTCAGGGATTTGCAAGGTTTTGGGGTTCAAGTAGGTGCTTTGTGTCAGATGGCGTGTAATATTTTTTTCAGTTAGCTATATTGGGTAATTAAATCGTTTTTAAACTTTGAATGAGGGGATTTTACCGGCTTCTTTATTTAGTTCTATTCTTACACTTTTTTGTGTTGGAATCCCATGGCCAAATCTCCACGATCGGTAAAGAATTTTGGGTGGGATTTATGGAAAATAACAGAATCCTTCCTGGCGCTTCAGATCGAGCTGTTTTAGAAATCACTGCTATAGAAGATGCTACTGTTACAATTGAATATTTGGGACAAACACGTAATGCTACCCTTGCCAAAGGAGGTAGATATAATTTCATAGTCGATTCAGAGACACTTGATCTGCTTCATCGATCTGCTCAGCGGGTAGAAAAAAAAGGGATATATATCAATTCTACTGGAGATTTATCAGTTTATGCCTTTAATGAGCGAGTTAGAAGTGCAGATGGGACCGTGGTGCTGCCAGTGGGGGCTTTAGGCAAAGACTACCTGGTGACTTCTCACTTCGAAAGACTCACTTACCCGGTGGAGTATGATGGCAATGTGGATAATGAAAGTCTTTTACTTGTCATTGCAACAGAGGATGATACGCAGGTGGAGATCACCAAAAGTTTATTCAGTGCAGCTCCCATCACGATCACACTTAATAGAGGTGAAAGTTATCAAGTGAAAGAACGCTATGATCTGACAGGTTCCAGAGTTAGGGTGGTAGGAGATGATGCAAACTCCTGTAAGAAAATAGCTGTTTTTGGAGGAAATAAGTGGACTTCTGTTGGGAATTGCGGAAGTGCAAATGACAATCTTTTTCAGCAGGCATACCCTATAAACACCTGGGGGCAATCATTTATACATGTTGCCTTGGAAGGAAGAACTTCCGGGGAACTGGTAAAAGTGCTGGCCTCTGAGGACAATACCCAAGTATTCGTAAACGGTATACCAAGGGGATCTATTAACGCAGCTGAGTTTGTGACCCTAGATTTTGCAAAAAATCAAACGGCATCAATCACTACTTCCAAACCTGCATCAGTTACTGTATTCTCCAAAAGCCAAGGGTGTAACGAAGTGGGCGATCCCAATTTTGATCGCGGGGATCCTTTTATGATTTCCTATAGCCCAAATGAGCAATTGCTCAAAGAGGTAAAGTTTTCTGCCCTTTCACTTCAGTCAATTGAAGCACATTTTGTCAATATTATAGTTCCGGCTGGAGCCCAGTCCAAAACGGTTTTGGACGGTAGAAATATCGGTAATTCATTTTCCCCAGTCCCTGGCAATTCATCTTTCTATTTTGCGCGAGTGAGTGTTTTTCAGGGAGTGCATGAATTGATCAATCCGGATGGTTTTATAGCATATGTTTATGGTTTTGGGTTTTTGGAATCCTATGGATATGCTGTTGGCGCTGCTTTGGATAACCTGAATTTCGAAGTGAAGTCTGAGTATGAATTTGAAGTGGAAGGAGACCGGATTGCTTGCCTAGAACAGGAAGGAGTCTGGACTATCACTCCGGAAAGTGACGCTTTTACTTATTTTACCTGGGATTTTGGCGATGGATCAGCTCTCCAAGAAGGTCAGGAGGTCAAGCATACCTATACAGAGCCAGGGATCTACGAAGTCACAGTCACCTCTTCCCTTAGTCCTAATACCTGCGATCAGCAGGAGGATGAGACCTTTGAGGTAGAAGTGCTAGAGTCAAAAGCAGAACTCATAGGTGAGCAGTCTGTCTGTCCGGATATAGAAGAATTGATGTATAAGCTAGTAGATAAGGAGCATATAAAGTCAGTGACTTTCGATATTGAAGGTGGGACTATCGTAGAGAATTATGGCGACTCAATTTTGGTTAATTGGGGCCCTGCAAATCCTGCTGCTAAAATTACAGCCAACATAATCGGTACAAGTGGCTGTTTGATAGACCCGATTTCACTTGAGGTGGTCATTAATTTAAAATTGGATGCCGCTTTACCTGCCGGAAACCAAGAAGTTTGTTTTGATCCTCAGACCACACATTTCTATGAAGCTCCGAATTCAACTACAGGTAGAGGATACGATTGGACAGTCACAGGAGGAGAAATTATTTACGGCCAAAATCAAGCCAACGTAGAGGTAAGTTGGAATGTGCCGGGCACTGTTGGAACTTTAAGTTATACCACGTATAGCTTGGTCGATCAATCCTGTGAGGGAACCTCAGAGGAGTTGGAGATTACCATTGCAGAGGAATTTGTAGTTTCCGTTGGAAGTATTTTGCCGGTTCAGTGTTTCGGTGAATCGAGTGGCAAAATCGAATTAGAAATTCAAGGTGGTGTCGCACCGTTTGAATTTTTATGGTCACATGATTCTACAATGAATGAGTCTAGTGCCGAGGGATTACCTGCTGGGCTATATTCTGTCACCATCACAGATCGTATAGGGTGTGAGCGGATATTGGAAAACTTAGTGATTACTGAGCCTGAACTGCTCGAGCTAACCTCACTTTCCGTATTAGGAGCGAGTTGTTATGGTAAAGAGGATGGAGTTTTGGATTTGGTTGTAATTGGAGGCACCGCACCATATACTATAGAATTGGACGGGGAAATTGATTTTTCTGGACAATTAAACTTATCAGATGTTCCTCAGGGAGTTTATGAGACTACTGTTACCGATCAAAACGGTTGCTTTATTCCTGTTTCCTTCGAAATCACTTCTCCTCCAGCTTTGGAAGTAGATGTTCGATTGACAAAGCCTGCCTGTCCAGGAGGAAGCAATGGGGAATTGTTTTCCTTTCCTTCAGGAGGCAAAGCTCCTTATGTTTACTTTTGGGAGGAGGAAAATACTACAATTAATATGCTGACTGGTTTAGCTAAGGGGACCTATTCAGTGTCTGTTTTGGATGCTTCCGGATGTGTGAGTTTGGGGATGGGGGTAGTTACTGAGAAAGCTCCCGATGTAAGAATGCCCACAGGATTCAATCCCCAAAAAGATGAAGGGATATTTAAAGGGGTATCCAATTGTGAGATTAATTTTAACCTCTGGATCTATAATCGCTGGGGCCAACTAATTTATGCCGGAACAGAAGGCTGGAACGGATTGGCGAATGGAGAAAATGCTATCCCGGGTAGTTATACTTTCTTGATGCAGTATAGTTTTCCACTAGAAGGCGAAATGCAAACAGTTGAAAAACGAGGAGCATTCGTTCTTATTAGATGATTGACATTTAATAGCGTAGGATCATTTATCAACTTTTTGAGCAGAAACCTTACTGGATTCTTTACCCAAAACTAATCCGAAAAGAATTCTATAATCCATCCTTTTGGATAGTTTTGTACCTGCAAACTTTTAAACTAGAATGAAAAATATTTTAATAACAGGTGGGGCTGGTTACATAGGTTCACACACAGCGGTTCAATTAATTGAAGCTGGTTACAACCCGATTATCATCGATAATCTTTCAAATTCTGATGAAAAGGTACTCGATAGATTAGAAGAAATCACTGGCAGAAAGCTTACATTTTATAAGGGTGACTGTAGTGACCGTGCCCTTTTGGATAAGATTTCCTCAGAACACCAACTAGTTGGAGTTATTCATTTTGCAGCCTTCAAAGCGGTGGGAGAGAGTACCTTGCAGCCATTGAAATATTACCAGAATAACTTAGGTTCCTTGCTGACAATCCTTGATTTTATGAAGTCAAAGCAAATCAAGGATTTGGTTTTTTCTTCCTCATGCACGGTGTATGGTCAGCCAGATATATTGCCGGTTACCGAAGAAACACCACGCCAGGATGCCGAAAGCCCATATGGAAATACAAAAAAGATTTGTGAGGATATTTTGGTCGATTTTGTCAAAAGCCAAGCTGGAATTCGAGTGATTTCCTTACGTTATTTCAATCCCGTAGGCGCACATCCAAGTGGTAAAATAGGAGAACTTCCCATCGGAACACCTGCCAATTTGGTTCCTTTTGTGACTCAGACAGCCGCTGGCATTAGAGAAAAGCTTACCGTTTTTGGAGATAATTATGATACAGCGGATGGATCTTGTGTTCGAGATTTTATTCATGTGATGGATTTGGCAGATGCCCATGTAAAAGCATTTGCTTATTTGGGTGAGCAAAAAGATGATTTCTACGATGTATTTAACGTGGGAACTGGAAACGGAAATACTGTTTTGGAAGTCATTAGAACATTTGAAAAAGTAAATGAAGTCAAAGTGAACTATGTGATCGGGGCAAGAAGAGCGGGTGATATAGTGAAAATCTGGGCTGATACAGCCAAAATTAATAATGTGCTGAATTGGCACCCAAGTTATTCCCTTGAAGATTCTCTAAGAGATAGCTGGAACTGGCAGAAGGCATTGTAATTTATGCGGCGTTAAAAGCGTATAAATACTACAACTAAAAAATGAAACTCTCCTTAAAGTAAATTATATTTTAAGGAGAGTTTTTTCGTTTGTATGGTCTGGTTCAGGACGAAAAGCTTTAATCTTTATTTGATAAACATTTACAAAGGGTAATGAGGTGAGATAGATGAATGTCTTTGTCTTCTGAGCCAGAATTCAAATTTTTGATTCAATATCCTTTTATTTTTATTGTTCTGAAACTGTCATAATTTGACAGGAAATTTAAATCAAAAGAGTACGAATCAGCTTAAAAATCGGAGAAAGTCCTGATGTATATTTCTTGTTTCGTATCGCAAAAAACTCAAAATAAATCGGGGAAAGCTACACTATGGAAGAGTAACTACTTTACTGTCATGATATCACTATAGAATAGCTATCGCGACTTTTACGTGTAGCACATCAGTGCGAAGAAAATATCAGCCTTGTCTATGTCTGATTATTCCAAAGTGGATTAGTCTAAAAATTTTAATTTAGTTATGAGTAATAATTCCGGGAAAGGAAAGAGTAAGTCACAACAATTGTCAGTTCATAGCTATCAAAATCTTGACCCTGTTCAGGATGTGTCATTGTATAGGATTTGCCAATTGAGTACAATTGTTTCAGGTGCTTCCCAAGCTCTTATCCTGATTGAAGGGACAGAGTTAGCTGGGTTCAAAGTAGCAACTGGTATAAGCATAGAAAATAGAGAGCTTACCACTTTTTTTAAAAGTCTAACCCTAGAAAGTCAATCACTTGTTAGCTGTACTGAAGTGCAGAGTAGTTCTCTTCCAGATGATATTCAGAGGGCTTTTGAGGCCCAGGGAATTAATTCCTATGTAGGTGTACCTTTGGTTTCCGAGAACAGGGAATGGGTTGGTTGTTTATTTATTTTTGATAAGGAACCTATACACTTGGATGCAAAGACTATAACCGCGCTCGAACTCCTTGCTAGTGAAGCTGTCATTATAATTCAGGAAAGGCAGTTGATAGCAGAGTTTAGTAATGTGGAGAAGTTATTTAACCTTTCCAATGATTTGGTTTGTATAGCTGGTACAGATGGTTTTTTCAAAAAAATCAATCCCTCATTCACAAATTTGCTCGGCTGGGACAATGAGACGCTTCTTACTCGATCATTTTTTGAATTAATTCATCCGGAAGATATTGCCAAGTCTAAGAAGGAAATAGAAAAACTAGCTTCAGGTGAATCTTCAATTGAGTTTTCCCATAGGTTTCTATGTAAAGATGGTACCTATAAGGTTCTTTCCTGGGTGTCCACCCCAGACCCTAACACAGGCAATATCTTCAGTATAGCGAGAGATACTACTGACTCTCAGGCCAAGGAACAGCAATTGGCAAAGAGTGAAGGTAGATTACGGGCGTTTTTCGAAAACTCCCAAGGTCTGATGTGTACACATGATTTGAAAGGGATATTTATTTCTGTGAATGAAGCAGGTGCTAAAAAAATAGGGTATTCAGCTGATGAGTTGATCGGAAAAAGTCTGTATGATATAGTGCCAAGCTATCGTCATCAACTAATAGACCAATATCTTTTTGTGGTTCAAAAAGAAGGGAAAGCCAGTGGACAAATGATCACTCAGCATAAGGATGGTTCAGAGCTTATTTGGATGTTCAACAACGTGCTGGAGACTGATCACTTTGGAGTAGGGGATTATGTGATTGGAAATGCAATAGACATCACCAAGCGTGTGAAACTGGAGGAAGAATTATCACATGCCCGAAAGCTACTCGAAGAAACAGGGAAAGTGGCAAGGGTAGGTGGCTGGAATCTAGACATGAAAGAGCAGCTTTTAAGCTGGACACCCACCACGAAGTTAATTCATGAAGTGTCCGAGGACTTTGAGCCTGATGTGAAAACTGGTATAAATTTCTATAAAGAAGGAGATAGCCGAGATGCTATCACTGTAGCTTTGCAAGAGGCAATGGCCACAGGAAAGCCTTGGGATTTGGAGTTGCAGTTAGTTACTAGTAAAGGAAATGAACTTTGGGTTCGGGCCATAGGTCAAGCGGAATTTGAAAAGGGAGAATGTATACGCGTATTTGGAACTTTCCAGGATATTGATGAGAGTAAGCGTGCTCAGATAGATTTGGAGCAGACCCGAAAAGTGCTGGATGATGTGATCAATGCTTCCTCGGAAGTCTGTGTGATTTCTACGGACAAGGAAGGGTTTATAACTGTTTTTAATGTAGGAGCTGAAAAAATGCTAGGTTATTCTGCCAAGGAAATGGTGGGGAAGCAAAAGCCTAGTGTGCTTCACAAGCCGGAAGAAGTCAAAGCCTTTAAAGCAGAGTTGGAACTTGATTTTGGAAGGGAGATTAGTCCAGCTGAAATTTTTACTGCAAGGGCTGACCGTGATGGGGTGGAGCAACGTGATTGGACATTTGTAACAAAAACCGGCGAGGAAAAAGTTGTATCATTGGTTGTTTCTCCTATGAAGAATTTGGCGGGGGAATCAATCGGCTATCTAGGTATAGCTATAGATATTACCGAGAAAAGCAAAATAGAAAATGACTTAATTACAGAAAAAAGCAGGCTTAATGCATTTGTAAAACACACTCCAGCTGCTGTTGCTATGTTGGATAAGGACTTGATTTACATTGCTGCAAGTAATCAATGGAAGAAGGATTACTTTCTGAAAGGAAAGGATATCGTAGGTAAATACCATTATGATTTATTTCCGCAAATAGATAGCGCGGGAAGAGCGCGCGATCAGCGTGTTTTAAACGGTGCAGTCGAGCGAAAGGAAGAAGATGTAATCAGAATGCCAGGTGATACAGAGAATCGCTATGTGACTTGGGAAATGAGGCCTTGGTACCTTCACGATGGAGAAGTTGGCGGCATGATGCTTTTCACCCAAGACATTACCAGCCTTGTTAAGCAGCGGGAAGAATTGAAAAAGGCAAAAATTCAAGCTGAGGAAGCGAGTGTTGCCAAGTCAGAATTTCTGGCGAATATGAGTCATGAGATTCGAACACCTTTAAATGGCGTAATAGGTTTTACTGACTTGGTTTTAAAAACAAATCTCAACGAAACCCAGCATCAATATTTATCCATTGTAAATCAATCAGGAAATGCGCTTTTGAGCATTATCAATGATATTCTTGATTTTTCTAAAATTGAAGCTGGCCGACTGGAGCTCGATATAGAGAAGTGTGATCTGTACGAAATCAGTGCTCAGGCGACGGATATTATTACTTATCAGATTCAGAATAAAGGTCTGGAGATGCTATTGAATGTGGCAACCGACTTGCCAAGATTTGTCCACACGGATTCTGTGAGGTTAAAACAAATTTTGGTAAATCTATTGGGCAATGCATCCAAGTTTACCGAAAAAGGGGAGATAGAATTGAAGATTGAAATTCTGGAATCTGAAGGTGAATTTTATAAAATGCGATTCGCTGTACGAGACACTGGTATAGGAATTAAACCTGAGAAGCAGGCGAAGATTTTTGAAGCATTCTCTCAGGAAGATAGTTCTACGACCAAGAAATATGGAGGTACAGGCCTTGGATTGACTATTTCAAACAGTCTTCTCAGGCTGATGGATAGTCAATTACAACTTGTGAGTGAGCCAGGAAAAGGAAGCACATTCTTTTTCGATGTTACTTTGAAAACAGAAGAAGGTGATGCCATCGATTGGTTTGACGTAGAGAAGATAAATAATGTGCTTATAGTTGATGATAATGAGAATAATCGATTGATTGTTAGGCAAATGTTATTGCTGAAAAACATTCAATCAGTTGAAGCCTCCAATGGATTTGAAGCCTTGCAAGCTTTAGCAACTGGGCAAAAATTTGATGTGATTTTAATGGATTACCATATGCCATTTATGGATGGACTGGAGACTATCCGTAAGATAAGAGAGACTTTTGATTCATGGGGATCAGATGAGCCAATCATGCTGCTTCATAGTTCATCTGATGACCATAAAATCATAGAAAACTGCAAGGAACTGCGTGTACATCATCGATTGATCAAGCCAATCAAAATTCAGGAATTCTATCAAGCATTATCCAAGCTTCATAAATTCGATGCTAACATGGAAGTGGAAGCATCGGAGGAAGTAGATAATACGGTGAAAGATTTTACTGTACTTCTAGCTGAAGATAATATGGTAAATATGCTTTTGGCGAAAACAATCATAAAAAAGATTGCGCCTAACGCCACCATAATAGGAGTGAATAACGGGTTGGAAGCTTTGGAATATTGTCAAAAGCAATTTCCGGATATTATCCTGATGGATGTACAGATGCCGGAAATGAACGGCTACGAAGCCACGAAGAATATAAGGTTGCTCGAAAAGGATTCGAGAGTTCCTATTGTTGCTTTTACCGCAGGTAATGTGAAGGGGGAAAGGGAGAAATGCCTTCTGGCAGGAATGGACGATTTTGTAGTGAAGCCAGTCGTCGAAGAAACTGTAAAAATGGTTCTCAATAAATGGTTAGATGAAGGTGATGCAAGTTCAAATTTGACTGAAGGAAAAAGCTTAACTCAAGTAGATAAGCGTTATAATCCTGAGAAACTTCGTAATTATACTTCGAATGATCAAGAGTTTTTAGAAAGCATAAAACTATTAGTAAAGACTGAGCTAAAAGGTTCTCTGAGTACTATTCAGGAGATGATCGAGTCCAAGGAGATCACTTTGATTAATGAGGCTGGTCACAAACTCTATGGTACAGCAATTTCGGCAGGTATGGGAAATCTATCAGAAATTGCAAATGAACTAGAGCATATGGTTGAGTTTGACTCAGATCGTTTAAGCAAATTGTCCAAGGAACTAAAGGAAGAAATTGATTTAGTGCTGGAGATGATGGAGATATAGTCTGGCAAAATAAATAATATGAGATCCGCAAGGATGCCAGTCAGCCTGCTTTTGCCGCCTTACTTGTAGAAAAGCGGATACCCAAAATAAAGAAAAGCTTCGGGCCTTTATTCTTGTAGCATTTGATACTAATAGGTCTTCTTTTAAATAGGAAGACCTATTGCTTTTTTGAAGTGGTCAAAAAAAGTAATAGCCATCAATTCCCCCAACTTTTAAGACTGATCCAAGGATATAAGCGAAAAATTCCATTTACTAATAAAACAAAAAAGTCCCGAATTTCTTCGGGACTTTAAGCGGAATGGACGGGACTCGAACCCGCGACCTTCCCGATGAATCGGGACAAACATTCTAACCAGCTGAACTCTCAGTAATTAAACCATCAATATATGTTCTGGATTTTTTCATTTTAATAAATCTCTCCATTTGTAGAGCTTCATTTTTTGTGGAAAAAGATTTTAACCAAACAATCTTCCATGGTTGCTTTCTTGCTGTGTAACCACTATGCATTCGATTGTGCTTTTTCAGCCTTTCCGATGGATCCTGGCTGGAACCTATATAATATGACCCATCCTTTTGTGATTGAAGGATATAAGCGAAAAATTCCATTTACTAATAAAACAAAAAAGT
>TARA_R110002020_G_scaffold111625_6_pt1 | contig 10574 bp, 16 predicted proteins | sample TARA_R110002020 | Tara Oceans TARA_R110002020 (sample SAMEA4396489) | marine metagenome | biome: Westerlies Biome; feature: [MES] marine water layer (ENVO:01000295) within the mesopelagic zone...; material: water (ENVO:00002006), including particulate matter (ENVO:01000060) such...
GAAGATTCGATACAGGTTGTGCTGGTTGGGAACTTCTTTCGCTTCGCTCTCGCGGAGGAAATCACCCTTCAAGCACACTGGGTAGAACGTGCTGTGGTCAATGGCATAGATCGGGTTAGTTGCAGCCGTAAACAAGGCATCATCAAGGAACGGAACCCAGATGATCGGGTGACGGCGGAAGACCAACTGCATGTCTACAGTTCCCAGACCGCTCGCCTCTGCGGGAGCAAGGTCCCGACCAAGGTTTTCGTTCTGGGATTCACCAACGTCTTCGAGTGAGGACACAACAGTTTCGTTGGTGTAGAACTGCAGCTTCTGGCCAGTACCATTCCGGTAGTCGTCCAGACTGATCGGAGACATCCAACCAGTTTTGCGAGTACCAGTACGCATCTTCTTCAACAGGTCCGACTTCGTCACGTTGACGTAGGTGGATGTGTAGTTGTCGAATTTCGGATGAACAGTCAGATCAACATTGGCAACCGTACCACCGTTTGATCCGGTGAACGTCCCGGTCCCAGCCGCGCGGTGGACAACCCAATATGGAACACCATACGGAAGCGTTTTATCGCTGGCGTCCGCAGTCCACGCCTTAGCTTCCAGTTCCTTGGCAAGACTGATGAGAGCATCAGCACGCCGAGGTTCGATGACGTTGAAAACCGCAGAATCACCACGGTTCATCAGAATGTCAGTCTGATAGATGAAACCCCATTTACTCTGGGCGTGAACCCAGGGCACACTCATCTGAACCATGAGGTCCGGGATGTCATAAGTATCAGTATCCAGCAGACCAACGTGGGCTGCCTGATTGGAGAGCTTCGACATCAGGTTACGCTGAATACCGTTACCATGATCGAAGACAACCTTTTCCTTCTTGAGCCACTTACCCATAACGGGATAGCTCGTGAGGTCCTGGGCAATCTGCTGGAATTTCAGCGGACCCAGGTGTTTGAGTGTACCAGCAACAAAATCAGTAATGTCCGCAGCAACTGTAGCCATGGTTCAGTTCCTTTATTCCTTGGTATGACTCCAAAGAGAGTGCGATTTGGCAAACTCTGCCGCTGCTTCTCGTGGGTCAGACGCCGCCCGCTGCGTGTGCGTTGGTCGTGCCGTCACCTGAGAACCAGTGTTACGCATTTGACTCTTGATGTCATTCCGTGTTTGAGTTTTAACATTGTCGCCTACTGTCATCTGAACAGCCTTATCGAAGATTTGCTGATCATTAGGCCCGCTGAAACCCCAGCCTTGCCAGTCTGACTGCATCTTCACATAACGCTGCGCAATGGTCTCTCTGGTTTGAAATTCCTTCGATGTCTGGGTGATGTCGGCTGACTTACCCGTACCAACGAACTCCTGAACATTGTCCGGCAAATTACCAAACTGTTCATCAAACCAATTCACAAGTCGTGCTGCGTCTGCCGTAGCCGCCTGTTGTTGGACCGCACCAAGGCTGGTCTCGTGCGACTGCTGCATCTGCTGCATTTGCTGCTCAAGCTGAGAGTTCTTCTGTGACAGGGAGCCAAAGGTATCGACAAGCTGATTAATCAGCTCTTCGTCAAATCCCTTATCAGCTAATCCCTTAAGACCTTCCAACTCGGAAGCAGATTCTTCAGTTGTCTCCGCCGGGTCATTGGCCTGTGTCTCTCGGTCAATCGCTACCCGGACTGCTTCTGGAGTGCCCAGAGCTTTAATGTCCTCGTAACGAAAACCAAGTTCGCCAGCCTTCTCAAGTAATTCAGGCGGAAACTCTACCGGCGGTTCGACGGTAGGGGCCTGTGGGCTCTCATCGGGAATGTTCTCCGACGAGTCCACAGAAGTATCCTCGGCAATTTCTTCCGTGCTGGTTTCAGAAACCGGCTCGGCGTCTGGGATTGCCGGGTCAGAATAGTCGTAATCAGTTGCGGTTGTGGTTACTTCAGTTGGGTCTTCCATTGGATTCCTCCCCTAATTAGTTTCACACTGGCCACGAACATATTCTGATAGTGCGTCTTGCATTATGTCAAGATGTGGCCACGGAATATTGCTGGCTACTACTACTTCACCAGTGTCTTTCATCGTCATGATTAATGCGGGCGTGTCGCCGAGAAGACTCATCAAATCACGAATGTCCTCCACATCACTCATATTTGTTGCGTCCACCCACCTGGGGGTCGGAGTATCCGCCATTACGGTCCACCATTCCTAGCGATTCACAATGTTCTTTGCGATGTGCAGCATTGTCATACTTGGCTGCGCCAGTTTCTTTGTTGTATTCCACATGAATACCGTGCTTCGCATCCGCTGCTGTTGCCTGGGCAATCTGGTCCGGGTTGACCCCCATCGCATCACTCTCCATGGGCCATCCGCGTGCAGATTGACCAAATACACCCATATTCAAGGTTGAACGCTTGCCGCGTCGTGCTTGTGTAGAACTCTTAACATCGGTGACTTCACCGTCTTTGACTGTAACAATTCGATACGCCATCACGCTACCCCATTACTGTTGACCTGGATTTCCCATTGACATCGCCTGTTGAGTCATCATCCGCTCAGTACCCTGCATTGACTGCGGCGACGACTCACCTCGACGAATGTACTCCCTCGTTGTGTTTGCTGGCATCCCACCGCCTCCACCACCACCTTCACCTTCCTGCATCTGGAGTATCGCTTCCAGCTCAGGCCAGTCTCCGTACTTGGAAAGCATCTTCATGTACGCCACTGCATCCGCCTGAACAAGTCCACCCTGCATCATCGGTGCAATGTCCTGCTGCCAGATCATCCGCAACTCCTGCAGCCGCTGACCAGGTGTCTTGTACTGCATCGAGAACGGCTCCAGATCGATATCAAAATCATTGGAATCCTTACCTGCACGAAGATCAACCTCTTGACCATAAATATCCATGGTCATCGGCCAGTCGGCCTCGTACGTTACATCTGTGCCCTCAATCGTCTGAGGAACACGCATCTGTATCAGCGGTGATTGCCACATCCATTGGAAGATGTCGTTTACAATGGCACGCACACTCTTCAGGACTTCCGACTGCATCGACTGAACACGCGCGTTAGAGCTGTTCTTGATAATGCTTTCCTGCGTGGCAGTGCCAGCCTGAGCACCGAGACCCGCCATTGAGTCCAAATTACCCATGACATAGCTGGTCATCTCACGCATATACCCGGCAAATCCCAGTATCTGCTGGTCGGGACCACCAAACCTAGCTTCCCGAACTCCCTGAGGATTGGCCACCAGTACCGTGTCACCGTCCTCACTCTTGATGATTTTCTTGGCGTCATCCACCGATTGAGGTGAGGCATAGGTCACCGTCTTCTGACGGGATGCCTGCTGGCCCAACTTGACAAACATCTTGTTATCAAGATCGTGTGCGTCCACCCAATTCATCACAGGGGGTAAAGGCATCACCTTGTTCAGAACAGGATTGAATGCCAGTAAATGGAACGGGCTGTAATTGCCGGTTCGCCCCACCTCTCTGCTTGCCAACACTGACTTACCATCCTCTTGATAAGTCACCATGCGGTGCTCGGATGGAATCCAGATGTCCCACAAATTTGTGTAGGGTACAAACTCACCATCCATACCCATCTTGTTTTCCATACCCTCAATGTCAAACGTCTCTTCCTTGATCTCACCACGAGCCTTACTCTCAAAATTCTTATTCTCACGCACCCACTCAATCGGAACACGGTACTTGTGACCACAGAATTGTACTTCCTGTGTTGACCATCGCTTGGCAGATGTGTCATGTACCCAGTCATCAAACGGAATATGCTGAGCATATACGTCTGTTTCAGACAATTCTTCGTCGTCTATCTGTGCGCGATAAGTCTCCTCAATACCAACCTTCATAACACCAATGGAAAACAATGCCGACATAACAAACCGACGCAACTCCTCACCAAAATCCATCTCAAGCAGACGTCGGTTAACTGCTGCTTCAAGTATTTGTACATCATCCCGGTGGGTCCGGGAAAGAATCAAAACCTGGGGCTCCTTCGCAGCCAACTGCTGGATCATTGTAGTGACCGCAATCTCCAACATGTTTACCGGGTAGGACTCGCTCGAACCTGAGTCCCCATAATGATTACCCAGATACTGCTTTAATGCCTTCTCTTCCTGCCTGCGGAATGGCTTCAGGTCCTTGCGGGACGCCATTACCGCTGACTTCAGCTTCTTGAGAATCTGGTCATCCATTATTGGATTCCTTATTTGCTGAGACGATTGGTGGCGTCTCGGACAGCGTCTCTAACAGCTTGCAGCGTTCGACGAATCTCGTCGTTGTCTGAGTCAATGCGATCAATTCGCCGCGTAAGCTCTCCGATCGTTGGCTCGTCTCCTCTCCGCTGCAGGGAGATGGTCTCCCGAATGACAACCCCGAGAAGTGACAGTAAAGCCAACGCAATCGCCGAGATAGTCCCAACATTCTGTTCCACCTGTCCGAGCATTGTTATTTCCATGGCGTCCAATAAGAACAATCAGACTCTACCTGAGACTCCCGGAATGCCTTCTGACGCGATAGAAAACAATCAGCAGGCATGTCCATCTTTGCCTCTTCCTTTTTCCACTTCGGCAAGTCCTTTATTCCCCACCACGCAGCCGCAGTCGCAATCGCCATGTCACCATGGGCCCGACCGCGAGCACCCTCGTCCTCGGATGCGTGCGAGCGAGCCTGTACCAGCTTTCCGTTCTTGTAAAAGTAGTTCGCCATCTCCTGCAGGCATAGGCGACTTCTTACAATCGCATCACCACTACGCAACCCTGACTCCAGAGTTGTTAACAATTGCGCACCACCGTCCTGATTCCAATAACCCGGTCGCTCGCTCTTGGACTGATAGGTCTTCTTGCTGCGATTATGCAAATATACATTGGGATACCCGAGTTTTGTCAACTCTTCCATGAATAATCCACCCAGCGGACCATTCGCCTCAGGTACAAAATATGCCTCGTTGAACCACTCACCTACAAATTTCGCCAATCCCGCAAAAACTAACGGGTTAATCCGGTTGCTTCGCCACTGAAATGACTGCTCACCCGTCGATCGGTCAAATACCGCTAAGCAGGAATAACTCGACCAACTACCACCAGTGCCCGCTGAGATGTCAGCACCCATCACATAATCGCTGCGAGGAGGCGAGTCACCGTCCAGATCAATCCACAACGATGCCTCCTTACCACCACTCCAGTCCCACTCCCAACCACCAAGACGATCCACCAATACACCAGTCGCCTTCGGGTCCCAGCATTCCTGGGATGCCTTCTTGATTACCATCCCGTCACACAACTGAGCAGTCGCCCCAGTTACGTCACGATCTAACTCAGCAGCTAATGTCTGACGATTGACACCAGCTCGGCGGCCCTCGTAGTCATAGTATAAAGATCGCTTGCGACCATCACGCTCGAATTGATAATCACCATCGCCATAAGGATGTTTGTACTTACCACTACTCTTTTTGTGCTGAGACCAAAACTCCTTATCAATGATCTGCAACTTACCATCAACGCTTGTATACAAACCACGACGCTTGTCATCGTCCTCGGTCCAATCAATCTCAATCACTTCTGCATGGGCGTCCGGGTCCTGCCAAGCCTCATAAAATGCTCCCGATGCACCTCGCTCACGATTCAAAGTGCTAACCATGACTCGACTACGAGTAACACCAACCAAACTATCACGAGCCAGATAATCACTCTCCTTGGGAAAGAAATGTGATTCATCCATCAACACCCATTTCTTACGGTCACCACGGAAAATGTTCGGACCACTCGCCACACCATCCAAACTACCACCACTCCCGTGATGAATAAATGTGTGGTTTGCTATGTTCCGAGCGTAATCACTACCCTTACACATCCAACAAGGCAAATGATCCACAAAGAATTGGAACTTACTAAACAAACTACCAGGACCAGTCGAGTCCACACTCGGCTCATCCTTACTTACTAAACCAATATGGGCTCCATTAAACAACCAATCCCACACAGCTAACGATATACACATCCACGAAACACCCGTCTCACGACTCTTGGGAATGATAATGTCTCGATGACCCAGATGCACAACCATCTGACGCATCGCCTTCTCCTGATAACCACGAGGAACAAACGGAATTACAGGCCTGTTCTCAAACCTGTTCACGTCCATCCACTCCGCAACCAACCGAGTCTCCTGTAACCAACCAAATGTACTCACGAAAAACATCGGATCAGCACGACAACGATCCCACACCACCTGACGGAAACCAGGCTCGGCACAAGCACGGTACATCTGATGACGGTAAACAAGATTAGCCGATAAATCCATTATGCACTCCGGTAAACATCAAACTCGCCTCCCTGAACGGCAGCACTCAACTTCTGAAAACACTCGAAACCCTCAAGCAACTTCAAATACTTCTTACTGTCATCCTGAATCTCCTTCTCCTCAGCATCCACCTCGTCCTTCTTACCCTCAACCTGACGCTGCTGGGCATAAAACTCCTTACGGTTCTCCTGTGCCCACACCAACATCGACCACGCTGCATTACACGGAGCTGTCGCCGGACGCACCAAAGGATCGTCCAAGTGCTGACTCACCCACTCCACCCGCTCACCATACGCACTCTGACGATCAATACCAGATATCAACTCCTCTCGAACAACACGACGACTCACCTCGAATGGCCAGTCAGGATCAGGAGACTCAATCTCTAATGGCTCATCACGTAACTCACCACCGTCCAGAAAACACAAAGCCGCGTCCTCCCAAGAACGATCAGACACCCGCATCCGACGATACTCCCTCTCCCTCAACTGTACAAACTCCATCAACTCCGGGCCCCGACCCACACTCAACATCAACTCGGTTAACTCGCTTCTCGTATCCATCACCAATCAACTCCTGACATACCCACTCGTAAAACTTGTTCATGTACCAACCATCACCACGGTCAGGACAACGATGACGAAGAAAACCCTCAAATAACTCACGACGAGTGTCAACCATCCCAATCAGCCCCAACTTACGCAACTTACTGCGTATCCGCGATACGTTCATCTCCAACTCAACCGTCACACTCAACTCATAAGCACGACGACGCACCGAATCATCACGCAGTGCCAAACCAATCTCGTCATCCCATACACCACACGAAACACCAGAAACATCAACGTACTCCAACATTATCCCCAATGCACGCTCAGCATGAGCACGATAACCACGATTCTCACACCGCTTACGCATCTTCTCTAAACTGAATTGCTTAACACGCTCGTCGCCAAACAATAAACGCAATCCACCACGGATCGAACTGGAAACACTCCTGCGATCCATACGCAAACCACTCCTCGGACGAGTCAGCCAATACTCGTAACCGTACACCAAACAATGACGCTGCCAACTCATCATCCGAGCACGCATGTAAGGATCACAAAGAGAATAACGCTTGTGCAAATCAAACCAACTCACACCACGACGACTGACATGAACATCGTCCACACGCAAATTAAGCATCTGCTGAACCGATAAACTCGATATCGACGTCAATAACATGATCTGCTCACGCAATAACCAAGCTCGCTGGTCATGACCAACACGACGACAATGACTCCAAAACAATACCAACTCGCGGGTCGATAATGGCGTGGTTCGCATTTGTTTTCTACGGAAAGAGAGAGAGGCTAATATATATCGGGGATGGAATTCTACAAAGGGGTGGGGGGTCCGGGCAAGATTTGAAAGACGGGGGGGGTCTTTTTCTGACAGACGGACTCAGAGAACGGCCCGAAACAGGCTGAAACCGGCGGTTCCGGCTGCGATTTGTTGCCAGAATCCCTGAAACAGGCTGAAACTGGCTGACTGGCGGCCCGCGAACGGCAAGGGAGCAGGCAGGGAGACGGCAGGACGGGCGGGACGAGGCCGAAAACGGCAGGAACAAGTGACTGGCTATCCCCGGAATCGTAATTGACCGGAGCCCACACACTACTAGTGAGGGACGTTCCTCACCGCTCTTTGACAATCCACTCGCCTGAGACCCCTGAGGGGGTAGGCACTTGTCTCACCGAGACAGACTGGACCCATGCGTCCTGGCCCGTAAGATGGACCGGCGGATAGAATGACGCCGATTGCGTACGGACCAAACAATCTGTGACCGGCCCTGCTGCATCTTGCAGTAGTGCGACCGCAACGTACGCATCTGGGATGTCTGGCGTCTGCCTGTCTACGGTGGGACTGATCTGGCCCCTGCACTCTGCGGGGTTCTGGTCAGTTCCACTACCTGAAGGAGAGACGCATGTATCGATTGTCAAGTCTAAGTGCCTGGTACAACGGGATGAGTTTTCCCAGCCTCGCCGAAGCGAAAGCTAAGGCCGACATTGCCGCAGCGGGTGGCAATCAGTGCGATGTCTTCCGCGACATCGACAGGGACACGTTCCAGGCAGTCTATTCCGGCAAGTCTGGCCACCTGCCAGCCATTGTCGGAACCTACGACAAGGGAATCTGAGAAGGTCACCGTAACGGTGGCAACCGAGTCAGGACGGTATCCCTGGCTGTGACAGACGAAGGAGACCGGAATGCTGTACCAACAGCTACGACAGAAGAACTGCCCGGCGATCGTCGCCTGGGAGTTGTCAAAGAAGGCCCGCCGTCTGGCCGAGTCGATCGGTCGGGAGTGTGACGGGTTCGTCGAGCGGGGACGTTACCCGAACGAGGAACCGACGGAAATTTCCGTCGACAATCCGGTCACCGGGCTGCGATGGAGCCTGTGGCTCTGTGGCCCAACCACCGGCAACTGGATTCGCAACAATCACGATGCCCTGGGTTACCTGGGGGAGTTCACCTTTTCCGGGTGGACGATCACTGTCGCACACTGAACATGGAGGACCAAACATGACTGAAAGCCAAGAATTTCGTGCTCATCTGATCCGGGCCAGGAACCTGCTGGCCAATGACCCTGGGCACACAAAACAGGACAGAGACATCATTAATGAACTGGACAGGCTGATCTGGAACAGCCTGGCACTGGAAAAACCGTTACCGGTCACAAAGTGACCAGGAAGGAGGCTGCTATGTCCGATAAACGGCACATCGCAGATGCCGAGATGGCTCGGGCGGCGTCAATCTGCCCGAACGTGATCAAGGTGACCATTGACAAGCCCTGCCACAAGTGTGGTCGGGTGATGATGATCCCGGCTGGGGGGATTTGCATCCCCTGCAGTCAGGACAAGTGACACGGAGCGAAGAACGGTTTTTGGCGGGTTCGATTCCCGCCCTTCGCCTTTATCACCGCTACGGTGAGAACCGAAGCCCGGACGGTATTTCCGGGCAGGCTGGAGGATTGCGATGACACTTTACGAACTGCTGGCCGAATGGGTGCTGGAAGAGGAACTGGCCCTGGTTGACGTTTGTGCGTCAGACCCAGAGTACTATGATGAGGAGGTGGAAGGATGACGGGAGCAATAATATGGCTCGCCTTCGCGGTCTGCTGGACCGCGATTATGGTCAAGGTCATGCAGTTCCTTGAAACTGTAGGCCGATGAATGGTACGGGGACTGGTATTTGAGGGGTTCGATTCCCCTCCCCCGTAATTCTTATGCCCCTGTGTGGTTGCTGTACCGGACAGGACTCTGACGCTACGTGGCCGCTTCCTGACGGTCCCTGCTGACGAGCCGGTGCACCTGGGTTCGACTCCCAGGCGGGGCACTCTTACAACTTGGGCGAACTGCGGTTCGCACCCGTGGGGCATCTGCCCCTGATCTGCAACAGACTGGCCCTGGCCGACTTCACCGGGGGACTTCGGTCCCCCCTTACCCCTGGAGGTGTTCATGACTGAATACCGAGTTGAAATGCCGGGTACGGATGCAATCCGTGTCTTTACCCGGCTGCAGGACATGCGGGCTTTTCTGGCCACGCATGGCAGTCCTGCGACCGTGTACGATCGTGGGATTTTCACGGTCCCGGCTTTTGCCGCTGAGCGGCAAAGGTACAGTGCCTGGAAACAGGCACAGGTTGACTGCCACGGCAGTTGATCTTGACCTGGTGGGGGAGTCCCCACTACAACCCTGCTCCGGCGACAATCGCCGGGGACCGCACCGGACGGACTTCCGGCTTGAGGAAGAATCACGATGAATCCTACGCAAATTTGCCAAATGTTTACGAAGTGGGCGTTGAACGAAGGGGGAACGGGGTTCCTGACATGGGCTGCGTGGATGTCGTTCGCTGCCCCTGCTGGCGTGCAGGAATGGATTGACGACACATACCCGGACGGGGGAAACGGAGAATTCTACCGACGATTCCTCGCCTGAGCCGCAACCCCGTCTGCTGATTAGAAAGGAGGACTTTACAATGCCGACGATTACGGAAGACTGGCTGCTATTTGACCAGGACACGTTCGTCCTGAAGAAATGGTGCTCAACCACAGTTTGAAGACGAAACAGTGGCCTCGGTCACTGTCCACGGGTATGGCCCGTGTTGACGAGTCTACCGCACCGGACGGACTTCCGGTCAGGAGGTTTATGCTATGTCATGGACGAAAGTTGAAGCAGGCTGCCGTTTTGTGCGGACGCTGGACAACAAGGTTGTCGAGTTGCCTTCACTGGCCCCGGCAGTGAC
>TARA_R110002020_G_scaffold441478_2_pt1 | contig 10574 bp, 26 predicted proteins | sample TARA_R110002020 | Tara Oceans TARA_R110002020 (sample SAMEA4396489) | marine metagenome | biome: Westerlies Biome; feature: [MES] marine water layer (ENVO:01000295) within the mesopelagic zone...; material: water (ENVO:00002006), including particulate matter (ENVO:01000060) such...
CTGCGTATTGTCCAAATTATTTTGATAAATGGTTCGATCCTGAAAAATACTACTGGGTAGAAGATTGTGATTATTTAACTTCATATTGTAAAAAATACTTTAAAACTTGGTACGATCCAGAAACATATGATTGGGATTATTGTAAAGATATGTTGCCAGGTGTATGTATAGAGTATATAGATATTTGGTACGATCCTAACAGATTTGAACAAAGTTATGATGAGTTATTGATTGAGAGTATCAAATGAAGATTATGTATGGTCACCAATGGTTCAAATCCAATGCCGACTCATTTGACGAGTGGTTCGATCCCGATACATTTAAGTGGACGTTTTGTTATTATTTAGCTGAGTTTTGTTATAATGATTTTGATAAGTGGTTCGATACTGACAAGTACTATTGGCATAGTGGTTGTTGTAGTACATCCTTAGCTCGGTATTGTACTAAAGATTTTAATAAGTGGTTCGATCCTAAAAAATACAATTGGGGATATGGAGACTTAGAGTTAATTATATACTGTATGAAGTATATTGATATTTGGTACGATCCTGCTAGATTTGAAAAAAGTTATGATGAATTGTTAATAATGAGTATAAAATGAAAATAGAGATTGGTAAATATTATAAAAGTAGAAGTTCATATTATATAAAGATCCACAGTGTATGTGAAGAATACTATTATGTCCAATATCCGAGTGTGGATCGTTTATCTAAAAGACTTAGAACTGCAATAGATACATTATACGATAACGGCACCTTCGTTGAATGTACTGAAGATGAATTTTTAATAAAGAGTATTCAGTAATATACCCTATATACAAACAAAATAATAAATATTAAATAAAAAAGGAACAAATAATGAAGATAGATAAACTATATGTAACATATACCCCTGAATGGTTCAAAGAAAATGCTGATTCATTTAGTGAATGGTTCAATGCAAAGACGTTTAACTGGTCACGTGGTAGTAGTTTGTTAGCTATATACTGTAGCAAAGATTGTAAGAAATGGTTTAAGACTCTCAAGACTACTAAGTTTGATTGGCGTTATAGCTCTTTATTAGCTCTACATTGTGGTAAAGATTTTAAGAGATGGTTCGACCCTGAAAAGTATGATTTCGATTATGGAAGCCATTTATTAGTTCGGAACTGTATTAAACATATTGATATTTGGTACGACGAAACTAAATATTCACTAAGTAAAGAAGAAATACTAGAAAATAGTAAATAAGACTTGACAAACTGATTATATAGATTATATTAGTACTATAAATTTAAACAATTAAATGACGCGAGATAGTGTAATTGGTTAACATACTGGGTTCATATCCCAGAGCTGGGTGTTCGAGTCCCCGATCGCAACCATTTTAAAATAAAGGCCTGTAGCTCAGTGGTTAGAGCAGCCCACTCATAATGGGAAGGTCGATGGGTTCAATCCCCTCCAGGCCCACTTTCAATAAAAGGAGATATAAATGAATAGTATAGATTTTTGTTATTGGTTACAAGGAGCTTTCGAACTATCTGATTCAGATTCAATAACTGACAAACAAGTTCGAACTATTAAAGATAAATTGAATTCAGTATTCCTTCACGAAATTGACCCACTTAGGGAAAGTGAAACTACTGCTACTAAAGAAGAGTTAAATAACGCTCATAGCGGTAATGCTTCTGTCAGTATCACTAATGACCCACTCGCGAGGTGTTAATATGAATAGTATAGATTTTTGTTATTGGCTTCAAGGTTTTTTTGAGTTGTCTGGTACTGAAACCTTAACAGATGATCAGCTTGAAATTATTAAAAATCATTTGAACTTAGCCTTCGTCCATCAAATAAATCCACTCAAAGAAAATGGAAAATCACTCAAAGAAAAACAAGAATTTATGGAGGAGCATTTATCCCCAAGTGCTAACGACACTGTATTTAGATGCTGATGAATAACAAGTACAAATATATAAAGTGTTCTAGTTGCTTAAAACGAGGTCATATCAAAGCTCTCGGAAGGGTATTTGGTAATCATGGTAAAAAGAAATTCACTTGTACCAACTGTAACCATAAATGGCAATATGGGTATTAAATGAAAGAAATCGACTCATACTGGAAAACAAAAAAAAGGAAATCCGTATAGGATTGATATGTTTGGTCTCGATGCTAATGGTAATGTGGAATATTGTCTCGAATTCACTGGTGACAAATTATGTTGGGCTACTGAAGAGTCTATGCAAAATGATGAATCGTGTAGTGAAGATGAGTTCATATTGTCAACAATAGATTAAAAGGAATTTAAATGGATTTCTATGGTATAGAGATAGGTTACTTAGAAGGTGAACGTTGTAATCGAAATGGTTGTAATGGTATTATAGATGAATATGAATCTGAGTATGGTTGTAGTTGTCATCTCGGCAATGCGCCTTGTGGGCACTGTACGACATCACGTGAATTTTGCCCTGAATGTGATTGGGAGGGTGTGGAAGAACAGCGTTTTCCAATACTAAAGCCAGTCTCTATGGAAGGAATTGCAGAAACTGTTGGTTTATGGCCTTGACAAAACTGTTATAGATATTATATTAGATCTGTAACATAAAAAGGAATATAAAATGGACTGTGATATAACAGGAACAGAAGCTTCAAAGGTTAATATGAGAAATCCTGAAACTGGCGAAGAAACAGAAGTTGATGTATTAGTTTCTCAATTTTCTGATGAAGAAGGGAAACCAGTAGCAGCTGCTGCTTATACGTTTCAAGAAGACAATATACAATTAATACAATTTATACAATATATAGGAAACCCTAATACATGATTAAAGTAATGAAATTCGGTGCCTCTTGGTGTGGCCCTTGTAGAATGATTAAGCCGATTATTACCCAAGTAGCTCGTGAACACACTGATGTGGAATTTGTTGATGTTGATATCGATGAAAACCCTGATCTAGCTAAAGAGTATAATATCGCATCAGTACCTACAATGATATTTGAAGTTGACGGAAAGGAAGTCACTCGTAAAAGTGGGATACTCCGTTCAGAAGATTTTAATAACATCTTCAAAGAATTAAAGTAAACATTAATTTACATTAAGTACTATTTTAACATTTAATGTAAAAAAGACTTTACAAAACAATTTAATGTGTTATGTTAATAACATGTAAAATAAAATCCCTTTGTTACTGGGATTTAAAACGGATATGTTTTAATCGGACTGTCCGGCAGGTAGCTTGCTACTTAATAAGTAAAACTTCTTCGGGTGAAGATAGTTCACGCTATCTAAGAGCGTCCCGAACGTGAGAAGGGATGAATAGTGTACTCAGAATACATGAAACATCTAAGTGAGGTTATATAAGAGTTTATATTCTGGTATAAATTTCGAATATAATTGATATACGGCTTGGCTCGTTTATCGTATAAACGGTTATACTATAGATAATGATGATAATATCAATGTCTGGGTAATTGGCGAAAGCCTTAAAACGAAGCTAATTGAACTAACGTAGTGACAAATCATTACGGTGGAAACATCGTGAAGATCCCGAAAGGGGTTATTTAGAAACCGCCCCAGCGGTGGAAGAGTAACAATTAATATTACAGTGGGGTAGCTCTTTGCATGTAATTGAGATTAGAAGTTAGCAATTATATTAACTTGTTGTTTAGTGGGTAAAACCAAAAACAATGTCAAAGTAAGTGAAGCAGTTTTACAGCTGTGTGGACAGATTAATACGTCACTTACAGAAGGGATAGAACTTGTCCTAAAACCTTCATCTTTTTACCTTGTCGCTGTGGAGTAATTGGTTATCTCGTCTGCCTTTCACGCAGAAGACTGCCGGATCGTGCCCGGTCAGCGATACTATAAATATGTCGATAGACATTCGATCCAATAACTTTGCCTATAAATATATTAAAATAGTTTTATTGGAATTTAATATGTTTATATGTGAGTTTTGTAACAAAGAATTTAAAAGAAATTGTAATTTAATACAACACAAAAATAGTTGCCGGAAAAATCCTAAAAATTTATCGCCATGCAAAATGTGTGGTATTATACCAAAAGAACAGTTCGGTTCTGGGCGATTCTGCAGTAAAAAGTGTTCGGCATCTTTTAGTACTAGTAAAAATAAACAAGAGAGATCGGCTAAGATATCTAAGGTATTAACTAATTCTGGTCATAACGATATTAGCAAACAATGTTTAAACTGTAAAAAAACATTTTTAGTTAAGTATAAGAAACGAAATCAAAAATACTGCTCAGTTAAATGTGTTAATACATGTAGTTTACTTAAACAAAAATTATCAACTTCGCTCCAAGGAAGAACTGGTGGATATAGAAAGGGATCTGGAAGAGGTAAAGGCGGCTGGTATAAAGGTTTTTATTGTGATTCAACTTGGGAATTGTGTTATATAATTTATTGTTTAGATCATAATATTGATATAAAAAGAAATACAGAAAAGTTCACTTATTTGTTTAATGGTAAAGAACTTAATTATCTTCCGGATTTTATTGTAGAAAATGAATACGTAGAAATTAAAGGTTATGTTACTGAACAATGGAAAGCTAAGGAATCCCAGTTCCCACATAAACTGGAAGTTATAGGAAAAGACGAAATCAATCAGTATATTAACTATATAACTGAAAATTACGAATTTAAACATATAACAGATTTATATACGGAGAGTTAATTATGAAATACATTTTTTATAAGGATATCTTTTAAGTTAATCTAAACTTAGGAGATAACATGCACCCAAACAAGAAATTATTAAAAACTACCACCAACAATAAAGAATATAAATTAGCTCAAGGAAAATACGAATGGGATTGGACTGTCTGGATAGATCGGAAACCATTTAGAAACTGGAAGCTATATAGAAAAACTCAATATAAACCAAAGGAGAAATAATGGGTAAAGGTGAAGGACAAACCGAAGCTAACGATGTGAAGAAAGTAATATTAGAACTTCGTTTAGATGAAGAAGGAATTGCTCAGTTTGCTAGTAATTTAGAGGAACTGATGGAAAGTTCTGTTGAACTAGCTGATGAAATAAAAGAGTTAGTTACTGAAGATATAATCCAGTCAGAATCAGATTTATTAGCTCTGTTTGGTATAACTGACGAACCTCGATTAGCACCGACTTATATATTATGGTATGTAGATTGCCAACTACCTTATCCTAAAGCGTGTAAAAGAGCTAAAGCTGAAGCAAAACGATTAGCTAAACATCTTGGCACCAAAGTTACTGCTATTGCTTTACACGACGGTTCTCATACCAGATTAGAAGCAGTTTATAAATAAAAGATTATAAATAAAAATAGCTTTAAACAACTAGAGATAAGTGAATTTCGCTACTCACGACATGTCTCAGCAAGATGGATCCTTGTAAAAAGATCCACGATTTATAAATTTAAACCTTGAGGATGTGGGCTTTAAAGGTAGCCATCATTTAAAGAGTTGCGAATTATGTTTTAAGTAAAGGTTAAGCACGATATACAGACCGGCAGTAATTACTTATTAACTTTATAAACTATCGAACTGATTGCGGTTTATAAAAAAGGCATATACGAGCGCTGTTGTAATAAACAACATAGTTGAGAAAGTCGCTATGGGAAGTTTGCTAATAGTTTCAGTTATAGTAAACATTTTGATTACAATATACCGTCAGAGCATTTGGTGTAAAAACACACTGTTGGTTTAATATTTTTGCGGATGTAGTTTAATGATAGAATTTCTCGTTGCCAACGAGAGGGCCAGGGTTTGATTCCCTGTATCCGCACCATTTTCTTCCCAAATTCCCAGCCAGTTCAACTTGACATCCCCAATATATCAATTATATTCATTATAACTTTATGAGGTTTATACATGAAATAAATTAGATTTAGAACGAAACGAGGTTAATGGATGAGCAAACGACTAAGATCAATATCAAATACATGTCCAATGTATAATAAAATAGAAAGTTTGTGTGACAGCATAAGGGCCGAGCTATCTGGTGATATTGATAATGGTGATATTATCCAATATAATATTGATTCAGTTATCAGCTTATGCGATGACATTGTTTGGCAAGCTGATGAGATAAGGAATACAGCTGGGGATCTTCGAGATACCGCAACTGACATAGCTGAAGATAAGAATACAGAAATAGAAGATCTGAATGGAGAAATAGAAGATAAGAATGAAGAAATCGTAGATCTGAATACAGAAATAGAAGATCTGAATGCAGAAATCGACCGTCTAAAAGATTTGTTATGAAATATATAATAAATTTAGATATTGAAGATTATAGAAGATTATATACTGGTGACCATTTGAAACAGATATCTAATACGACTTATGGTTACATATATACTACGGAATATAAGCATAAAGCTACTGGCGTAATTATACGGATCCAAGAGACTATGGAAGAATTAGATTTTTTATATGCTGAAACCGACTCCAAAACCGCTATGGATGATTTTAAAGACCAATTAACAATAGTTCGGATTAACTGATGAAACATAAAATAGTTGTAGATGTTGAAGAATATGACGAATTGATTAAAATGGATCAATTAGATATTTTATATAAATCTATATTAGGGGCTTATTATGTTACAGCGTATAAACATAGAATTACTGGAATAAAGCTAATACTTAAAGAAGATACTCAATTTTTAGAAGACTATAAAATCACAGCACATACCGATTCTACTAAAGCAATGAACAATTTTAAAGATCACTTGAAAATAATAGGAATTAAATAATAGGAATTAAATAATATGATTACAATGATGTTTGCCAGTGATGAATCAGATCTAATAGGAAACGAACTAGAAATGCCTTGGTGTATTTCTTCTGATTTTAAACACTTTAAAAAATATACTACCGGCAAGAATATCGTTATGGGTAGAAAAACTGCGGAATCACTTGGTAAACCTTTACCAAACCGAACGAACTATGTAATGACTCGATCTAGAACTGAAGAAATGACAGACGGTATATTACATGAAAATGGTTGGGTTTATATTGACCACCCAGATTGTTTATGGACAGCTGAAAATGAAAGACAAGATTTTGTTATTATAGGTGGTGCTCAAATTTATAAAGAATTCGAACAGTATGCAGATCGTATTTTATGGACTGAAGTTAAAGGAACTCATAAAGGTGATATATATTTCAAACTCCAAGAAGAATGGCCGAATAAAGTTTATTTAGGTGAAGATCCCGACGGTAAATGTACATTCTGGGAATTGACTAGATAAATAACTCAAAATATTAAGGGAATATTATGAAATTTGATGATTTATGTAACCAAATAATAACTGAAGATAAACAGTTGAAATCGTTTGAAGATGGAGACGTATTAGTTAAAATCAAAAAAGATAAGAACGGCAACTATTTAGCTTCAGTTCAAACCAATGACTCACCTAAAGAAGATTATAATCCAATTGTCAAAGATGAAATGGATTATTTAAAGAAGAGAGCTAAATCAGAAAACGAATACTCTAAGTTATATGCTTGGATGGTAAAGTAAAAAGCGGTACTAATAGAACTCAGGTTCTAAATTATATTTTTCATATAGCGCTTTTAAATTCTTAGAAAGGTTCCCAGTATATTTGGGAACCTTTTGTTGTTTATTGACAGCTTTAACTAATTTATTATAAGAAGACTTTTTCACCTTTGGTTTAGGTGGGGCTTCATTTGGGTGGATATATTGAGTATCTTCTTGTATTTTATTTTCGTCTAAATAGTCTGCAAGATTTCGTAAGAAGCTAGGTAGGTCAGTATATTTATTTAAGCCTAATCGTTTGAAGTTATTTGATATCTTACCTTCTAATGCGTTGGCCGATCTATCTATACAACCTCTACATATTCCCTTCCCAGTTTCATCGGCTAACTCAGCTTTTAGCTTATGTTGGTGATCTACGCATGTTCTATCAAAAGGTATTTCACATTTTAAAATGGGACAGATACCGTTCTGTTCATCATACCACTTCTTTCTTAATTTCTTAAGATCACCTTGTTTCAACTGAACTAACATATATTACCTTTTATTTTCATTTGTGAGTTGTTTTCCATTAGAAATATATCCACGAGTGAAATCTTTAAATGATTTTTCGTTTAAATTATATCCCCTCATAAGTTTGGGTAAATTATCCCAATTAGTAAAAGAATCCCTCCCCTTTTTAGTGTCTTTAGAAAATGATCGAAACCATTTTTGTATTCTGGTTCCTGCCCGTATCGCACTACTTGATGAGTTCTCAGAATTGTCTCTATTTTTAATCTGTAAAGCTACCCACTCACCATTTTCATCCTTTCCAAGGAAATCTATAGCTTTGATAAATTCACCACAACACCAGTACCAATTATTACCTATTAATACAGAGTTAATGTATCTTTCTAATAAATTACCCACACAATTCTCCGCACACATAGAATACTGATGCTCTATTTTAATACGATCACATTGCTCTGAAGTATAACCATATACCCCCTCCATAATCACAGATACCATTTCATCAGGAATAGTTGCAGGTTCCGTTGGTAAATCTGATCTACGATAACCTTCAAAATATTTTTGGGCTAATCGTTCTAAATCTGTCTTATTATCTACGGTGGGTTTTTTAGGATTGCGTTTACTTGTCCTCCATGAGATTTCGTTGGGAAATTCTTCTAAGAATTCACAAATAACTAAAAATGAGTCTACCAATAATAATTCATCGTCATTTAAACATAGATTTTCAGCTATTTCTCTTGCATCTGCTTTGTTAAAATTCATTTTTTTTCTTTTTTTTCTTTTTGTTTAATATTTATAACTAAACATAATTGACAAACCTTATTAATATGATATATTGACGTATAAACTGAATTAAAATGAGTTCGAACTATGAGAAAAGATGTTATGTTTTTACATGAAAATAAAGAAATAACTATTGAAGATATTCAATTTGTTGGCTAGTATCAAATGAAAGATATTGGGACATATTGGAAAGATACACAAAACCGAATTTATAAGATTGTTAATTATAAACAAGAACTTAACTGGCGTTATAAGTCAGTTCGAAACATAGAGTTAGTTCTTATAGAGTATGGGGGTAATTTTAAAATGTGGTGTTATGTAACTACTCTGTCTAACGATAGACCGATTACCGAAGATGAATATTTACTGGAAACTATCAGATGAAAGAAGAAACGGAAATGAATACAAAGAAATTAGTTCGAGGTATAGTTGGTATAGTTGGTGGATTAATATTATTATCCATTATTATATTTTCGTTCTATTGTTGGAGTTTAGAAATAGAAATACCATTTAGAGACGATAAGTGGATACGTCTTGGAAGAGCAATATCTAGTTTTATTGTGACAGTTATATTGATATGTGGTAGTTCTGAAATATGTAAATGGGCTTGGAGCAGCGAATGAAAGAGGTCGGCACATATTGGAAAAATGCTGATAACCGAATTTATAAAATTATTGGTTATAAAGAGTTCCTACAATCTCAAGACCGTGTTAAAATTGTGTTTAGTTCTGGACATGGAAGATCGCACTGGCGTATTCCGTCACAACTACGTAATGATACCCCAAGCACTGAAGATGAATTTTTAATTACGAGTATCAAATGAAAGAAGTCGGCACATATTGGAAAGAAAAAGAAATATACGGTTGTGTATATAAAATTATGATAATTAACGATAATAATACTGCAGCTATGTTAAAATTTTGGGATGGTTCTAGTGGATGGATTTCATTAGATCAATGCAAAAATGATGTTCAAATAACTGAAGATGAATTTTTAATACAGAGTATAAAATGAAATTAAAAGCTGGTGAGTATTGGAAAGAAGGTGACTGCCCATATAAAGTTATTGATGTTGATTATAAACGAAACGAAGTTACTATACATTTTTCTGACGAATCGACAACATCAACTTATACGTTTATTGAATGTTCTAAAGATGTTCAAATAACTGAAGATGAATTTTTATTAGCGAGTATCCAATGAAAGAAGTTGGAACATATTGGGGAGATGGGAGTGGTTGTATTTTTAAAATAATTGGTTTGGAACCGACAAAGAATCTAATAAAAGTTTATGTATTATTACCTAGTGGGGATACATCATGGTGCTTTATGCATCATATGAATTTGGCCACACCAGTATCAGAAGAAGAGTTTTTAATAGCGAGTATCCAATGAAAGAAATTGGAACATATTGGAAAGACCCTTATTTTAATAACATATATAAGATTATTGAATATAGTCCTACACCCACCGGCATATATGTTATGGTAAGATACCAAAGTAACCAAAGTTACTCCAGATGGTTTAGTCTTAGTGATATAGCTGATGATGTTATTAGTTCGGAAGACGAATATTTATTAAGTTTAATAAAATAACTAAAAAGCAGTTGACATACTATTATTTCGATGTAAGTTAATATTGTAATGATAATAAAACAACGAGAGATGCACATCATGGAAAAAGTCACAATTTACCAATCGTCTGGAATGGGTAACATTATCGCAATTGAATCCCACCTTAAAGAGTTTGGTTTTGCACCTTATGCTCAATACCCTGCAGCACTTCAGTTAGTTCATAGAATGAAGCGCAAGCG
>TARA_R110002020_G_scaffold67482_6_pt1 | contig 10573 bp, 17 predicted proteins | sample TARA_R110002020 | Tara Oceans TARA_R110002020 (sample SAMEA4396489) | marine metagenome | biome: Westerlies Biome; feature: [MES] marine water layer (ENVO:01000295) within the mesopelagic zone...; material: water (ENVO:00002006), including particulate matter (ENVO:01000060) such...
GTGGGCCGCAATCGCCTCGTCCCTCTCGGTGAGGTCGGATTTACCTTCGGATCGTGCCTGAACAGCGGCGCAGTAGGCCTTCGCGTCCCGCTTGTCGTCGTTCTGTGCTACGCACGTGTCGAACGATTCATAACCTGCAAAAGGAGACATACTCAAATTGTATCACACGGTGCAGACGGTGTCAATACTCTCTAGCGGCCATTTCCTTTAGCGGGTGCGCGTGAATCCGGATCTGTCTCCCCCGGGGTGCTTGCGTTGGGCGCTTGACTTCTGTTACCGTTCGTCCCGCGCGGGGAGTCGTTGGTATTGCCCTCCGGGGCGTCCCTCTGCGCTTGGCGCATTTCTCTACCCGCTTGTGTGGAGTCTAGGCGTTCGTCCGGGGTCTTGTCCTCCGGTCGGTCCGGGAGTCCCATGGTGCGGCGTACCAAGTCCTCGATGTCGTCGTCGGGCTGCAGTATGCCGGTGTCGATTAGTGTGGACAGGGCCGTGGCCAACATCTGTATGTTTGCCTTACCCGGCGTGTCCCACGTTATCTTCGGGTACGCGTTCTGATCGCCTGGGTTCTCTATCATGCCGGGGTTGAAATTGAATAGATACGGTACCATTTGCCGGTTCCATACCTGTAGCATGTTCCTCTGGATGGCCTGTATAGTCAGGGAGAAGAACGAGGTCATCTCTCTGGCCAACGCCCCCGCGCCCCCCTGTTCTGAACCCAAGGATAGGAAGTCGGCGAAGTACCTCCTGAGTATGTCGTGCTTGTAGTCCCTGATCATTTCACGGGTGTTGTACACCTTACCGCCCGCGCCGAACGGTCTCACATCCACCCCGAATGGTGCTATCATGTAGCTGTTTTGGTCCGCTCTGAAAGCTTTCAGGGAGTTCCCTAGGGCGGTTATCTGCGCGTCCGTGTAGTCCACGTTTTCTGCAAGTACGGCTAGTGGGGAGTTACCGATGTCACGTTCGGCACCCATGGCTTCGATGACTTGCAGGTTCTTCACGTAGAACCAAGGCTCGTACACGGACCGCAGGATCCCTAGACCCTCGGGGTTACGCTTTCGTCCCCCGTTTATGAAGTGTAGTATACGGGACATGGGTACTTCGTCAGACGTACGCCCGGTAATGGGGTCCCTCTGCTGGAACCACTTTATGTAGCCGTCGTCGTCGGTGGGTCCCCATTTGTAGGTGGTCTCCTGAGCCACCGGTAGTAGTGTGCGTAGGTGCAGATTCCCGTCGTCTTTCTTCTCCAGCACTATTTCCGCCAGAGAGAACCCGAACGGCAGGAAGTCGAGCATTTCTTCAACGTGCTCTAGCCAGTCGCCTCCACGCATACTATCCATATTGGTCTTTAGGAATTCTGCGGCCTTTTCGCCCTTTTCTCCGCTGTCTTTGGCAGGTTCGACTCCGAACTGCGCTTCCACTAGGGGTACAGAGAGGGCCTCCAACAGGGTTCCGATAATGACGTTCCGCATCATTTCTCGGTATACCCTCATACGCATGTCTAGAGTGCGTAATGCGGGATCCCACTCTTCGGTAATAACTCCTGTCCACAGGGCTAGGCCAGTTCCAAGTTTACCTGACTGTGCCGCTGACAGGCTGGGCATGTTCTCCAGCATCACGGTTTGTAGACCACCACCGGGACGTCTTACTACCGGCGTTTGCGATTGGTTAACCAATTAGTGTAACTACCTTCCCCATAGTTTTCCACCGGATGCCTGGGTTCCGAATCCTACCCCGCGCATACCAGCGAATTGTGAATTACCACTACCTCTACTAGCGACCTTGTTCCCCACCCACATCGACGATTTCTCTTCCTGCTGGGTGTCTAGCCCCCTGTTCCGGGATCTCTCACTAGATGAAAACACAAACATCCTAGCAGCGTCAAGTCCGTGGTCGTGCTGCTTTTTGGGTTCTTCCCGTTCGTTCTGGTTCACTGTACCTATACTATTAGGTCGGGCGCGCCATTCGTACCCACCGAATTCCTCTGTGGTGCGTATAGGGTAGGAACGGTCCGCTAGGGTGGGGTCCTCTTCCATGAGGCCATAATCCAAGAATTGGTTTACTCCACTATAGTCCTTTCCAATAGGCATACGTCCGTCACGGAAGAAGAATAGTTGGTTGTGTGCCAGCTGCCTATATACTTCCTGTATGCCGGTGGATACCCTCTTGTCTGCCGTGGCGGTTACAAGTCCGTGCTTGGACATGGTTGCCCTGTCCTCGGCGTCGTGGTCTGCGTACGCCTGAACGTATCTGGCACCTTGGTCTAAGTCCTGCCTACTCCATTTAAGTATGTCCCTAGTGTGGTCCTCCACCACCCTCTTTGAATAATATATCTCCCGGTACATGTACTTTTTCAGTGAGTCCAACCGGCTGCTGGGTCTGCCGTCCGAATCAACCCCGGAGTTGGGGTCTACTGCCCACCACTGACAGACGAATGGGTTGGTATACCCGTAGTCTATGGTCCTGTACCTAGGCCAGTCAGGGGGTATGACAAATGGCTCTATTATGTGGACGTCTGGGTCAAATGGCTCGTATATCTGCCCCTCAAACCCTACCCATTCCCCCAGTACGTACCTTCGTTTGTAGTTACCTCGGAATTCTGATAGGTTGGCCAGGTAATCCTCCGGCAAGAACGTATTCTCTAGTGCGGAGGCGGTGATAGTATGCCTACGCTCGTTGCTCTCTTGGAAGAACATCCTGTAGAGAAAGTGGTTCGGGCTGGACGGGTTGGTGGCCATGAATATCTGCCGGAAGGGTACCCTCAGGGAACGCAGTCTCCCCAGCAGCATGTTGTAGTCGGACTCGGACACCTCCGTTGCCTCATCTATGAATATGAAGCCGACGTTCATGGAGGCTATCTTCTCCGGCTTGTCTAGTCCACGGAATACTATCCGGGAGCCGTTTGGAAAATAGTATGTCTGCTCGGTTCTGTCGTACCGGCAAGTGGTCGAGTCTCCCCAAGGCGCTGGTCGCATGGACTCCGGGAGCACATCGTTGAAGAAGTTGTCTATGGTCGAGAACCGCATGTCGTTGAATACTTTGCGACACACTAGCCCGTAGTTGCCCGGGTATTTCATGGAGAGCAGGAACGCCTTTTCGTTACCCACCCTGGTCTTTCCCGCACCGAACGCACCGGAGTACAGGAGTTGGTTGGTGGTTGACTGCATGAACTCCACTTGTTTGGGGAGCCATTCCATCGGGGCGGGATTCTGCTCTGCGACGACCATATTTCTATTATAACACATCCGTGACCCGGCGTCAAGCCCGCGCGCGTACGGGGGGAATAATGTGCCCTCTCGTATCCCAGTGAAGTCCGCCTCGTCTCCCCCCCAGACCCCCCCATTGGGGTGCGCGCACCGGCCCATCATCGATCTGTGCCGGGCCTCTTGTGCTCTGTGTTCTGTGTTCTGTGCTACTGTGCTCTGTGCTCTGTGCGATCATCTTAATCGGATTGGGATACGGATGTTTGTAATTACGTTGCCTTCGAGACATAATGTGCCAGGGGTTTTTTGTCTAGACCGAAAGGGTTTTACTGTCACCCCCGGGGGGTTCACAGAGAGACCCGGGTGTGGTATAATGGAGGGGCGACCCGGCCCTCCCCAGATGGGGATGGGGGTACTGGTCGCAAAACCAAGAAAGGTTGGCCACAATGGCTGACTCACTGAAGAGCCTGCAGACAGCAGGCCCCTGCATGGACGGGTGCGGATCACTCGCGAAGGCTGGCAGCAGCTACCTGCCCGGACACGACGCGAAGCTGGACTCCATGCTCCAGCGCTACGCGGACGGCGAGATCACGGAATTGCCCGCGCTCGTCGTGGAGAACCTTGCCGCTCACGTGGGCAAGACCATGCCCGCACCGAGGTTCCGGATGGTGGAACTGAAAGTGACCCTGAAGGTCAGGATCGCGGCCGACACTGCCAGCCCACTGGCTGAGGCGAAGACCATCGTGCACAAGCGGCTGAACGTCCGCGCAGTGCAGGTGGACGCGATTGACGCGGTTCGCGCGAGCAAGAAATCCAGCAAATAGGCTGGCACGGAGGGGCGCGCATTCCGCAACCACGCGCATTCACTGAAATAGCAGCCTGAGGAAATTTGCAGGTCGGCCCACGGCGGTGATCCCTGAACCGAAAGGGAAGGGGGCAATTTATATCAAACCAGAACTTTGCAATATTTCTCGTCGCGAGACACCTGCCGACCTGAAATTTACTCCCAAACAGAGACTGCGACCCAACGCGCGGTTCGGTTGCGCTTACTCATTCGGCCAACCTTGTAACCTGCAAATTGCCAAGCTGGACGCCCGCGCAGACGCCGGGACAAGCAAATAGAGGGGGAATGGTTACGTCATCGATTCAGGCGCAAAGCTGACTGGTTGGCTCTCTGTCTGTACGTCCGCATGAACAGCGTCCGTCACATCGACGAAGTCCGCATCAATCGGCCTGTTTGAAGGGAGGGGAGAGTCTGCAGATGGAAGCATGTCGATGAATGTGTACATTTTAAGATCTTTAGGTTTGACAATGATCCCGCTGTTGTCACTGGAAACGCCCGTCACCCTGTTGATCGAGTCCTGGGCCTTCACAATCAACCCCATGTACTTGACCGGGTCAAAACCAATCGATTCCTCGTCACCCTCGTTGTCCTCAATTGCACGCCAACACTTAGCTTGAACCTGTTCCATGCGCGCTATCGCCAAAGCCGCGTGCGTCTCACCCTGTTCCTCAAGTTGCTGTCGCAGGTCCACACGAATCGCCTGTATGTCGTTGTTGAGGGTCGCGATCGATATCTTTTGGCCACCCTCTTGGTACTCCGGAAACGCATCGTTTGAAACCAGGTCCTGCGTAATTTCCGTCCATGACCTTCCCTTAAGCCACTGCTCCTTAACGTAGAGCCTCCGCTTCACCATCGAGGCCGGACCCTCCAATATAGAAGGTGTCTTCTCGTCCGTCTTTGTGATTTCAGTTGTCATATCTTCCTCCGATACTTTAATCATAACATCCCGGCTACCCGGGTGTCAATCATGTGATGATTCTGCAATTGACACGCGGGTCTCCCTGTGTTTTAATGGGGGGGCGCCCCGCGGCGCAGGCCACAGGAATCAGGGGGTATGAAAATCGACAAATAGCGGCGATCACGGAAGACCAAAACCAAGTTTAGGACCAAGATTGGAACGTTGAAAGTCATGAGACAGGACCAAATGAGAGAACCGGTGGACGCACTGAAAATCACGGATCTGCCGGAGATGCTGAAGGACAACCCCTTCGGTGTGGCGAACTCGTGGTCGATAATACAGCGAGCGATCGCCAACACGACACGTGCAAGAATGGAGGACGTCCTGGGCAAGGACAACGTGTCGAAGCAAGTGGGTGACGGAAGGGACGACACGCTGACAATTGTGTTCACAGTCGGAGAGCACAGGTACAGCCTAGTGGTCGCCGAAGCGCCGTGGTTGGAAGCGGACTCGGGATTGGAACCGACCCCTGAGTGGGACTGGGAGACTTACGAAGGAGTGTGGAGTGGGGAGTTGAGGCCTGACGGCACACCGCGCGAAAGGAGGTGTGACCCGGACGCAGGAGACTTCGACATCAACACTTACAAATAGACAAGGTGGAGGAACCAAGACATGGCACGAATAGTAAAAGTCCTTGAGACAATAACTGTGGTGATAGTGGTGGTGGAGGAAGACGGAACTTGGATGGACCCCGACGATCTGATAGCCACAGGTCTGGAGGGAGCAGTCACCGCGTACCCAGAGACTCTGTACTCGTACACAAACGGGGAATGGAAGGACGTGTACAAAGCGAAGGCTGAGGAATGGCTCCGTGAGATGAACGAAATTGATAAAGACGAACCAGATTACGAGCCACTAGAGTTGGCGGAGGAGAACCTATGAAAGACGAAATAATCGTGACCAAGGAACAGAGGTTCGAACACCACCTGACCGAGTGGATAAACGGTGTGCCAGACCACGACTTTGAGTACATGGGGACTTGGGTGAGGGCGTGGCAGAACGTACACTTGCAAGCCAACGGCTACAGGAACAGCCGAATCTACGGACTCGACGAGTGGAACGAGACCAGCCTCAGGGACTTGGGATTCTGGCCAGAGATGGACAGTCCAGGGAACGCAACAGAGGTGAGTTTCTACACCATCTTCGGATCGGGAATCTACAATGGGGAAGAGTGGTTGGTGATGGAAACGCACGAAGAAAGGAAGGAGGTGTCAGCGATCAGAGACTGTGAAAGGTGCAAGGGGACGGGAGGGTTCTCGTACGCGGAACCGGGTGGAGATGGAGTGTACCCACACTACGACGTGTGTGAAGAGTGCGACGGAAGGAGGTGGGAACTGAACGCTGAGTAGGAACGACCAAACCAAAACATTGGAGAAAGAGCGAACATGAAAACCCGCAAACCAAGCCCACGTGGGAGCTTCAACACGACAATCGTCCCGGGAACCGTGATACACGGGACCCACAAAGAGGAAGATCTGTTCTTCGCGTTTCTGAAAGAGCTACAGAGAGTGTCAGACGACCAAGACCCCATACTAACGAGACCCGGGGAGTTGGTGCCGAACGAAAACTACCTAGCCATGGAAATAGTCGTGGACCTCATGGACAAGTTGGACGAATACTCCCCCAAAGGAATGCGCTTCGGTGCACACGAGGGGGACGGGTCGGACTTTGGCTGGTGGCCACAGGAGACAGACGAATGAATTGGGGACAAACAGCAGTAGACAAAATCAGCAAGGTGCTGGAGGACAGAGGTCTGAAAGCACAAAGCTGGGACGATTACGGCACTCCATCGGTACAGGTGATAGGGAAAGAAAGGAGCCTTATCACCAGCTACGAGGAAGAGGCGAACCCGAATTGGACTTGGCAACTTTACGACAAGAACGGCGGTGGAAAGAGGGGGACGTACGTGTACGGCGAGTACGAGCCAACCGGGATCAATGACGAGGAAGCCGGATTGAAGGACATGGTTGACCAAATCGAAGAAGTCTGGAAATTCATTGGAGAAGGAAAATGAGCAAGAGCGAACTCAGCCACAGCACAATTGTGGACAGCATAAAAATCATCGGACCGGCGAATGTGGAGGACGTGCCCGGTAAGGAGCCTAGGACGGGTTACGAGGCCATAGTCGCCAAGAACGCGAGGAAGGGGGACGACCACGATCAGCTGTGGCTCCACCAAATCCAAGCACAGGACATCGGCGTGAGGGCGGGGCTTATGGACCCGACGGAGGCGTCTAACCTCAGGTACGAAAATGACACAAGAGGTAGGCTATTGAAGAAGCTGATGCCTGGGCTAAAGTGGGGGTGCAGCCAGACGGAAAGGGCGCAGAAATACGGAGGTCATCTCACCTACTGGGTGGTGATGCCAATGTGGCTCTTGGAGGACATGGACAACCCGGCCTTCATGCAGGACATATTCGGGGCAATCTTCCCCCACGTGGACCAAGAGGGTCGGAACTGCCTACACGCCGGAGACTGCTGCGGTTACTACTACAGCAACGGTATGCACGGGTACGCGAAAGGCACCCGATACCTCACCACGGTGACCTACACTCAGAACGTCTAAGAACCCAGAGTTAGGAGGGACAAACAACTGAACAATTGACAAAGAGACACAGCTGTGTTTTAATGGGGGTACGGCCCGTGTCTGCGGGCGAGTCACCCAGAGAGAGAGAGAGTAAGGCCAACAATGAAAGTAATCCACACGGAGATAACGGTCGTAGTACCAGACAATACCGAACCGAAGTTGGTATCAGTGTGGTTGGCCGAGGCGGGGCACGTACTAGTGCAACGCCACCCGTGGGACATGAAAATCGGGGCAGCCGAGGAATGCCGGGATGGGTGTGAGGCGGAGATCACGACAGGTGACGACGACGAAATAACAATCGTACACGTGTAAATAGGGAGAACCAAGATGCTAGGCACAGGACTATCCAACATAGACCCGACCAACGAGCGGGTGAAGATCAGCATGTGGGAAAACACCAAACAGAAGACAGTCCACGACGAAGCAAAGCCAAGCGACCAACGATGGTTGGGTCCAGAGGTGGAGGTCTCTGGCAGGCTGGACATAGCGTGGTGGGTAATGTGGCAAATGCACGAAGCGTCGGGGCGCAAGCACACGTTCGAAGTGCAGGAGGGCTAAAGATGACAATCCAAGGCTTCGTAATCGATAAAGTAGACCGAAGGAAAATCGCGCTGCTGGCCCTCAAACACAGGCTGGCTCTGGAGATAAAGTTCCCGGGGATGGCGGGCGGGCGGACAGCGCGGTTCACACTGCAGAGCGCGAAGGGATGGGGGTTCACAGGAAGAACACGCAAGCAAGCGTACGCGTGGGTGATAGAACAGCTGGAACCCACGCCACAGTGGGAAGAGTGCTTCAACTGCACCACGAACGAAGAGACCCGGAATTGCCCAGCCTGCAACGAGCCGGTATGCGAGAATTGCGCCACAACCCAAGACTTAGACCACCGGCACAGTTGCTAATGAGGCAGTGGGTGAAGAGACACGAATCCAGACTCCAAGAGTGGTGCACAGGTTGTTTACCCAACCGCACCACTCACCCAGGGTGCACAGACTGTGGACACGCGCACCCGTCAGGAAAATGCCAATTACAAACGGAAGGAGACGAGCAATACTGGACTAGCAACGCGTGGTTATCAAACATGATACCGTCACCGGGCGACCAGTGGGGAGGAGGCCCACACCCAGACTTTGCATCGCGAAACGTGTTCGAAAGGTACGCAGACGTACTGAACGACGACAGCGTGGCGCGATTCATAACCCCCGGGGGACAGATGGTGGAAGTGAGAGTGAAAGTAAGCAAGACTAATCTCAGGATACACTACAACACAGGTGGAGAACACTAATGGTAGCAAAACCAAGTAAAGAAGCGACCGAAGAGATCAAGGAACGGATCCGTCGCATACTGGCCCTCACCAACAACCCGAACGCGAATGAGGCCGCAGTTGCAGCCGAGAAAGCCGCGCAGTTGCTGGACGAGTACGGACTGTCGATACACGACGTGCGCAAGAGCACCGAACAGCTAGTAGACGAAATCTACGCAGCGATGACGGAGCACAGGTACCAACACGGAACGTCGACAAACGACAGCAGCCGACAATGGAAAGAGTCACTGGCCGGGACCGTCGCCCTACATTTCAGGGTGCACGTGCACATAAACAAGACCATCGCCCACGACGCGAACGGGGACGCAATATACACCAAGTCCGGATACTACAAATTCACCCCGCACCTTGTATGGGCCGGGGAGGGTATGAGAGTGGAGGCAGCGGTGCAAGTGTTCGAGTGGATAGTCACTCAAATGACGGTGGAAGCCGGGAAAGCTTGGAAGGGACCCGAAGGGCCGAAAGCCACCGGACGCCACGTGGACCCAATGAGATTCAGGGCAAGCTTCTTCTCCGGGGCCAACATCACCATAGCGGACAGATTCCTTGCACTACGCAAGGACACCGTGAAAGACGCGAACACAACCGCGCTGGTCACAGTGGGAGACAAGGCACTGAAAGAATACATACGGAAGAACTACAACATAGGTCCCGGCAAGGCGAGACGCAGCAACGGGGTGGACAGCGCAGCATTCAGGTCGGGCAGGGAAGCCGGTAAGCGCGCCGACATTGGACAGACGGGAGTTGGCGGGGGGAGGCGACAGTTGCGATGAAGACAGGCCAGGATCTATTTCCACACTGCGACGTGTGTGGGAACGACGTTGAACCCGGCGATGACCACTGCGACGAATGCAAACATTCTAAAGTATGTGACACATGCGGGAACGACGTCGAACCCGAAGACGACCACTGTGAGGACTGCTGTACGTTAACCGAAAGGGAGTATTGGAACGCCGACCACCATTCAGAGGAGGACTATCCCGGAAGACAGATTCAAGACGCCTAGACACGGAAGTAAGGCGCATGGTATAATGGGGGGAGAAGCCCCCACCAGCAGTTAGGAGTGTAGATGGTCGAACAACGCACGTATAGACAGGGAGAGCCGGACCTCAATAGGCGGATGACGTGCCGAATAGGTACAAAGAGCGAATTCGAAGAGGAATGCGGCGCAAAAGCCGTGAGTGTCTCCCAAGGCAAAGGGTCCATAATGTGGTGCCGTGAGGGACACATAAGTGCGCAAGTGTGGACTGAAGTCACATATGAGTGGGTAATACTACTCAGCAACTACCCGTGGGAGTAAGAGAATGAGTGACGAACCACAGCACGTGATCAGGTCTAAGCTGTACTTTTTGGAAGAAGGGGGTATACGCACCAAAGAGTACGAGCACACAGTGTACGGAAAGACCCCGGTACACGCAGAATCCTCGGTTTACACCAAGCAGAGATACAACAACCCGGACGCAGCGGTTGTCGTTGTTAATTATGTAAGGTTAGTGACCTACAAAGAAAGGGACGAAGAGATCTATGGTAAACAAAAGGGATGAAAGGAACCCGGTGTCTGGGCAAGACCGAATATCGGAATTAATGCACAGCATGTTCACTGTCAACATTGAAATGACAGACACACTTACGCACTTGCTAACTCCCGACGAAAAAAAGAGGTT
>TARA_R110002020_G_scaffold143534_1_pt1 | contig 10571 bp, 16 predicted proteins | sample TARA_R110002020 | Tara Oceans TARA_R110002020 (sample SAMEA4396489) | marine metagenome | biome: Westerlies Biome; feature: [MES] marine water layer (ENVO:01000295) within the mesopelagic zone...; material: water (ENVO:00002006), including particulate matter (ENVO:01000060) such...
CCCTAGGTGTCAAGGGGCGAAGTGACGACCTAGCGATTCAAGGAAATAGGATGTTCTTGGAAGCCCTAGAACAGGTGGGCAGTTCTGCCGAATGGATTCTAACAATCTTCGACCCCCAAATGGCGTTAGATAATTATGGGGGTGGCAATCAATACCTAGATGTTGGAATTGTTATCAGAAACCGAAGGCCGAATGTCAATCTTTCCAAAACAAAAGATGGAAAGACCATAACCGATTATTCTTGGGAGGATAGGAAACTATGAGCAGCCACTCGATTATGAAGATTAAACCCCGGAAACGGATTGAGGGTGTGGAACGGTGGTTCCTTGACATAGAAACGTGGGGATTGAATGCACGGAACTATGCATTTTGTGTTTTGAAGAATTGGAAAGGAGACATTCAGAAGGTGTTTTATGACCTTTCAGAAGCCAAAGATTTCCTACACACTCGACCTACCAATGTCATTGTATATGCTCACAATTGTTGGAAGTTTGACGGGCTCGCTTTTTATGATGTAAAAGAGTTGATTCATGCGGATAGATTGGCGACAGGCACCCGCATTATTTCCATGACAATTGAAACCGAATCGGGAATCAAGATTGAATGGCGTGATACCGTCGCAATCCTCCCGCTTTCTGTAAGCGCTCTAGGAGACAGTTTAGGACTCCCCAAGGGTGAAACCCCTATTGACTACATCAAAGGCCGTAGACGCGCCGTAACACCCCTTGACGTTGAATATTGCGTGAGGGATGTGGAGATTCTGAGACAGTCTGTAATTCAATTAGATAATTCGTTTAATGAATGGTGTGATGCTCCACCCGAAACATACGAATTGCCGCCAACATCTGCTTCAATGGCTTATCGGATTTGGTGCCATAACTTTTGGCCGTCACGGTGGATTTCAAAAACCAAAAGAAGGTCAAGAGGAAAAAAGACATTTGGCGAAGTTTTGTTAGATGAACATGGGAACCCAAAAACCACGACATCCTTCCGTGCCTTTTGTAATATCCGAGCCAATGAAACATTAGGTTTTGCGTTTTATGGCGGAAGGACTCAAGTTATCACCCAACCGGGACTGTTACATGAGTGGGTCCACTCAGTCGATGCGAATTCACTTTATCCATCTGTCATGTTAAACGACTATCCCAATATGGCGACCTGCCGACAGTTGGCACCCATTCTTCAAAACCTGAATAACATCCTTTCAGATTCTAACCGTCTATGTTGGGCGCATATTACCCTCAAAGGTGGGGTAAACTCACCTGTTTTTCTACCAAACACCACTGAAGATGGTAGAAGACAGTGGGACAGCAAAGAGTTTGATGGGTGGCTTTGTGAACCGGAAATTAAACACGCTCTAAAAAGCGGCTATGAAATTATCGAGATAAAGGAATTACATTATGCATCTGTAATGCGACCATTTGATGAATATGTAAACAAGTTTTACAATTTACGCAGAGAATATCAAAAGAATAATGACAGTAGGGAACTACTTTGTAAATTGTTATTAAATGCCCTGTTTGGCCGCTTCGGAATGAAAGACATCTGCGAGAGAATTGACCAACCGGAAAAGGTCGCGGAAATCCTTGAAGGTGATGATTGGCTTGAAACTCATAAACTCCAATTTTACGACGGACCCAATGGGGAGTTTGCATATCTTGAAGGATTTGAACCCACTCGGAAATCAAATTCTACATGGTTCGGTTTTGCTGCTTTCTGTACATCCTACGGGCGCGTTGAGTTGCAGAAGGTCATTGAGGCCGCGGGAAGCGCTGCGTGTTACACAGACACCGACAGTGTGCATTTCACTGTTGATGGTTATGACCGTGTGATGAAGGAAATAGACATCGGCCCCGAACTCGGACAATGGAAATTTGAAACCCCTCCTGATGGCATCCCCTTTTGTCGATGGTGGGAACCCAAAGCATACGTGCAATATGACGAGAACATGGCACGGTTGAAGGTGAAACATAAGGGTGTATCAATCTACGACGACGAAGGAAACCTCAAACCCGAAGCGGGCGACCTAACTCAACCCCAAACATATCTGAGTGTAGTTCAATTTTACACATCCCTACGGCGCGGTTTGGAACTCGGAACCGAACTACTTATGACCAAACGAAGCCACCGATGGTGTGGAGGCGAGGAAACTTGAAACAAATAAAAAATGAATGTAATGAATGTAATGAAAGGTGTGTTAAATGTGGAACTTGTATTTGCACTTTAATAGGTCTGCAATATACGTGCGGTCACTGTGATTGGCAACACCTAGCCGATTCCCTACCGGGATTAAAAAGATTAACAAAAGGGGAACTACCCAAAGGACAGCGGCGATTGATATGACCCACCCTAAAGGATGTTATTGTGTGTTGGGTTGCTATTGTAAGAAGAAAAAGAAAGGGGATGAGGAAGAATGACAGATAAAAAATGGAAACGAATGATGATACAGGAAGCAGCGTTAGACATACTTGGTGGAAATGAACCCATCAGTCTAATTTCATTAACGGATAAAGTCAAATCACAAGTTAAACCAATTCGCGGTGTTTACAAAATAACACCCCAAATGGTTGCACAAGCATTACGAGGACAAAGTAGAATTCACAAATTCACCTACGCGAACATTTCCATGTATTATTCCGATTAATTATGTTTTAATACCCCGATGGAAACCGGCACCATTATGGAAACCCCCACTGAGGAAACTTGGAGAGATAATGAGGAAGTGGTTAATGCCTTGGACCGGCTACTTTTGAAAGCAGCCCCGGAACTAAACATAATCATGGCAGAGATTGACAAGAATCAAAACATCAAGGAAAAGGCCCATGGGAATATGGGGATAGCGTTTGGATTCTGTATGTCACTTTTTACCGTGATGTATGAAAGAGCGCGTAGAACCAACCCTAACCCCCTCGATGCATGGGACGGAGCAATAGGGGCAGTAGGGGCGCACCCTATGACCCAACAATTAATTGCGCGGGCAACCACATCTGTAATCGACAGACAAACACAGGGTGTGACCGAATGAACATCATGCGGGAATTTTTACGACGATTATTCAATTTGGAAATTGAGGAAGAGGAAGAATGAAGAAATTTGTAAAGGATGTAAAGGACCCATTACGGAAGGTGTTTAAAGATGGATGCAAAAATTGTGATTCAGCCACTATTCTCTTTACAATGCGAAACCCCAAACCGGGTTTCCACCCGGCCGACTTGGTACGCTGTCCCAAATATCTTGGTGGCTGTGGGTTCAAAATGACTAAACAAAAATGCATAGAGGTGTATGGAAATGAGCGATAACGAAACAACGAAAATAACGGATGATGAAGGAAACACATGGTATGAGGCCATAGACGGGAAGCGCTACAAAACACGTAGCGGAGCATGGAAACGAACACAAAAATTACGACTTCAAGGTGATGTAACAGAAACCCCACTTAACACACCCAATGAAACTGAATCTGAAACTGAATTTGAAACTGAATCTAAAACTGAAGATGAACCCGACTTTGACACCCCGGAATGGGCGCAATTCGATATGGGAGATTTACCCGAAGGGGTTCAAGTTATTCCTTCGGCTTTGAAGAAGGTACGAAGACCCGTAGGCAAACCAAGTAAAAAGAAAAGTAAAGCGGAACTCAAACAGGAAAAACTCACCAATCAATCTATTCTAAAAGTCGGTTATAGAACCGGCGATTATCTAATGACAAAATACGCGCGGGCGGTATGTGTTGATGATGAAATGCTCATTACTCACACGGAAGCCGACTATGAATGGATTAGTGGTATCACCTATGATTTCCTAGATGATAGGGGCGTAAACCTAGCCATTATTATCGGACCGGGTATGATGGCTGCGGCTGCAAATTCTTATTGGTTTGGGAAACCATTGATGGAAATTAGAAAGAAGGCTGAAAAATCGTTACTAGGTAGTGCGGGCAAAAAATTGGGCGGTTTGAAGAAGTGGTTTAGAATCCCATTTTTCGGGCGCAAGAAGAAAACGCAAGATTCATCATTTGGACCGGATTGGGACGCATCGACGGGGCTTGAACCATGAGTCAATTAGATGACTTGTATCTTCCCGATGGTAAAAGATTGGGTGTTCAAATCTACGGACAACCGGGTAGCGGAAAATCATATTTTATCGAACACACGTTAAAGGCATTCCTTCGGAAAAATCAAAGTGAACATTTGAGGATGATTTATGTCAGTCCGAAACATGAAACTATTTTGGATAAGGAACCCATATACGATTTAGAAAAATTAGAAAAGCATCTTAGAAAAAATCGGGTAGCGGTTTTTTATCCCAACCCGGATTATTACGAGCAAGACGTAGATGCGTTGATTGATTTAATTTTTGAAATTAAAGAAGTCAATGAAGATTTCAAGGCGACAATTATGATTGATGATGCTCAGACGTTTTTGGGGAGTCGCGTGGGTGCATCTACATCTCACCGTAGGTTGGTTTTGACCGGACGTTCAAAAATGATTAGAGTTGTTTATGTGAGTCACGCATTAATTTTGAATAAAACTCTTGAGGGTCAAATGAGTTTTCTTGTCGCCTTCACCAATCCATTACCGTTGGAGTATCGAAACGCGATTGACAGGTTCGGTTATGACCCGGAACCCTTTTCGGAGTCGATGCAAAACACACCCTATGCTTACGTTTGGTTTGACACTCGGACCCGTAATGGAAAGATTCATCCACCAATCGAATTGTAATAATTTTTGAATAAATTTTTACAAAAACCTAAACGCTGTACTGAGTGGCAAAATCGCTGGAACACCCCTAGAAGGCAAAAAGTCGTCTAGGGTGGTTAGACAGGACTACCCCCTACAAATCGAGCCCTTACAGGGCTCGTATGACATCATTTTAGGGGGGTTCCGATAATATACCTACCATTTTTTACTGTTTTTCACTTCATTTTATTTTCAAAATTTTTACTCGTTATATTTTAATACCTAAACATAACACGGTCGAAATTGATTAAGATGCTAGGAATTAGAGGATTTTATGGTGGAGCAATGGTTGGTCTAACCGTCGGCGTTACACTAGGTTTGGTGAATATGTTCACAGAACAGGCGACAGGAACAGGATGGGTCAATTGGGCCGTCTCGCGGGCAGGTGGTCAGTAATGGGAGCCGTCGGAGACATAGAAGAAGGTGGGTCAATGCTAATTGGTGTTGTGTCCATGGCTTTCTTTGGTGTTGTCATTTATTTGGCTACCAACCGAATTGGTAATGATATGGTTAATGCGGCCCGAGGTTGGGTTTCATCAACAGGAAATGGAGCGTGAATTAAATGGCAGTTACATATTATCAGTTTGAACAGAATACCAACGACCTACCGGCTGCAACTACGCAGACATTCACTCGCGGTTTTAACGCCGTGGGTGGGACATTACAGAGTTTGCTTTTGAGAATGCAATTGACATTTGACGGTGCAGGTTCAATGCGAAGTGATGCAAGTACACTATTTCAACAATTGCGTGTTCTTGTAAACGGTGAAATTTATTTTGACTTTAACAGTGTGTCGGACCAAACAGATTTGACGCTATCACAACCCGGAACGCTTGGTTATCTCATTAATTCAATGGGTGGACGTTCATATCAAGTTCCGTCTGCGGTAGACAGTCAAACAGTTGATTACTATCTTGAATTGCCAATGGGTGCTGTATTGCCCGATGGTGTACCACGGTTTGAAATTACATCACAATTTTACCCAACAGGCGAATGGATTGACAACGGCGGCGGAAAGGTTGTACAGAGTGGAACCATCACTTATTGGGGTATCTTCAATGATGCAACACAGGTACAGACTCGCACACTCGCAAGCACTTCATACGCTCACACGGCAAACACTGTTGAAAACGTGGTTGTCCGTATCGGTAACATTGAACAGCAATTCCCCGGCGCAACAGTCGCGGGTATTCTTGTGCAAACACCTCGCGCGTCGGCTACCGCAGCGCAAGACAATTTTGGTAATCAAGGAATTCGCCCACTCGTACTTTCACAGTTCGGACTACCGGCAGACCTACACCGATGGGCCAATGGTGATTTGAATAATGAAATCATGGCTTACCTACCTGCGGTTGCAGGTCAGGCAAACGTCACATCACAATTGGCATTTAGTAAAACTTTGGGATGTCTATTTATTCCATTGTATAACGCCAAAGGTGGCGATATAGTTATGGCCGTCGATAATGGCGGTACAGCCTTAACACGAACATATACCCCTGTAATCACTAGCCCGATTAATTCTAAGGAACTTAGTGGAAACAGACAAACCAAGGCATCCACAGGTGGCTCCGCTAACACAAGCAAGGCCATCATCAGTATGACCGAGTAAGATTAACTCAATCCCCCTCCCCCATCTCGCTTTACCTCCTTAGCGGGGTGGGGGAAAACGGAGTTGAAAAAATGCCGGTTAAAAAATTGAAAAACGGAAGATATGCAGTAATCAGTTATTCAACAGGAAAACGATTGAAAAAAACTTATGCAACCCGTAAAGCAGCATTAAACCGTGCATCTACATCAAAAAGACGTTCAAAACGAAAGCGACATACCGGACGGAGAGGATATTAATGGCTAGAGGAAATGGCGACCGACTGAGGAAGCCACAAACAATGGCGCGTAAATTGGCGCGTCGCATGAAAATTGATATGAGGTTGATATAATGAAGAATATGACTTATTTTTTGATTGGTGTTTTCATTCTTGGTGTTTGGTTGGGTAAAAATCCAAACATGATGAATGGGGGCGAAAAGTAATGCCATTTAAGCGAATTTCGGCTAACCGTTACCGTTCCCCATCGGGTAAAATTTTTACCCGCTCACAAGTTAAACGATACTATGCAAAAGGGGGTAAATGGTAGTGGCATCAAACGGACGAATTTATTCTTATTCTGTCTCAACTACGGCATCAATGCCCGCCGACTTTGGATTGAATAAATCAAAAGTTGTAATTCATACAGACCAAGACGTAAGAATTGCATACGATGAAAATAATTTAGGTGATACTGGATTATATTTTATTATTCCTGCCGGCACCATTATGGTATTTGACCAACCTAATCCATTTAACTCTTTGATTTATTTCCGTGCTGATACAGCAACGGCAAGAGTTAGAACATGGGTTATGGGGGCAAAATATCAATGAGTTACGCATTGAATCGACCCATCTATGCATCGGGTAAAGCAGCCCTAACAATAGATGCGGGCGGTAGTCTAAACAGTGTTACCGTCTCACTCGCAGGGATTAACAAAACAACTGATATTGTTGTAATCACTTTAGATTACAATGGACAGACCGATGTAGTAATTGATGGATTACCTTACATTTACGCTATCACGGACGGTGCAAATTTTGGTGTCGGTCTTGGACTTAGTAATACAAGTGCGGTAGAAGTAACTTGTTTTTTGAATTGGGTGGTGGTAAGGTGAATGACCGAATAGAAGCCATGGATATACGTCTAAGGGCCGTAGAGCGTTCAGTGGTGGAAATCGCCACCGGAGTAAAATGGGTGCGTCTAGTGGTCGTTATTATGCTTGCATCGTTGGGTGTAGATGTTCAGGGGATGATTTAATGCCGAGTTATCCAATCACATTGTCAAAGGCAACGTACACACCCGGTGCAGCACAATTGGGGACGACAGCCGCAGCGGGTACAATCACAATTGCAGCCGTTCCCGATAATATCACGGTATTTAGCGCAACAGGTAATCAAGCAAGTTCCGTAACGGTGGGAGGTAATACCGCCGAAATTTGGTACACTAATGACACCCCCTCGGGGCTCGTTCTCCTTCAAATGCGACCACAGGATGACCCTAAATGGTACGCATTCGCACCCGATAATTTCAACCAAAACCAACCAACAGCACGCGCACTTAAAGATTGGGCGGGCGATTTTTTGGAAGCAGAAAACGCAGGGAATATTGTAGAAAGAACCGTTGAAACAGTCAATGTTGATGATTCGTATAGTCTGCGAGATATTGTAGAATTTAGAACGTCCGTCGCTAATGTAACAATTAACGGGGAATCGGAATGGGTGGACGAAAATAATTTGAGATTGTTTAGCAACACTATTTTTGAATTCAGTCCAAACGATGGATGGGCCGCGACCCTATCATCCGAAGATTCTACACTCACGGTTCTAAAGGGTGAAAACCTCACGGTATCGGGACCTAATTTGATTACATTGGATGCTTTACAATTTGTGGCACAAGATGGGACATTTGAAGTTTACAGTGGTGATTTCAAAACGGCTTCAAGTGATAGACCCATAGCGTATTATGGGGCATATCAACAAGGAGAACGGGAAATTATTGAAGAGTTCACCAATAATGCCGGAACTGTTCAATTGGTTCAAAATCCTTATGATGCCGTAACGGACACGCAAGGAGAATATTTAGTGTTTAGAAAATTCGGTGAACAGGATATACGGAGAATTGGTTTTGTAGATTCATCGAATCCAAATGCTGACGGCTCTTTACCATTTGTACCATTTACAGACTTAGCACAAGCGGAAGCGTTCTATGATGATGTAGTGGCTGTGTTGATAGCGTCACAGGCGGATGCTGAAGTTCAACAGGCAATTGCCGATGAACAGGCTAAGAGAGACACCATAATTGATTCTGAGTCGTGGGCGAAAGGGAAGTATCACCCAGACCCCGGCGCTGCCGTTCTTTACAATATCAGATATTCAAAGGATGGTAAATATAAAATTACAAATGAAGACCAAGGTGGGTTAGTGGTTGCGGTTTATGCAGCGGATTCAGATGCTCAAGCGGTATCAATGGCAACAGCCAAAATTAAAGAATATCACAATACAAATTACAACCCTCCTAAACCTGATTGGGCGGCGGGTGGTAATACATGGTTAATCATTGGAGTGTCGGTTCTAGGGATTGCTTCGGTGATTGGATTGATAGTTTGGTTGCGAATGAGGAAGGATGAATAATGGCATCGGGTACATGGAGAAGATACCGGAAAAAGAACGGTAGATTTGCGAAGAGTGGAAGTACCCGAAAAGTAGAAAGGGCCAGTCGTTATGGGTTCCCTACTATCCGTAGAAAAAGGAGGAAGAAGTAATGCCTCGACGTTCAAGTATCGAATTAGAAGGGGTGCGTCCCTTTACGGCTAATTACCCTCCAAATGAGGCAGGGACTAAGGGGTTATCCTTCTTTGGGACATTGAGCCGCGGCGGGGCTTGGTTCAGAACCAATGTATCATTCAAGAATTTTATGAAGACGGTAAGGAGGGTGAAATGATGGCACGCAAATGCACAGTCTATGGTAAGTGTAAAGTGGACGAAATGATAACATATTTGATGCCGGAATGGTCGAAACGCTGTTACAAATGTAGGCGGAGGATGAATTGATGGCTGACGATATAACCGAGTTTGGCGAGTCATTCGCACAGGGTCTTCAATTTTGGTTTATTGGAGTGGGTCGCGGAATTCTAATCGCGGCTGTTCCTGTTCTTTTAATCGCACTCGGTTTATCCATCATTATCGCTATCTTCAAATTACCGCTTGAATACATCGGGGGTTTTAGATGATTGATAGATGGGGAGCCCTTGAATTATTGGCTGCCGTTATCGTGCTAATGTGCGTTTATCGGAGGGTGAACTAATGGGTGTTGTAGATGATGCCATAGAAGGTGCAGCAACGGGTCTAGGTGTTGTAATAGGTGCAGTAATTGAAGGGGTTGTAACCGCTTTAATTCCTGTGATTGAAGAAGTTTTACCTGCAATCGTAAGAGGAATAGGAGCAGCATGGGGGGCCGTAAAGGAGGGCATGGAAGGTTCCGAGGCAGACATCATAACGGTGTTCACAATCTTTGTAATTATTGCCGGTGCATGGATTACAGGACGCGGTATTCTATCGCGTGGTACAATGATAGGGAGAGCGCCCGCAGCGCCTTCTATCCCTGTTGTTGGTGCTGTCCCACTGTGAACCTAGTGGCCCACCCAATGGCGGCTCTGCAATCGCCATTGGGGGACACTGTAAGTATTCAAGCGTGGGTTACTACCCAACGCCATGCTAGGTGTCCATTATCCATTTCCACCTTGGACACGTTCAACGCGCCCCCGTTTTCTGCTGATGCAATCGCGGCGATAGCGTGACCATCGGCCTTACCTTCTTGCATCATATCACCAAAGGCACGGATTAATGCATTCATCAATCGGGTGCCATCGGTTTTGTTCACTTTGAATTCCGCATCGGGGTATTCACTAACCCACACGCTAACAGCCTTTGAGTCGTCGCTGTTTACGAGGGTTACAACCTCTCCGCTTTCATCTGCTCCCGCTGTATCATTGTATGACACGCGGTTAAAGGTGAAATTAAACTCACCCTGCTCTTTCATTTCGTTACGGTAATGGATAAAATCCAAATCCGTGCTTTCTGTTTTCTTTATTTCATATTCAGTTGCCAAATTATCTGCCTCCTGCATTTGGAACGGGGAAGCACATCGTTATTAGTCATTTTGGAAACGGTGGTTTCCGGTGGGTATAAGTAGTAGTGAGTGGTGGGACGGTCTGAGCCGGTGTAGAAAACGGCGACAAGGAGGAAT
>TARA_R110002020_G_scaffold128392_3_pt1 | contig 10570 bp, 10 predicted proteins | sample TARA_R110002020 | Tara Oceans TARA_R110002020 (sample SAMEA4396489) | marine metagenome | biome: Westerlies Biome; feature: [MES] marine water layer (ENVO:01000295) within the mesopelagic zone...; material: water (ENVO:00002006), including particulate matter (ENVO:01000060) such...
TTTACACCAGACTATAGACTATATGTGTAGTATTACTATAAAACCAGATGCAATTATACTCAACCTTAAAAACTAAAGTCGGCCACGAAGTGACCGACCTTAGCTATATTAGGCGTGTTATTTAGCTTGTTCTTCAAAATAGTCAAGCAAATCATCAGCATCTAGTGCTTGACTATTGCCGACGAACAAGCGTGGTGGTATTAATCCCTTATCTGTTTGCGTGCTATTGGGATTATATACTACCACGAATCCTACTGCTTTCGCAAGTTGCTCTACGGTTTGTAAATCGAAAGCATTAGGATTATAAATATTAACGCCGTTACCTGTCTTGGCTTTGTAAACGTTACCAAGTGTCATTAAGAATTGAATTAACTTTTTCATTGTGTTACTCCTTATAAAAGTTGATTTGAGTCTTGATGTCACGTACATGCTAACAAAGTCAAGACAACGCCTTGCTAGCAAGGCTAGAGGGGGAATTTGCTACCAACGACCGGCGGCCCCCTATAGAGCTGAATTTGAGCCGGTCGGGTAGCATGTGTATCCCGTGCACGCATTCTCGGTAAATTTTTTAAGAAATTTTTTTTTGAGAAAGTTCTTGCATAATTCATAAATTTGATTATTTTAGGTAGTATACTACCATAGGTAGTGTCGTGGTATCTACCTACTTTACCTTAAATATTAGGATTTAGGTTGCTTAGAAGGTGTCTATGGTATTATATTACGAAGATGGCTGATATTGCAGATATAATTGCTAACCCTTTATCAATGCTCACAGAGGTTGAGTATAATGAGCTTGTACCCTCATTAAAGGAGAAATATGATGTAATGTATGGTACACGGTATCATCCTCCAAATTATAGGAAAGATGACGTTGTTAGAGGCACTATAGATGAGGCTTATAATATGGATCCAGCAGAGTAATGTACAATAATCCTTATCAAACACAAATGCAGGATAGCCAATACGGGGATTTATTAAACTTAATGGATCCTAATGCTGATATGGATGCTGCAGTAGCGAATAGGACTTATTCTTCTATAACAGATGCGGGTTATGGATTAGCAAGAGGAGCTGGAGATCTTGTTCAAACAGAGGCTTGGAGACGACATTTAAACCCTATAGGCCTCGCAAGACACGCATTGGACTTTGGTGAGGATTTATTTAGGAATACTGGTACGTTTCTTGGTAATTCAGTAAAAAAGCTAACTGGAACAACAACACCAACAGATGGGAAAGGATATTGGCAGTATGGATGGGGTAAAACACCTGTAATGGACTCATTAATGGATATAGTTTTACCTAATTTCGACCCCAATTTAGATGATTATGGAAGCTAAAAAGAAAAAGAAGTATAAAATGAGATATTCAACAAGTTTTTCTAGACCATTTCATGGAATTACACAGAATGATACTAGAAAACGCAATAATTTAAAGGATTAGGTTATGATGGAAGGTATGAGCCCTCAATTGAAGGCATATTTAGAAAGAGCTAGGTCTACAGGGGGTATGTCACAGGATTCATTAGAACCTTCTTGGAATATGGAGAACGAAAGTAGGAATACTCCATGGCAGATGATGGGAATCACAGAAGAAGAATACTATTCGAAGTATATGAATCCAAACCCACAAGTTGAATATGGTAAACCTAAACAGAACTTATTAGATATGTATGGGATGGAGAGTAATCCATGGGATAATCAATATAAAGACCCATCTAATAGGCTATTAGATCCTTATAATGGTGGCAATCTTCCAGGGCAGACAGTCCCTGCAGATAGTATGAATACGAATCTAAACTTACAGGCTCAACAGACATCTGGAATGGGTGGAGGCATGTTCGATGCTTTAGGAGGTGGACAGACAGTTGAACCTAGAGGCTATGGAGCGGGGAATTATTATGGACCAATTCCTCATGAGGACTTATAATGCCGTACTTTGGCACTAAATCTAAACAAAGGTTAGCAACTTGCGATGAGCGGTTGCAAAAGGTGTTTAATGAAGTAATAAAATACGTTGACTGTAGTGTCTTAGAAGGACACAGAGGTCAAGAAAGGCAAGATAAATTATATGAAGAAGGTAAAACAAAGCTTAAGTTTCCTAATGGGCGTCATAACATGGCTCCCTCGAACGCTGTGGACGTCACTCCTTACCCCGTTAATTGGAAAGATCGGGAAAGGCAAACTCTTTTTGCTGGTTTTGTGCTTGGTATTGCTCGGTCTATGGGCATTCGATTGCGCTGGGGTGGTGACTGGGATATGGACTTCCAAGTAAACGATAACAGATTCGACGACTTCCCACATTTTGAAATAAGAGAGTAACATGTCAGATATTATCCCAAAGGAAACTATATTTGATACATGGGATACTCCAGATCCAAACGACCCCCTATCATTATTCGACAATCCAGGTAGTGTTACACCAGATCCCTCAGTAAGAGGATTCCCCACAAATTGGGCTCCTGATGAACAGTTATTTGCTAATATGATCTTTGGTGGTATGGATAATTATAAGGCAAGTGGATACGATTTCAATAATTTCGATGCTTCTGCATTTAGATGGGATGACCCGCAATGGGACCAATATTTAACTGGAGACCCACGTCATTCAGGCTCTTTAGCTAGTTTGCGTGGGTATCTAGGTGATACAATGTTTGATGATGAGACTAGAACCAGGATGGCTAATGCATGGATGTTTAGTGGAGCACCTTATGTGCACACAGGTACAAACACCCCAAGTTATATGGGAGATGAACTACCTGGTGGTACAAATAGGGCCTATTGGGTAGGTGAGGATTTTGATGATACAGATAGATACGCTTATAACAATCAATACACTCCAGGCAATTTATGGGTCGATAGTCCATTAGAGAATGTTTTTACTAATCATTTCTATAAAAGCTATGACTTAAAGGGCAATCATGGAATAAATTTTTCAAAAAATGACCAGTTATCAGAAAATGTGGATGCGCGTACCGAGGGAACTCCACATCACAAGTTATATGGATATGCCCCAAATCCTTATAAAATAGGAAATCTATCTGATGATCGGTATGCTTATTTATGGGGAAATAGCATGGATTATACTTCAGACCATGCTTCAGACTTTAATGCAGAGTTAGGTCATGGTATATATGAAAATCAACCTACCTTAGTTAAAAATCTAATGAATAACCGAGTATTAGGTGATTTAGGGCAAACTGACCCAAATGATCCATATAGTATTGAATTAATGAAAAAAGCAATAGATATGTCTTTCGAAGAATACGGTTCTCCTCGAGGATGGCGTTCTCACTTCTTAAATAACACCGAACCTCCTCAATTTGATCCTAATAGTCAAATTTTAAGAAATCCTGAATTTGATCATAAATATGAGAAGAATATAGATCCTAATGCAAATACTGATTTTCAAGGATACGGGTCCTCACCCTGGGTATTGCGAGATGAAGGGGGTGTTATGCTAAACAACCCTCAAGATCATAAGGATAATATTAGTTATGCAGATTCCTCTCAAACAGCTACTTGGAACTTTAATGATGTTGCAGGTGATGGTTATACTGATGATACGTTAGCAGAAAGAGAAGGTATTGCACCTCAACTAATAGACTACGTAAAAACAAATTATCCAGACTATTATGATATGCATGGCGAAGAGTTTGCAGAGGATTTTAAAGTTGGGTTATCTCGGTATGACTACCCTATGGCTGAAGAGCAACGAGCTCATGAATATTTTGATGCAGGATTAGAAGGGTATATGTATGGACAACATGGTGAACATGGTGAAGATCGTAGTTTAACTATAAGTGATTTCAGTAATATGTCGGAGAGAGAACAATCTTTTATATTGCAGGGTTTATTTGGGGCTGCAGGTATAAATGATTATACTGCTGAGATGTATAAAGACGAGTATGGAACAGATTTTACAGGATCTATAGACGATTTTAGAAATTGGAGAAATGCTATTTCAGGTTATTATAATGATGAATACGCTGGACAGCAATGGATAGATAGAGGCCGAGATGCTGATATGCCTTATAATACTGTAACTGGTGGTATGAATACAAATAAGACCTGGGATGCAGATATGCAATATCCTCTGACTCATTACCCTACTATTACATATGATCAAAATGGTAATATGATATGGGAAAACAATACCTTTCCTGCGCCTTAATGTATATAATTACTATAAATCATAAGGATGTTGGTCCTACGGACTATAAGGTATATAAACAAAAGGAAGCTGATGAAAAAGGTATACAATACGATCATTGGAAAGAAGGCAAAGAAGGCGACTACGCCTCTAGCGACGATGGGGTTGTTGCACGTATTATCAAAAGGAAAACCTATAAAACACAAGGTAAATCTATGGACTATATTCGTTTTGCTTGGGGCTATACCTTTTATAATCCTAACTACACTGGTAAGCCTCTTTGTGCAATGGGTCGGAAGACTAATACAACATTAACAGGTAAATCTTACATTGAGGTTCATAAAAACAGCGATATTATGCAAGATCTCGCTAGATTATACGCAAGACCTGGAGTAGGTCGTAACGAAGCAATCAAAATGGTATTGGGTGAGAGTGCCAAAGATTGGGAGAAGCGTAAGTGGAAAAGAACAATGAAATCGGAGGTGTTTAATAAAATGGTACGCGAAGAGTTAAATAAGTTACTACAAGATCATAATTTAACCGAAAATTATACTCTTGAGTTATTAGAGGAAACTATTAGATTAGCTAAAGATAAGAAGGATGTTACTAATCTAATGCGAGCAGTAGATAATCTTCAGGATATGCATGGAATGAAAGAAAAGAATATTACTAAAACAGTTGATACTCTAGAGGCTCATTCAAATGTGCAGATGCTAGATGATATTCTCGAAGAAGAGAAGCATATCAAACTAGAACGTAAAACCACTACTGAAGATGATTAATGAACTACGAAGAAGAATACGCTCAAAAGCAAGTATATAAAAAGCTATATAAGAATATGGCTTTATTTGGTAGACACTGTTTTCCAACAGCTCTCCATAAGGATATTCCTCCGTTCCACGCGAACATATACTCATCCTTAGCTGACGATAAGAAGCGAAGAGTAGCAATAGCTGCTCCTCGTGGAACTGCTAAAAGTACCACGACTACACTCGTATATCCTTTATGGAGGGCTGCTTTTAAAAAAAGCAACGAAGATTTATTTATTGTTATAATTTCAGAGTCACAAGCTCAGTCGATTAACTTCCTTTCTAGAATTAAGTACCACTTAGGCAATTCAGATCAATTTAGAGGATTGTTTGGGGATATGGGTCCCGAGACAGCTCAAAGATGGACACATACTGATATTATACTAGCTAATGGTACACGTATTGTGGCAGTAGGTACTGGACAAAGAGTCAGGGGCTTTCTACAAGGAGATACTCGTCCTAATCTTATTATAGTTGATGACTTTGAATCAGAATTAAATGCTAATACACCTGAAGCAAGAGCTAAGAATAAGAAGTGGATGACTGAAGCGGTTATTCCATCATTGTCTGATGAGGGAAAAATCGCGATGATTGGTACAGTTATCTCTGAAGATTGTTTTTTATATTGGATTAAGGATTCAACCGCATGGAATGTATTATGGTATTCTATTATCAATGATGAGAATGAGAGTCTTTGGCCTGAGAGATTTCCTTTAGAGCGTATTACTCAGATAAAGGAAGAATTTCAAAGTATTGGTAACTTAAATGGATTCTATCAGGAGTATATGAATATTGCTCAGTCACCAGATGAAGCTCCATTTAAACCAGAATGGATGAAACTACATCACTATGATTATGAAAGAAGAGAAGGGCAGAATTATTTAACTAGAGAAGTAGGTGATGAACAAAAAGTTATCCCTATAGAAGTCTATTGCGGAGTTGATCCAGCTAGTTCATTATCAGCTAGAGCTGATTATTTTGTTATATCAACTATTGGTATTGATTTTGAAGGCAATAAGTATATCCTTGATATATTTAGGAATAGAATATCACCAGCTGAGCAACCACAAAAGATTATAGATATATATAAAAAGTTTAAACCTCGTAGAATCAAGGTTGAGACTACTGGGTATCAGGAAGCATTGCGAACTGGGACTAGGCAGATAATGCTTGAGGAGGGACTATATATACCAGGTCTAGAGGCTGGAGTAAAGCCAAGGACAAAGAAATCAGAGAGACTCCTTTCACTAGTCCCAATGTTCGCAAGAGGACAATTTCATTGGCGACCTCAAGATTTAGCAGGACAACAAGAGTTTTTATCCTACCCTAGAGGTAGAAATGATGACATCATGGACTCTATATGGACTGCTCTTGAGGGGGCCAAACCTTGCCGTATTGAAGAATATGATGAAAATATGGTTGAAAAAGATACTTTAAAGAAAAAACTTGACTGGATGACCATGTAGTGGTTATATTACTTTGATGGCATATAAAGAAAATCAACCAATTGATGAAGGTAAATTAGTTGAAGAAACCCTCGATATGTGGAAAAAGTATTCGCAGGAGAGGGATCCATGGGCTTCTAATGCTAAAGAAGATAAAGAATTTAGATTAGGTAGACAATGGACTCAAGAACAAGAAGATCACTTAACTGCTAGAGGTCAAGCTCCTATTGTTGTTAATAGGATACATCCTGCGGTAGAAGCAGCTAAGTCGATGTTAACAGCTAATAGGCCTTCTTTTAGATGCGCTGCTAGAGAAGACTCCGATAATAAGGTTGCCACTTTAATGTCAGCGTTATTATCATATATGTATGATGTCTCAGATGGCAGGAGTATTGTAAGACAAATAGTTGATGATTATTATGTTTGTGGTGTTGGATATATGTTGGTATACCAAAATCCAATGATGGATATGGGTAAAGGCGAAGTATGTATACATGATATTGACCCTTTAGATGTTTATGTGGATCCAAATAGCAGACATAGGTTTTTTGATGATGCAGAAAATATTATAGTATCTAGAATGTTTACCAAGGATCAGGCTTCAAAGCTTTATCCTATGTATAAACAGAAGATAGAGAATGCCGGTGGAAACTGGGATAAAGATTGGGATGCTCCTGTTACAGGTAGAGCAGATTCTAATCAGCATGTAATTTTCCCTGAAGATATCGGAGAAGTGCAGGATCAGGAGTATGTTAGAGGATACGAACGATATTATAAAGTAATGGTTGAAAAGGTACGAATCTATGAGAAATGGTCGAGGAAAGAAGACCTATTAGATGAGGGTGCTTTTCAAAGTTACATACAAAAGCCTGCTTGGATTATTGAAGGTAGCGTAGTTACCGATGAGAAACAAGCCAAGGCTATTATACAACAGTTAGAGCAAGCTGCTAAAGCTGAGCAAATGAAAGCAAAGCAGCAGATGTCTCAAATGGGATATGGTCCGAATGCTGACCCACCGGAACCTCGGAAACCTAAGATCGAACAGGTAACCTTCGATGACTTAGTTAAGAAGGGGATGATAGAGGTTGTCAAAGTGACTGTTCCCAGGATAAAACAATGCGTGATTATGGGTGACCAATACTTATATAGTCGCGTTCTACCAACTGAAAAGTACCCTCTTGTTCCTTTTATGAATATACATACTAGGACACCTTATCCAATCTCAGATGTTAGAATGGTACGAGGTTTGCAGGAATATATAAATAAAACACGTTCTTTGATAATAGCTCATGCTACAACTAGTACTAATGTGAAGATATTAATACCTGATGGTAGTGTTGATATGAGAGAGTTTGAAGAGAAGTGGGCTCAACCTGGAGTAGCTATTCCATTTGATCCTACTGATGGAGCTCCTGTCCCAGTACAGCCTTCTCCATTACCAAATGAATTATATCAAAATGAACAGACCGCTAAAAGCGATATTGATCATCAGTTAGGTTTATATGAGATGATGATGGGGAACTCTCAAGCAGCTCCTCAAACATATAAGGCTACTATATCTATTGATGAGTTTGGCCAAAGAAAGATGAAATCAAAACTGGCTGATATTGAAGGTGGTTTGACAAGAGCTGCGCAAGTAGCTATAGATTTAATGCAACAATTATATACAACTGAAAAGATATTTAGAATTGTTAATCCAAACAACTCTATTAATGAATATGTAATCAATAAAAGATTAGTAGATGATAAAACAAAAGAAATAGAAGTAATGAACGACATAACAGTAGGCAAGTATGATGTCATTGCAGTAGCAGGTTCAACCTTACCTAGCAATAGATATGCAGAACTAGAGTTCCATATGGAAGCCTATAAAGCAGGAGTTATAGATAAACAAGAAGTCCTTAAAAAGACAGAAGTTTACGATATGGAAGGCGTACTGCAACGAACTGATATGATACAACAATTACAACAAGCTCTAAAACAGACACAAGAAGAAGTCAAAAAGCTTAAGGGCGACTTACAGACTCGAGATAGAGAATCTGTAAATACTCGCAAGAAACTTGAAGTAGAGAAGTTTAAAGGTAAACTTGATCAAGTATCAACTAAAGCTAAAGCGGCTGGAACAATTTTTGAGAAACGTTTAGAGGACAACCTAGGTCAGGTTAATACTGAGGTTGCACGAGCAATTTCAGACACAAAAAAAAATGATTCACCTTCTAAGACCAAGAAGCAATCAAGGAGAAAATAATGGACAATCAAGCTAATACCCAGGACACCCCTTTAAATGATGGATTTCAAGATATTAATCCACTAGAGGGCTCTGATAGTAATACTAGTGTTCAAGACGCGTTTTTTGGAGAACCTCAAGAACAAGCAGCCCCTGAACAAGGGCAACCTGCGGAGCAAGGAATACCAGCGCCAGAAGAAGCACCTCAACCATCTAACGATGAGAAGAGGTATGAGTACTGGCAATCTAGAGCAGATAAGTTGCAAAATCAAGTACAACAAATGCAACAGATGCAAGCACAAGGACCACCTCAACAGGCTCAACAGCCGATGCAGCCTCCTACGCAAGCACCTCCTCAAGAACAATTCCCACCTCCACCAGAGAGACCTAAAAAACCATCTGGCTTTAATAGAGCCGAAGCTTATTCGGATCCAGACAGCAAATCTTCAGATTATCTAGATAGTCTAGATGACTGGAGAGGTGAAATGGATGAATATAATGCTTTAAAAAGAGAGTATGATAATGTACTACTTCAAGATAAAATTCAAGGTATCGAAAGTGCTCAAAGGCAACGAGAGTCGCAAAAGAGAGCTTATGATGCTAGAATGAGACAAATCGGTGAAGTGAATGATTACGTTCAAGGACATTACGGACTATCAAATGAAGAAGCAAAAGATTTTATTCAAGAAATGTCTAATCCAAATTCGTTATCTATGGAAAATTTAGTACAGTTATATAGGTTAAAGAAGGGGACTGATGCAGTTCCTGGACAGTCAACAGAGGCCCCTGGTCCTAGTGATGCATTTAGACAAGTACAACATGCACAACAAGTACCAACTCCTATGGGAGTACAGCCTTCAACGTCTGGTGAGACTAATAGATCTGATGCTGATAATATCATGGATAATATCATTGATGACTATAAAAACAACAACCCTTGGTAAAAGGGTAAGGAGAAACGATGGCTAATATATTTAGCACAAGTACAGGTGGATCTCCTTCGGCGTTACATTCGATTAATGATACTAGACGAATATTTAATTTTGGAGAGCGTATAGCTGAGCTTGCTCCACAACAATCTCCTTTTTTCGTTTATTTATCAAAAGTCGCTAAAAAGCCGACAGACGATCCAATTTTTAAGTTCTTAGAACTGAGACACCAATGGCAGAGAAGGAATTTTGCCGTCCACACTGAATTTAGCTTAGAGCTTGATAGTAGTGGGGATCTTATTCCTTCAACAGCAACTGTAGATGACACAATGTCTTTTGAATGTGGTTATGATACGTATGGCAATATTGTTGCCAATTCACAACCTCAATTTTTCATTCCAGGGCAAGTGTTAGCAGTAGCTGATAATGCAGGTACAGTTCATAGAATCAGAGTAAAAGATACTGCTTCAATTGACCTAGGTACACCAGGTCAAGCTAATATTCTAGCAGTAGATTATGATGCAGCCGGTGATACAATCCATGTAGAACCCGTGGGTGGAACCATGGAGGCTTCTACTACTTATACTTTTGCAGCAGGTGGCAAGGGTCAAGTGGTTGGAAGTGCATGGGCTGAGGGATCTACCAGTCCAGATGGCTGGGAAGATGCAATGTTCGACAGAGAAGGATTCTGCCAGATCTTTAAGACTGGAATGAATTTATTCACTGGAACATCAATGGCAACAAGATACAGAGGTATCTCAAATGAATATAAGAGAGTATGGCAAGAAAAGCTTATGGAACATAAGATGGATCTTGAACATGCATTCTTATTTGGTATTGGTGCTTCACATGCTTCATCCGGTGCAACCGGTGCAGGTGTTGAGGGCGCTGGTGCTCCATTAAGATATACTCATGGTATATTACCTTATACAGAGAGTAACGGTAAAGTTTATAACTTTTCCTATTCTTCTTCTGGATATGATGCTTTCTTAGATGCAATGGAAGATTTCT
>TARA_R110002020_G_scaffold25060_10_pt1 | contig 10561 bp, 7 predicted proteins | sample TARA_R110002020 | Tara Oceans TARA_R110002020 (sample SAMEA4396489) | marine metagenome | biome: Westerlies Biome; feature: [MES] marine water layer (ENVO:01000295) within the mesopelagic zone...; material: water (ENVO:00002006), including particulate matter (ENVO:01000060) such...
GCGCGGGCGGCGGCCACGAACTCGGCGATCAGCGGCGACTTCTCGCTCCACTGGCCGACGATAGGTGAGACCTTTTCCCTGACCTTGTCGAGGCCTTCGAGCTCGAAGATCTCGACGCCCTTCTTCTTGAGTTCGTCGCGGCCGGTGAGATCCTGTTCCTTGGTGTAGGCCAGCGTGTCGATCACCGACTGGCGGCCCGCTTCGCGCATGGCTTCCTGAAGATCGGCATCGAGAGAATCGAAGACATCCTTGGCGATCGCCGTCGTCGAATGCCACGGATAGTGGCCGGTGAGCGTGAAATGCTTGCCCACTTCCCACAGGTTCTCGCCCAGCATCGAGGAGACGTTGATCTCGACGGCGTCGATGACCTTGGTCTCGAGTGCGCCATAGACTTCGCCATAGGGAAGGCCGACCGGCGAGACGCCGACGGCTTCCCAGATCGCCTTGTGCAGGGGCACCGGAACGATGCGGGTCTTGAGCCCGACGAACTGGTCGATGGTGGTCACCGGGCTCGCGACGGACAGGAAGTGGCGCTGGCCGATGTCGGCGGTGGCAAGGCCGATCAGGCCCGCCGGCTCCAGGTCGTCGTGGATCTTCTGGGCGATCTCGGTCTTGGAGATCTCTGCAAAGTGATCGTAGTCGCGGATCAGGAACGGCAGCTGGTAGGCGTCGAGCGCCGGACGGCCGGTGACCAGCGGAAACTGCACGCCGCTGGCGTTGCAGATGTCGAGCGTCCCGGCCATCACCGATTCGAGGTTCTGCTTGTCGTCGCCCAACTGGCGGTTGGGGAAGATCTGGATGTCGAACGCGCCCGGCACCAGCTTTTCGAGAGCCTCGGCGAAGCTGGTTGCGATCTTGTGGCCCGGATGGATTTCGTTGGCCGCATGGGCGAAGCGAAGGGTGCGGGTGGCTGCGCGCGCAACCCATGGCATGGAAAGGGCCACGCCCGCGGCGAGACCGGTCTTGAGCATGCTACGACGTGTGAACATTGGTTTTCCTCCCGTTTCACTGCAATATGGTTCGGTCATTCCCTGCCGGTTCAACTGAGGTTGAGCAGCCAGGCGGCATTGTCTCCGGTCATCTTCCGGATATCGGACTTGGAGATCTGCAGGTCGAGCAGCAGCGCCACGATCTGGCGGAATCCCTCGATCGGCCGCGGCGATCCCTGCAGGCCGAGATCGGAGGACAGCACCGTGCGCTCCGGTCCGGCGATTTCGATGTAGCGGGCGAGATCCTGCGGCGTGAATTCCAGCGCCTTGCCCTCGATGAACATGCAGATCGAGTGCTCCAGATAGGCGCCGAGCCGGACCAGCTCGCGCATGTCGTCGTCGGTGCAGCCGACGACATAGGTCGGATGGTTGACCAGCATGCGCTTGACGCCGCGTTTGCCCGCCTCCTCGAACACCTGGATCAGTTCGGAGGCCGGCAGATGTCCGCCAGCGAGGATCATGTCGGCTTCGGCGACAAGGTCGAGCACCAGCTTGGTGTCGTCGGTGATCTCTCCATTGGCGTCGAGCGCGCTGAGCGGAATCGGCGGCAGCATGCGCTTGGCGGTCTTGGGGAAGTTCTTGGCGGCACCTTCCGTCTGGGCGATGTGATTGGCCGCCGAAAGCGTCGGCAGCCAAACGATCTTGGCGCCGATATTGGCGGCATGGTTGACCGCATGGGGATTGATGCCGCCCGACGCGTTGTTGAGCGCGATGCCCGAGAACAGCCGCACGCCGGTTTCGGGAAACAGCTTTTCGAGGATCACCGCGTGGGAGACGCCGAGATAGAAATGGTCCTTGAACAGCACCGCGCGGAACCCCGCGGCCGCCGCATCCATCAGCGCTTCGTGATGATCGAGAATGCGCGGCATGGCCGCCGGTCCACTGTGGCAATGCAGGTCGACGGCGCCGACCAGCAGTTCGGCCACTTCCGCTTCGCGCGTGTCAAATGCCGTGTTCATTGCATATACCCTCCTGCTGCCGTGCCGCAGCGCATCTGCCGGAACCCGGCCTCATTTCGTTCGCCGCATCCGGAGGATGCAGCAGTCCTGGGCGCTGGCGGGACCAGCCTACGGCCGGTCCCGTGCAGCGGCACCTTATGCATCGACGCGCTCACGGGAGCTTGCGACGCGGTCCGAGAAATCGGCGAGCGCCTTGATCGCTGCCTGGCGCATCAGCCCCTGGTCGGACGACAGGATGAAGGCGGAGGCGCCCTTGGCCGTGAGCTCCGCGGCGTCATCGAGCGATCCCGCCAGGATGCAGACCGGCTTGCCCGCCCTGCCCGCTGCGGCCAGAATGGTGTCGGTGGCCTCGCGCACGGCTGGCGATACGCCGTTCCACTGGCGGTAGGCGACGGTCAGGTCGCCGCGACCGATGAAGACGCCGTCGATGCCGTCGACGGCGAGGATCTCGTCGATCGCGCCGATGGCTTGCGGATCCTCGATCATGGCGATGACGGTCACGCCCCCGTCCTGCGCGGAAATATGCTCTTCATAGCCTGACTTGCCGAAGCCGCCGGCGCGCGTGGTGTTGGAAAAGCCGCGGGCGCCCGAGGCGTAGCGGCAGGCATCGACCACTGCTCTCGCCTTGGCGACGCTGTCGACATGGGGCACGAGCACCCCGGTGGCGCCGCAATCGAGCACCGGAAGGATGTGGCAGGCCTCGGCGCCGCGGACGCGGACGATGCCGGCAATGCCGGAGGCGCGGCAGGCAAGCAGCATCCGGTCGGTGGTTTCGGGGTTGAAGGGCGCGTGCTCCTCGTCGATGACGACGAAATCGAAGCCCACCGAGCCCATGATCTCGCTGGCATGCGTGGTCGGCGTCTTCAGAAACGTGCCGAAAAGCGGCTCCCTGTTTCTGAACCGCGTCCGGAACCTGGAAAATTCGGCAACGCTCACTGCTTCCTCCCTTGTTCCGCTAATCAGAACAATCTCCCTGTAAGCGATACATTGCGGGTTTTTTCCGAGCTGTCAATAGGTGCTGTTCCGCCTTTCGCGCCTGCCAGCGCCGGTTCGAAACTGCTCAGGGAGGCGACACAGGTGCGGAAAAGACCGCGCCGGCCCCAGGGCTCGGCGGTCGTCCCGGCGGGGTCGGAGATGATGGATCTGATCGTGGAATTGGAGGTCCAGGCGGGGCAGACGGCAGCGCAGACCTACGATGCCCTCAAGGCCTGCGCGCTCCCTGGACCCGCCGCTCGGGCGACCTCAGTCGCCGTCGAAGATCACCATGAAGCGCTCGCGCGAGCGCTCGATATGGTCGCGCATCACCTGCTCCGCCCCCTCCGGATCCCTCCCCCGGATGGCGGCCAGGATGCGGGCATGTTCCTCGTTGGCGTCGGAGGTGACGCGGGCGTGGAAATGGAGCCGGAACAGGTGCACGTGCACATGCAGCCGGGCCAGGGTCTCATGCACCAGCGCGTTGCCGGAGGCGAGCGCGATCATGTCATGGAACGTGCCGTCGTTGCGGGCGAACTCGCCATAGGCGAGCCGCGCATCCTCATGGCCCTTCTCGTGCATCTTGCGGTCGACCGCCTCGAGCGCGGCGATGGCCTCGTCGGTGATGGCGAGCGCCGCGCGGCGCGCCGCGAAGGGCTCGACCAGCAGCCGCAACTCGTAGAGCTGCTGCAGGCGCTCGCGGCCGATCTGGTCGGCGGCGCTGTAGCCGATCAGGTGCGTCTTGACCACCAGGCCCTGCGCCTCGAGCCGCGACAGCGCCTCGCGGATCGGCGTCTGCGAGACCCCAAACTCGCGCACCAGGCTGTCGACGGAAATCCGGCCGCCGGGCGCGATCTTCAGCGACATCAACTGGGCGTAGATGGCGGTGTAGACCTCCTCGCCCAGCCGAGTCGGCCTTCGCACCAGCCCGCCAGCGGCCTCGGCCGCGCCCAAAACCTCTCTCGTCATTCAAGCCTGCTCCCTTGACGGCGCCTCAAACTGACAGCATAGTCCAATCAAATCGTATATCCGATCGGATTTTATTCTTGGCTGTCATCGATGCTTCTACCGTAAAACAGCTTGCGAAGCGAGCGCTTGAACGCGCCGGCGTACCGGCTGCGCATGCGGACACGCAGGTCGAGCTCCTGCTGGAAGCCGACCTGCGCGGCGTGCCCTCGCACGGCCTGCTGCGGCTCGAACGCATCGTCCGGCGCATCGCCAACGGCGTGACCGATCCCTCCGCCCGCGGCCGTCAGCAATGGCGCGGCCCGGGCTTTCTCGCCGTCGACGGGGAGCGCGGGCTCGGTCCGGTCGTCGCCAATGCCGCGCTGGAGGCGCTGATGGAGAGGGCCGAGGACAACGGCGTCGCGGTGGCCGCCATCTCCAACTCCAACCATATAGGCATGCTCGGCTGGTACGCCGAGCGCGTCGCCAATCGCGGATTCACCGTCATCGCGCTGTCGACCAGCGAAGCGCTGGTCCATCCCTGGGGCGCGCGCCGGGCGATGATCGGCACCAACCCGATCGCCATCGGCGTGCCTACCGGCGGCGAGCCGTTCATGATGGACACCGCCACCAGCGTCGTCTCGATGGGCGAGATCCATGATCACGCCCACCGCAAGGCGGCGATCCCGCCGCACTGGGCGCTCGACGCCGACGGCAATCCCACGACCGACGCGGAAGCCGCGAAGCATGGAGCGATCGCGCCCTTCGGCGGCGCCAAGGGCTACGCGCTGGGGCTCGCCTTCGAACTCATGGTCAGCAGCCTTGCGGGTGCTGCCATCGGCCGCGAGGTCCACGGCACGCTCGACGACACCGAAATCTGCAACAAGGGCGACGTGTTCATCGTCATCAACGGGCCGCGCCGCGATCTGCAGGTCTATCTCACGGAGATCCGCGGCCTGGAGCCGGCCGAGGGCTTTGCCGGGGTGTTGATCCCGGGCGAGCGCGGCCGGGCCTGCCGCGCCGAGCGGCTGAGCCATGGCGTGCCGCTCGCCGACGAAGTCTGGGAAACCCTGCAGCGCCTCGCCGGCTCCAGGGTCGCCGCATAGAAACAACAGGGAGGACGTCAATTGTCGTTGTTTGGAACCTTGCGCACGCCGCGCAATCTTGTCTTCGGCGCAGGCCAGCGCGCAGCCCTCGCGGGCTACGCCGCGTCCCTCGGGCGCCGCGCCCTGATCGTCACCGACGAGCGGCTCGGGACCGACCCGGACTTTCTCCTTCTGGTGCAATCGGTGCGCGACGCCGGGCTCGAGACCGGCGTCTTCGACGGCACCATCGCCGAACTGCCGACCGAGTGCATCGCCGCCGCCGTCGAGGCCGGCAAGGCGATGGAGTCTGATCTGGTCATCGGCATCGGCGGCGGCAGCTGCCTCGACGCGGCCAAGGTCGCAGCCCTGCTGCTCGCCCATGGCGGCCGGATCCAGGATTATTACGGCGAGTTCAAGGTGCCCGGCCCGGTGCTGCCGCTGATCCTGATGCCCACCACCTCGGGCACCGGCTCGGAAGTCACCCCGGTGGCCGTCGTCACCGACCCGGACCGGGCGGTGAAGGTCGGCATCGCCAGCCCGCATCTCATCTGCCACACCGCGATCTGCGATCCGGAGCTCACCGTGTCCTGCCCGCGCGGCCTGACCGCCGTGTCGGGCGCCGATGCGCTGACCCACGCCATCGAAGCATTCACCACGATTCGCCGCCAGATCACCGGCACAATCGTCCATGACCACGTGTTCCTCGGCAAGAATGTGCTCAGCGACCAGTATGCGCTGCTCGCTATCGGCCATATCGCGGCCAGCCTGAAACGGGCCTGCGACAATGGCGGCGACACCGAGGCGCGGGAGCGGATGATGCTCGGCGCCACCGCGGCCGGCCTCGCCTTCGGCACCGCCGGCACCGCGGCCGCGCACGCCATCCAGTATCCGATCGGGGCGCTCACCCACACGCCGCATGGCGCCGGGGTGGCGGTGATGATGCCCTATGTGATGGAGTTCAACCGCTCCCATTGCGAGGCCGAGCTCGCCGAGATCGGCCAGGCCATGGGCCTTAAGGGTTCCGGGCGGACGCTTTCCGAGCAGGCCGGGGACACGATCGACGCCGTCGAAGCGCTGTTCGCCGCCATCGGCATCCCGAAGACCATCGCCGACCTCGGCGTGGTGACCTCGCAGCTGCCGCAGATCGCCGAGCAGGCCATGGGCGCGGCACGGCTGATCAAGAACAATCCCCGGCCGATCGACCTCGACAGCATGGCGTCCCTGGTGGCTGCCGCGTTCAGCGGCGACCGCGCCAGCCTTCGCCCCTCCCAGACAGACCGAAAGGCCAGCTGACATGACCATCAAACCGACTTTCGCCCCGCAGATCAGCATCGACATCTCAGCACTTCCGACCAATCTCCATATCGGCGGCAAATGGGTCGAGGGCTCGACCGGCAAGCGCATCGACGTCATCGATCCGTCCACCGGCGCGGTCATCACCTCGGTGGCGGACGCCAGCATCGACGACGCCAAGGCCGCCGTGACGGCCGCGTACGAGGCAGGCCCCGGATGGGCCGCGACAGCGCCGCGCAAGCGCTCGGAAATCCTGCGCCGCTGCTTCGAACTGATGATCGAGCGCAAGGACTGGCTCGCCGAACTGATCAGCCTCGAGAACGGCAAGGCCCTGAGCGACGCACAGGGCGAGGTTGCCTACGCGGCAGAATTCTTCCGCTGGTTTTCCGAGGAAGCGGTGCGACTCAATGGGGAGATCGCCACGGCGCCGTCGGGCGCCAACCGGATCGTCGTGCAGCAGCAGCCGATCGGCGTGGCGGTGCTGGTCACTCCGTGGAATTTCCCGGCGGCGATGGCCACTCGCAAGATCGGCCCGGCGCTCGCCGCCGGCTGCACCTGCGTGCTCAAGCCCGCCACCGAGACGCCGCTGACAGCCTATGCGCTGGCAGCACTCTATGCCGAGGCCGGCGTTCCCGACGGCGTGGTCAACGTCATCACCACCAGCCGCTCCGGCGGCACGGTCAGCGCCATGCTGCACGATCCGCGCGTCCGCAAACTGTCGTTCACGGGCTCCACCGAAGTCGGCCGCAAGCTCCTGCACGAGGCCGCCGACACCGTTCTTTCCTGCTCGATGGAACTGGGCGGCAACGCGCCCTTCATCGTCTTCGACGACGCCGATCTTGACGCAGCGATCGAAGGCGCGATGGTCGCCAAGATGCGCAATGGCGGCGAGGCCTGCACCGCGGCCAACCGCTTTTATGTGCAGAAGGGCATTGCCGAGGCGTTTTCGGCGAAGCTCGCCGAGCGCATGGGCGCGATGAAGGTCGGCGCGGGCTACGACCGGGCGACGCAATGCGGACCGCTGATCAACCGGGATGCCGTCGACCGCGTCGCGGGCCTGGTCGAGGAGGCGGTGAGCCGCGGCGCCAAGGTGCTCACCGGCGGAAACCGGCAGCAGGGCGACGGCTTCTATTTCCCGCCGACGGTGCTCAGCCAGGTCTCGGCCGACGCCGCCATCACGAGCGAGGAAATTTTCGGGCCGATCGCCGCGATCACCGTTTTCGACACCGAGGAAGAGGTCATCGCCGCCGCCAACGACACCGAATACGGGCTGATCGCCTATGTCTTCACCCGCGATCTCGGACGCGGCCTTCGCGTCTCCGAACGGCTCGAGAGCGGCATGATCGGGCTCAACCGCGGGCTCGCCTCCGACCCGGCAGCGCCCTTCGGCGGCGTCAAGCAGTCAGGCCTCGGCCGCGAGGGCGCCCATCACGGCATCCTCGAATTCTGCGAGACCAAATACATCGCGGTCAGCTGGTAGCGCCTCCGGCGTTCCATCGGCGCTCTCTGCAACAACAAAGCGGCGTGACCGGGATCGGTCACGCCGCTTTGTTCTTCGGGCACGGGACGAACGCAGTCAGAGACGCAGCCCTGCGGCGCGTCGGGATCAGAGCCCGGCCAGGATCTTGTCGAGCGTTGCCGGATAGTCGCGCACGCGCACGCCGCAGGCATTGTAGATGGCGTTGTTGATCGAGGCAGCGGCGCCGGAAATGCCGAGTTCGCCGATCCCCTTGGCCTGGAGCGGGCTGGCCCACGGATCTCGTTCCTCGAGGAAATCGACCTCGAGCTGCGGCACGTCGGCATTGACCGGCAGATGGTATTCGGCGAAATCGCGGTTGACGATGGCGCCGGTCCGCGGATCGTGGATCAGTTCCTCGGTCAGCGCCATGCCGATGCCGAAGGTCATCCCGCCCAGGCATTGCGAACGGGCGGTCTTGGCGTTGAGAATGCGACCCGCGGCGAAAACGCCGAGCATGCGCCGGACGCGGACTTCGGCGGTGACCTCATTGACCGCCACTTCGGCGAAGAACGCGCCGAAGGTCGACTGGCGGACCTCCTTGGAGGTCTTGCCCGGCTCGATTACCCCGCGCACCGAGATCGCGCCGTCGGCCAGAAGCTCCGCCAGCGGAACGCGGCGATTGGCGGTGACGGCGTGGCCGTCCTTGAGCGTCAGGTCGTCCTCCGCGCAGCCGAGTTTTTCGGCGAGACGCTTGCGGATTTCCTCGCAGGCGGCAAACACCGCGCTGCCGGTGGAGCTCGCGCCCCAGGACCCGCCCGAGCCCGGCCCCGGCGGAAGGTCGGTGTCGCCAAGCACGGTGGTCACGCTCTGCATCGGCTGGCCCAGCATTTCGGCCGCAACCTGCGCCAGCACCGTGTAGGTGCCGGTGCCGATATCGGTCATGTCGCTTTCGATCCGGACACCATCGGCGCTCAGCGTCACCATCGCCTCGGCGTCAGCCAGGATGTTGCCGCGGGCGGCGCTCGACATGCCGAGCCCGATCAGCCATTCGCCGTCGCGGGTGGAGCGGGGCTCTGCCTTGCGGCGCTGCCAGTCGAACAGTTCGGCGCCGCGGTCGAGCGCGCTCGCCAGCATGTGGCTTGAAAACGGCTTGTCCGCCTCGGGATCGGCGTCCGGGATGTTGCGCTTGCGCAGCTCGACCGGATCGATCCTGGCCTTGGCGGCCAGCTCGTCCATGGCGGTTTCGAGAACCGTCATGCCGATCGCCTCGCCCGGCGCGCGCACCGAGCCGGCGCAGGTCAGGTTCAGCCGGGCAATGGCGTGGCCGATGGCTCGGTTCTTGGCGGAATAGAGAAAATGGGTCGCCTGCGTCACCGGTTCGGAAAAGCTCTCTCCCGGTAATTGCGAAACCAGCGCATCGTGGCCGATCCCCGTGAGGCGGCCTCCCGCATCGACGGCGAGGCGAACCCGTTGCCGGCTTTCCGAGCGGCGCATGGTGGTCTCGAACACCTGCCGGCGGCTGAGCGCCAGCGCCACGGGCCGGCCGACAGCCTTGGCCGCGATCGATGCTGCCACGGCGTCGTGGGCGATGCCGAGCTTGGAGCCGAAGCCGCCGCCGACATAGGGCGACAGGATGCGCACATTTTCAGGCTCGATGCCGAGCGCATCGGCCAGTTCGTTGCGGTTGTACTTGAGCATCTGGCAGCTGGCGCGCACCGTCAGCCGGTCACCGTCCCAGCTGGCAATGGCCGCGTGCGGTTCCATCGGCGCGCTGGAGTGTCCGGGCGTGCGATAGATCTCGTCGATGCTGAACGCCGCCTCGCCCATGGCCTGGTCGAGATCGCCCTGCGAGGTCTGCTTGCCTTCCGGGCGCTCGGGGTCGACGGAGGCTGCCTCGGGATCGAGCACCGCATCGCTGGCTTCGGTCTCCACCACCAGCTGCTGCGCCGCATGGCGGGCCTGCTCGAAGCTTTCGGCGACCACCACGGCCAGCGGCTGGCCGATATAGAAGATTTCCGTGGGTCCCTGGACCGGCGCCTCGTTGGCGGTGCCCTGCGCCGGATTGCGCAGCAGGCGCTCGTCATCGATCACCGCCAGCACGCCGTCCATCGCCTCGACGGCCGCCTTGTCGATGCGGGTCACCCTGCCGCGCGAAATCGCCGAGCGTACAAGCACGGCATGACACAGGCCCTCGACCTGCCATTCATGCGCGTAGACCGCCTTGCCCGAGACCTTGAGCGCGCCTTCGCTGCGGTCGAGCGGCTCGCCGATCACGCCCTGCGCCATCGAATCCAGGCGGTTGCGGCGATCGGGGGCGTCCATCTTCATATGCGCGGTCATTGGCTCTCTTCCGTGGCTTGCTTCAGGGTAGCGATGATGGTCCGGCGCAACAGGGGGATCTTGAAATCATTGCCGCCCTGGCCCTTGGCCTCGCCAAGGACCTCGTCGGCAAAGGCTTCGAACAGCTTCTCCGAGGGGCGCTCGCCCGCCAGCATCAGCTCGGCGTCGTGGTCGCGCCAAGGACGCGGCGCGACACCGCCAAAGGCGAGTGCTGCGCTGCCGATGGTGCCGTTCTCGACCGCCACCACGGCCGCCACCGAAACCAGCGCAAAGGCATAGGAGGCGCGGTCGCGAACCTTGCGGTAGATCTGCTTGGCCTTCACCGGCGCCGGCAGCACGACGCCGGTGATCAGGTCACCGGGTTCGAGCACGGTCTCGATATGGGGCGTGTCGCCCGGGAGGCGGTAGAAATCGGACAGCGGCACGGAGCGGGTGATGCCCTCCACCGTCTCGATCTCGACGCCGGCATCGAGTGCCTGCATGGCGACCGCCATGTCGCTCGGATGGGTGGCGATGCAG
>TARA_R110002020_G_scaffold364_7_pt1 | contig 10561 bp, 6 predicted proteins | sample TARA_R110002020 | Tara Oceans TARA_R110002020 (sample SAMEA4396489) | marine metagenome | biome: Westerlies Biome; feature: [MES] marine water layer (ENVO:01000295) within the mesopelagic zone...; material: water (ENVO:00002006), including particulate matter (ENVO:01000060) such...
AGATAAATCAGTTGCAAGGTTTTGCATCGTAAAGTTTAAAGCCTCAGAAGCTACTTCTTGAAACAACATATTTTCAACTTGAATTGAAGCTTGTTTTCTACTTTTTTCATCCCTTGTTGCTGCAGTTGCTAACATATCCATTTCTTTAAAACGAGACAGTAACCCCTGTCCTAATTCTACTTGTCTTTCGTAAGACACACGATTACCATCTTTGTCTTTTCCACCTGGATTTATTAAATTATAAACGTCTACAGCTTGATTGATTGAAGTAAATTCTCTTTTTTCTGCTTCTTGAATGGGATTAAAACCAAGAGTTGAGTTAACAACTTCATCAATGCGTTTAAGTTTATCAGGATTGTTTTTCTTAAATTCTAAAATTTTAGTTTTATATTGAACTTGAGCTTCAGCAGAACTCATAAGTCCTTGATTTCTAGACTCATATATTTTAAACAATGCTCCTGATACTTCAGAGTTTAGCTGTTCTTCTGCGTTTTGATTATACGCATCTACTGCAACAGGTAGTATTTGAGTAGCTAGATTTGCAAACTGTGCTACGTTTGATGATTTAACAGGTACTGTAGGAGTACTAGAAGAACGTGTTCGTTCTTGAGGAGGACCATATACGCCTAAATTTTTTGAAAATGCTGATGTGTTCATAATATAATACCTTTTAATCTACTGATCTTGGAAGTTGTCCCATAGGAAACTTGTCCATAAATATATCTACATACCCTTTTACAATTGTTTTATTTTGTTGTTGTCCATTAACCCATTTAATAATAGCATAACGATCTTCAGGGGTATAAACTTGTAATAAACCTTGTGCTGTTTTTAATTTAAATCTAAATTGATTTTTATCTCCAGCTTGTAAATGTTGTAAAGCTTCATTCCTTAATTTTAAAACAATTGTTCCATTTTCTTTAAGAAAATCTTTTTTACTATTTACAGAGTAATTTAATAACTTTAAATCTGCAACTTCACGTAAAGGAATACCAAATAAAGCTGCCCATGCTTCAGCACTATTAGCTCTTGTTACAACTTTACCTGTTTTTTGACTATTATACGTACCATTTTGTAAAATCCAATAAGCTCTCATTGCTCTAGAAACAGAAGAAACATTTTCTGCTAATGCTTTTGCAATTAATGGAGTTACCTCTGTAATTCCAACTTGTTCAGATGCAAAAGCAGCACTAATTAATTTTAAAGCATCAAAAGTATCAGAAACAACTTCACCACCTACAGAAAATGCAGCACCAGATAGTATTTCAGCCATAGGTTTTTCGTATAAACCCCATCCCGCTACATCTTCAACAAATGATTGTATTCCTTGACCTACTGCAGCACGATCTGAAAAAGCTAGGTCAGCTTTACCTGTTGTACCAATATAAATAGCAGCATCAATTGCTCCTCCCATCAACAATCGTTTTCCAGTTTCTTTAAGTGATCCTTCTTCTCCGGGTTCCCCTAATGCTCCTGATTCTAAAAGAGAAGAAGTTAAATAATTTAAAAAAGGAATACCAGCAGAGCCATATAAGACTAATTGACTAAGTACTAACTTAGCTTTTTGTGGTCCAGTAAATCTTTTATTTCCTCCAAACATAGCAGGAATAATATTTTCCATGAATCTAAGTTGATAAGACATAAACTGTGCAGGAACTGCAAAGATTCCTTTTTGGTACGCTGCCGCAGAAGAGTTTATCATAGATACTGTGTAGTCATCTACTTTTCCAGCTAAAAATTTACGTCCCTCACCAGTACTTCCTTTAGCTAATGCTTCATCTTGAAGTTTAACAGTAGGAAATTTTTTAGTAAAGTCATCCCAAGCTAATCTGTATGCAAAAGCTCTGTTCCATCGTTCAGCTTCGTAAAAAGGTAAACGGAGCATCTCTCTACTTTGACGAATTGACCCCCCTACTCTGCCATAAATTTTAGAAGAGTGATGATCAGTTAAAATTAATTCACCATTAACATCTAAGTAACCACCCTTTTTCATTTCATCTGTCATTCTAATAAATTCTTTAGTGTCCATCTTAGATTTGTTAGCTAAAAATTTAGCCATTTCTGGACTTTGATTAATATGAGTTAATCTAATTAATGATCCTTCATAACCAAATCTTACAGCATCTGTAGGACGTAAAAATGCCATAGCAGCTATAGTTTGTGTTTGAATAAATATTTGAGAAAGATCAAACAACCCTAGTTTAAGATCAAAAGCTATTCCTTTTAAAGCATTAATAGGGTCTTTGCTTTGAGCATCTAATACAAATTTACTGGTTTTACCAAGTCCTAAATTATCTAGTCTATCTGCTAAAGCTCTAGTTGCATACTGCCAAACCATACTGTCTGTAGTATTTTGACCTATAATTCTTTTTATTGCAGCTCTGGAAGCAATAGCTTGGTTTTGTAATTCTTTTGGTACTCCTGCATTAAAGATAGGCTCATCATAAAAATGACGGCTACCTGGTCTTAGGTACTGTTTATATGTAGCTGTCCATCTATCTATGCTACTAAGTTTAAAGTTTGTAAATGAAGCAGTGTGTAATAAATTTTCTGCAACATCTTGCATAACATCTAATGGAGCTATAATTTTAGCTTTATTATAATCAGCCCCATATAATTGTTTTCCTCTACGAGACATTAATAATCTACCAGAAGCTTCTCCTTTAGTACTGGCTCTAGTAGTTTGAATATCATATACTCCTGCAGCATCAAGGGAAGTTCCTTTATCTGCAACAGGAAGTTCTTTATCTCTTACAATTGTAAAAGGATGTTCTAAATTAATTTCTCTACGTCTAATTGCAGCTTTCCATTCTTTTAAATTACTATAAGGAGTTAACTCTGCAACTAACTTTTCAGTTAATTTACTGCCCGGATCTAATTTTAAATCTGCTTCTTCTTTAGCTAATAATCTAGCTTTTTCTAAATTTTGTACAGCTTCTTTTAATTCTGTTTTAGAACCTCCAGCAATTAAAGTTGAAGGATTAGATACAATAAGTTTTTTATCTCCTTTAGCATTTGTATATGTTTTAGTTTGAAATTGTTTTATAAAAAAGTTAGCGTCATAAGCTCTAGGTCCACCAGATTTATATTGGATAATATTTTCCATAGCATAAGTGTTCATATTAGAGCGTTTCGTTATAATATAATTAGCAGGAGTATCAAAAGGAGTATTAATATTGTCTAATGTTTTTACCAGTACAGAATCAGTTTCATCTAATAATTTTTTTAAATCTGATACAAGAATATCTTCACCTAAAAGTATTGCATTAGTGTCAGCATTGTATATTACAGACCTATTGTGTTGTCCTGCATAGACAGGAGCCTCTACATCTTTAATTTCTTTTATAATTTCATCTACAAATGAAACTGCTTTTCCTCTAATTGTAGAAGATGTGTAACCTTTAGAAACTAACGTACTTTGTTCTGCCCAATTAAGAACATTATAATTTAAATCATGCAATTCTTTTTGAGCAAAGTAAGAAATAAATTCTTTTTGACTTGGTAAAGAACCATAGTTATCTAAATACTTTTGTGCAAAACTAGTCTGTGTTAACCATATATCTTTTTCATTACTATAAATTGTTAGTTCATCTAAACGCTTACGTTGTTTTTTAGATAACCCTTGAAATTTATCTTGTATTTTTTTGTATTCTTTAAAAATTCTTGATTTAGTAAATGAAGATGCTGATGCAAAGTCTGAAATTATTAAAGGATTAAATGAAACTGGACTACGTAAAAAATGTAAGAAAGGAAATTTAACGTCTACTTCACTCTCATCAAATGCTTTAATTATATTCGATTCATCAGCAGTGTGCTTTACTTTTATATAAGAGCCTTGAGGAAATCCTTTTGTATTTGTATCTATAATTTCGTAACGAGGTAGCCCCATTCTTTTAGCAGCTTTAGTAGCTTCCTCTGCATTTTTAAAAAGACTTCCATTTGCTTTACCTAAACCTACTTCAATAATAGGAATACCTTGCTTTAACTCTACAGTAGGAGCAAAGATTTCAATAGGAATAATACGTTTATTACTATTATTAGTTAAAGTTTCTATTTCTTGTTTTACCATTACTGTTAATTCATCTTCGGTAACTCTTCCTAAGTTTCCTAACATCTTTTCAACATTTTCACGAGCATTTCTGATTATACTTAAATCTACATGTACTCTTGGCATAGATGGAATATCAGGTGCAGCTGAAACATTTGGACTCATATTTTTAGGAAGACTTTCTTCTATAGATGATACTAGATTATCTGAAATTTTTGTAACACCGCCTGAAGCTTTTGGATTACTAGCATCTGATACAAGGTCTCTAAGAATAATTTTGTTAGCAAGTTCTCTATTTCCTACAAATTTACTAATACTAGAAGCAGTTAATTTTGATCCTGCTACAAAAGGTAAACTAAGAACAATGTCAAGAGCGTTCATAAAATTAATATTTGAAACATCTTCTTCAGACCCACCACCAGCTATAACAGATAAATTTTGGTAAAGAAGCTGACTGTTGTAGTTATTTATTTTACTAATTTTTTCATCTTTTGATCCAAGAAGAGAAGCGTATATACTAGATATAGTAGATAAAGTTTGAAAAAGATCATATCTGTTTTCACTAATGTAGCTACTTTGTTCTTTTAAACGTGCAAGAGCTATTGGGTAGTCTCTAGCAAACTCTTCATCTGTAGCATTAAACAATAAATAACGAGAAGCAGCTTGTAGATTACGACCTGGAGAAGTAGTTAAACTTGTAATACCATCAACAATATTATCTGCTGAAGTATAAAGATTTGTAGGAATCATAAATGCAATAGAATTAAGTATTGACTCTAATATATTTTCTTGTGGACGTTGAGAACCTTCCTGTTTGAATAGTAATGGTTCTGCTATATTTGCCATATCGGTTTGTATACGTAAAGCTCTTTCTAAATTACGTCTAACTATTTCGCTTATATCTTCTGCTTTAGGACTTTTAAAAATTTCTTCTTCAATTTCTAATTGATCTGGGTTAGATAAACTTAAATCTTTAATTCTATTAATGGCTGTTCGTTCTAAAGCAAGGTAATTATCTTTAACAACATTTACATAAGCATCAGCAGCTCCTTGAGCTTTATCTGTACGTTCTTCTATTCCCATTACAGTGTCTTCTAATATTTCTGCCCCATAACTACTAAAATTTTGTAAGTCTTCTTGCACTAATTTTAACGCAAATGAGTCTCGGATACTTTCTTCTTGTCCTTGTTCTAAAGAGTCAATAAAACTGTTTAAATACTCAGGGTACAACTCTTCAACTTCTTCAAAATTTACATTAGGAGGCATGGAAGCTATTGAAGCTAAAGAAGCTACATTAGGTATTTGATTTGATGCTAAACCAGAAGACTTAGAAAATGGAGGAATAATAATTTCCTCATCATCTGTTATAAAAGGGTCAGATTGATCTGGTTCAATAATGTTTAAATTTTCAAGTGCCATTATTCATAACCTTCACCATCAGTAGGTTTAAAACTAGGATTTAATCCTTGAGAACTGTAAGTATTTGAACTAACAAAACTTTTTGACAGTTTACCAAAAGCTGAACTACCTACCAGTTTTCCAAAAGCAAATAGCCCTGTTCCAGCACTATCAATCCCACGGGTAATAGTGTCAGCTTGTCCAAATGCACTACGTATTCCTGCATTTAATGATGTAACTTGGTTAATAAATGCATTATTATAATTAAGTTGACTTTGGATACTTCCTTGAAATCCTGCAATTGTACTTCCTTGTTGCCCTATGGCTCCACCAAAACCTCTATTAGCTCCTGTGTTAACTGCTGTAGCACGTAGCCTACGAGATTCAGCAGCAGCTCTTCTACGCTGTCTCATAGCTGTTAGGTTTGCTTTTCTAGCTTCTAAAGCTTCTCCTTGTGCTCTTGCAGCAGCAGCTTGAGAAGCTCTTTTATCTGCAGCTCTAGCTGCTTTTTGCTGACCCATGTACTGAAAGCCACCAGAAATTACTGCTCCTAAAACTGGTGCTATTACTGCTGCAGTCATATTGCGTCCCCCTTAAATTAAATCTTTTCGATATACAGTTTCAAATAAACTATAGTTTTGTCGTTTTAATAAATTAGCAAAATTTCTTTCAGCCCTTATATGATATGTCATAACTGAAATATTTAAATCTCTTAGTTGTTTATCATGGTCTCTTATAAATCTTGCAGCTAGTAATCCTTTTCTATGTTTAGGAGTTATATAAGTTATAAGATTCTGACCAAAAATATTGTTTTGATAATGAGGGTGTACATCAAACATTGTAATAATGTACCCTACCATTTTTCCTTTATACCTACAAATAAAACAAAACAATTTATCTTGATCTTGTAAAAAATAATAAAACTCTATGTTTTGATTTAAAGGTACTTTTTTATTATCAAAGTCAACCTCTTTAAAATTTTCTTCTAATAATGGTTTAATTTCTGCATAGGTATCTTCAGCTAAATACTCTCTAGTAAACTTATAATCCTTCTTGGATGTTGTAGACTGCTTGCCAACCATGTATATTAAAGTCCTTTCCACTTTCGCTTTCAAATCTAAATTGAATAGCTCTACCTCTACCCCTTACTTTTTCTTTAGCTACCACTAAAGTTTCACCGGGTAGGTGTGTAGTAATTATACTACTATCAAAGTATCTTTTCAACCTATAAATTTGTCTACGTGTACTCCATTTACCTGTATCACCAGATTCAGTCCAATCAAATTTAGTGGTTAAAAAACAAGATGAAGGATTAACTAAAGCTCCACCAGCAGTAGCAGTTTCAGATTTATCAAAGTATACATAAATGTAAGGTGGTGTTTTTTTCTTTACAAAATCTCCTGCAATTTCAAATCCTGTTTGAACAAAGGAGTCATATGTTTTACCTACTCCGTCTTTAGTTTCCCAATCAACATAATCCCCATTATTAAACAAACCAAAAGTCCAGTTATATGTACTGGAACCTGTAGGCACTAAGAAAAACCATTTAAGAAATGTATTTGATCCTGAAATACTACTAACATCAACAACTACACTATTACTACTAGCGTCAATAACTAAATCTCCATCTCCATCTGCTACAAGTTCTGTATTATCTACAGTATTAACACTTCTAGTATTAAATACTCCTGCTATATAAGGAGTGTTACTATCTAATGAAGATATTTTCCAAGGATAAAAAGAACCTAGTGAAGAATCAAAAATTAATGCAGCGTTAAAGTTAGAAGTATATTGATTACCACTAGTAGGAGCTACAGTATTATAAAACCAGTATATTCGTTTAGTTGCAGAATCATAAACACTTCTAACAAATGTTTTAGATACAGCAGGAATTTGATCTTGGTAAAAAGTTTCAATAGTATTTTGTGTTAAAGATTGTGCAGCTAATCTACCACTAATTTGATCTGGAGCAATTGTGTAGATACCTGTTTCAGACCACCAATAAGGTTTACTTTCAGCTTCAACAATTGAACCTGTACTGTTACAACCAACTGTTGTTACTTGAGTAACTTGAAAATCAGTAGCTTTAAAACCATCTTCAGATGCACCACTAATAGACCAAACACCATTGTTAGCAAAAATAACTAAGTATCTATCAATAACAATAGACCCCATAATAGCACCAATTTCAGGAATAACTATTACACCACCATCATCATCAACTAACTCATTATTTACTTCTGAGGTTGGATCACCTTCTTGATAACATTTTCCTGCACGTTCAACATCTGTTAGTACTTGACTAAAAAAAATATTACCATTAATATTACCTGAATCAACACCAAAGTACCAAACTCTACCAGCAAAAAATTGTACAAACTGTGCTCTATTTGTTTCTGATACAACTGCAATTCCTGATACACTTGAAACATCACTACGATCTTGAAAGAATGGATTAAGTAACCAATGCCCTCTAGGAGCAAGAGTATTACCACCACTAAATTTAACTAATAAATCAGGTTGAAATACTTCTTCATCATTTTTTGCTACCCACCATTGTTTAGCATTAGAAGGGTATACACTTTTAGAAGCTTGATAGGTTACAGTAGGATCAGCTTCTCCAGTACCTGGAGAGTTCCATCCTTGATTTTTTAAATTATAACTATGTGTAGTACCTAAAGTAGTAGGCTCAAAGTCAGCTTGATAAATTTCAGTTGCATCTTCATAAAATTCTAACTCAGCTACTGCTAATGCTACTGAACTTCCAGCTAAAATTTTAACTCTTACATATCTATAAGCAGCACTAATATCAATACCACTATCTATTGTTAAGATAATACCATTAGTATTATTTGTAAAAGCAGCTCCTGTATATAACGTAACTGTTGAAGAACTAAAGTTATCTGTTGATCCTTCTAGTGCTACAGTTAATGAAGTATTAAAAAAAGGAGAATCAGAAGGACTTTTTAAAACAAACTTAGTAATAGTTTTAGTATTTCCTGCTCCCCAATCTTTACCGATATATGCTGTAGTACCTGTAACTTTAGAAGAAGCAGCATTAGCATTAACAGAACCATCAAATGAGGCAGCTAGGTTTCCCCCAGAAGTCATGTTACCTATCGCTGTACCAGCACTTCCTGCTACTAATTCTTTAGAGTAAGGGAGTCCCTCAAAGTCTCTAATTTTAATGTTAATTTGTTTTTCACTGATAGTGTCTGAATCAGAATCATATTCAATTGAAATAGGTTCTATTTTTTTAGAACTAATAAATACTAAACCTCTTCCTGATGCAATTGTAATTAATTCTGTACCTATATTAGTAGCCCCAGATGCAGCGTATTTAGACAAGTCAGTAGTAAAAGTTTTTTTACCTGTACTTAATGGATCAATGCTTAAATCATAATAGTGTAGCGTAGTATCTAATTGTATAATTAAAAAGTTTTTATTACCATCACCACCCACAGCAGTCCATACATAAGTTTTAACTGCATTATCTCTAGCTTGTGCTTCAGTAATTGTAGCTGAACTTAAAGCAAAACTATTTTCATAGTCTACTCCTAACCTTCTACGTCTATTACCTTTACGAAATAAAATACAATTAAGCTCATCGTGACTTGCATTTTCTGGAAATGTTAAAGGACCAGCTTCAGTAATTAAACCAGCTACAAAAGTACTATATGGTTTTGCTCCTGTTGCCATTTATTTTATTTAATCTCATCTCTTACCTTATTATTTTTAAGACGCATATCAGGTTTACCTTCAAATGTAGTTAAATAAGTATCCCAAGCTGATGTAGCATACTTTGATCCTGTGTACCAACCTTCTAAAGATTTAGGTATAGCTCCCCCATCAACAGGGTTAAACTTCATTAATCCTGTTTGTTCATCTTTTTGTATTTCGTATTTAATTTTAGTAGGTGTTGTAAAAATAGTAGGCATATTTATTCCCTTCTTTATCTACCATAATCTGGATAAGTTACTTCATTTGCAGTTTTAAATCTGTGTCTATTATTTTGTTGACGTACTAAATGATTTCTAGATGCCGAACTTGCAGCAGGATTTCCTTGTTGTTTTAATGTAATAAACGCAACAGTCTTAGCTGTTGATAAAAGTAAAGGAAATAAATCTACACCTAAAGTTGGCACAAAAGTATCACTTAAAGTAAATGCAGGTTCTAGTTTACAATAAGATTGTGTTTTAGCTTTTTGTAAAGTACTTTCTAGAGTACTTAAATAACCATCACAAACTACAAACTCATCATCAAAACTAGTCCAATACTCAGGATTTTTATTTGTTTTAATAAGTAAAGATATACCGCTACCATCTGTAATACTAGTAGTATCTGAATCTGTATTATTTCTGTTATTTAAAAAATCTATAAACTCTTGAGGTTTTAAATATGTTACATCAGTATAATTAATAACTGTATCACTGTCATCTTCTCTTGAATCATATTTAAACCACAATATGTCTGTAGCAGTTGACGGGTATTGAAGGTAATTAGGTTTGGCAGTATTACTTAAACCTTCAAACTGTACTAAAGAGAATGTTTCAGGAATAGATTTACTAGCTATTAAATCATAATAGGTAGTTTTAATAATTTCAGATACCTGTCCTGATTCAACAGTATCTGAAATGCTATTGACTTCATCACTATCCATATCGCTAAGAATATTTTGAGTCATATCTAACAAAGTTAATTTAGGCATAGTATATCACCATTTTTTACAACTCCAATATCTAGCTGTAAGTTTACTAGGAGGATTAGTATCACATTTATGTCTAGCTCTAAAACTTTTTCTACGTTTAGGTTGATCTTTTTTAATTGACATATTAGCATCACCAAATCGAATTAATTTAATTTTACTTCCTTGTTTAGCAAGAACAGCAAATTTTTTACCACCTTTACGAGAGCGTTTAGGTTTGTTATACCCAGAAAATTTTTCACCAGCACGTTCAATAGCCATCCTTTTTTCCTATAATATTAATTACTCAAAATCTATAGATAGTTCTTTATCACGTTTTTGTTTAGTAATATCTGCTTGTGCTTCTTCTGTGCCGCAAGAACAATCAGGGCCACAAGTACACCCTTCCTTACCGCACTTAGGGCATACTT
>TARA_R110002020_G_scaffold124539_1_pt1 | contig 10559 bp, 14 predicted proteins | sample TARA_R110002020 | Tara Oceans TARA_R110002020 (sample SAMEA4396489) | marine metagenome | biome: Westerlies Biome; feature: [MES] marine water layer (ENVO:01000295) within the mesopelagic zone...; material: water (ENVO:00002006), including particulate matter (ENVO:01000060) such...
CCCCGAGTTGTTTTTGCTCAACTCGCGCCTGAACCTTTTTCTGTTCCCAACCAGTCTTAAACTCCTTGATCATACCATCAAGGGTTGCTTCATCCAGGTCGGACAGGTCAACTAGCATTATTAGCCGTGGACCTTGCCGAATCCTTTAGGATTGCGAACCACTAAACTGGCGACTGCCTCAACAATGCGGCCCTCACCAGATCCCGAGTCGGGAATGGTTTGGACTCGCGGCAACATACCGTAGCGAATCTCAGCCATCTCCATAGGGATGATATATCCGGTATAGACATCCGGTGTGAACGAATCGACAAGCAGCGTCAAAGTCCCAAAATCTCCCTCAAACACCTGGATGGTGTTCTTGAAAACAGTGTTACTTAGTTCCTGGTTGAAGGTACGAACACCAGTTGCCGCCAAACCATCATCGGAAGGGGTTGCTGCCTGCTCAACGGCGGTTGATGTCAGTTCAGTCACAAACCGCTTGATCTTGGTTCCGCAGATGAAGTTGTAGCTGCGAACTCGACCAGTCACACTGTAGACTTCTTCCAGAATATTCTGGAGCTTACCCTCGGTGAGGTCGTTTGAGTTACCCGCACCCGTTACATCCACAGTCGCGTCACTCGACGGGCTAAGTTCAGATGCGTAAATGGATGAGCCAACCGTTTGGTCGCTACCATAGTTCGTAATCCAAGAACCCATTCCACGAGTCTTGTAAGGTGCAGAAGCAGTGCCAACTTGAGGCGCGTTTCCAGAAAGGAAAGTCTTCTCCATATCGCGCTTCAACTCAACCGTCTTCTTGGCAACGCCTGCGGCCAACAAATCACGCTCACCCGCAGGGGTGGTGACCTGTGCAGACAAAGGCGAAACCTTGGTTGCCCGGCGGAAGTACTGGCCATAGTTGGACAGTTCGTTCGAGTTACGCCTGTGGTTTTGAACCAAAGGTGCGTAATCAGCGCCGTGTGAAACAGATGCTCCACTTTCGACCACACCAGCGGATGCGTGAGCGGTTGAAGTGGCGTCTTGACCGTCTACAAAACCTTCGCTAGTGGCTTCTTCGTATTGGTCAACTTGCCATCTATGGAACATATTGCCCAGGTCTTTACCCTTGGGCGCCATACTCGTAAAAGGCGTATCTTTTGCGTCTATTAACGCAATGTAATCTGCGAGGTCTTCCCGCTTGCTTGGTCCAGGATCGCCGGCTGTTACGCCGCTGCCGCTTCCCTGGAAGCTATGTTCAAAAAGCTGTGCCATTCTAAATAATCTCCTTTAATGCTTCGGTTAGTGAGTCCCGATCACCTCTCTTTAGAAACACATCCCTGGCAGTCGGCGCTTTGGACTTTTTAGGTGCCACAGCGGGAGCGGATGGCTGTGATGGCGCTCGCCTGGCGTGTTTTGGCTTACCCTTGGAGTCCATTAACTCCTGGAATGCCATCAACCCAAGCTGATACATCGTTACATCCATCTTCCAGGTCGGGGAATGCTTTATGTCTGGCCTGTTTCGGATTATCTCCTGTGCCTGCTGGTACATTTGTGATGTCCGGTCCTTCCAATAAGGAAATGCGTCATCAACCATTGCTGAGTTTTGTGTCTCCACCTGGATCCCCTCTCGCCTGGTGTTCATTTCTCGAACAGCCTTGCGAGTGTTGACCTTAATGCGAGCCACATCCTCCGCGCTGTACTCCTTGTCCCCTTCAATAACGCCAAGCGGATTCATCTCCGCCCAGTCATTAATTTCCTCCGCCTCCTGGATCTTTTGGTCAACTGCCCGGATTGTTGTAATGTCCTGGTACTTGCCATTTGTCCTGGGGGTGGGGGTTGGGGTAGCATTTACATCATCAAGTTGCCCCCTTAAATCAGCCACTTCGCCTTCAAGCTCGGTTACCCGGTCTTCGGCCTGGCGGCGGACTGCGGTCAACTTGTTGATGCGCTTTAACAGCCCATCCGGTTTATCCCCGTCCTCCGATACCTGTTCAGTATCGCTATGAGAAAGATCAGTCTCGGTTTCCCCGGCACCATCTCCATCACTCGATGGCTGGATCTCCGGTTCTTCCTCCCGTTCAGCTTCTTGTTCTACGGGTTGCGTAGGCTCGGGTTCTTTCGCCTCCTGCTCGGCTTCACTGTCACCAGCAAAAATCCTCGCAAGTCCCGCTTGGTCTATAAGACCCCCTAAGTTATTCAGACCGTCACCTTCTTTATGCGAGTCGGTCAGCGCCTCGCTTTGCTCTTCAGCCATAATGTCCAGGCAGTTAAGGTAGCCAGAAACCTGTCAGTGTCCTTGTACGTCAAGGGCACAGAAAAACCCGTTGCCCCCTATAACGAAGCAACGGGTTGAAGTGACAACAGTCAGTAGTTAGGTTATGGCATCAAATAGTCCCTACTATAGCGTTTTGGATGCGTTTTCTTTTTCATCTTCCAGGAGTTTTTTGGTCGATAGTATGGCATCCAGGCGCCCAGCAGAGTGAGTTCTCTCGTCCGGTACTATGCCGGCACCACATATAAACCCAACCTCTGCATCTGCTGCCTGGTCCAGGATAGCCATTATTGCCCTCCACTGGTCATCAGCGTTTTGGCTGGCTAGTTTTTCCCTAATTAACTGTGGAATCATTGTACCTGTTTAACTCCTATTTTGCCGATTTGTGCATTCTGCTGCTGCTGAAGGCTCATCTCCAGGTTCTGCTGGTAGTTCTGGAATAATGCAGCCACTTGCTCGTCTTCCCCTGCCGCTTGCTGGGCTTTAGGGTTCCGTTGAACAATCTCCTGGAAGTATTGCAGCCTAGTCTGTGCTGATGGGTCGTTCTCCTTGTAGGTGGCCTCGTTGCCCAGCATCATCCCGCCAACCTCGGACTTAACCTCATCAAATATCTTTTGCGAGGCGCTGCCCTGGTCGATTAGGATCTCGTCAGCCAGGTCTGGTGCTATAGACCTCACCATCTTGGACATCAGAGCGTTTCTCTCAATGCTTCCGCCGGCATCCATAGGCAACAGTTGCTGCGCTATTACCTCCAACTTTTTCATCACATAATCGTCATTTAGGTCCCTGGCATCAAACTTCAAAATAAAGTCTGGCATCATATTCAGATCCGTCTCTGGCAACTGAAACCCTATTATCCTGGCAAGGTCATCTCCCTCCAGGTACTGAAGCGCCAACACTAGCATCTGCTGATATATCTCCGTCCAGGAACTAAGCCAGTTATTGATCATTGCCTGTTGCTTCATAGTTGTGTTGCCTGGAGGAATATTAGGGTGAGCCAAACCGTAGTAGTCCGCCACATCCTGAAGAATCAACTCAATGACTTGCATCGAGGTTGCTGGCACTCCAGCGGTCAACTGTAGAGGCTGGTAGTCTCCCGGCTTGTGAACAGGCACCATAACAGCCGGGCCCAGGTGGTTGGCCTGGCCAAGGCGCCGGTTATACTGCACTGGCGGAATAGTCTCCAACGCTGTGCGGTCGATAATGCTGTCCCGCTGGGCCTTTAACTCCGCCTGGTGACAGGCACTGACCTCCGCCACCCCTCGGCTCTCGCTAATTGCTCGTCTGGCTGGACGCTCCCGCCTAAATTCCACAAATGGATACATACAATGCGCGTAATCCAGCAACTCGTGTTTTGCGTATAGATCGTCCTGTCCATCTCCAAGCGCATAAGCGTTGAATATAGTGCAGTAAACACCAGGAATATCGTCCTCGTTCAATTGCCTAGTGTATGCATATATAACCTCAACCAGGTTCTCTGTTGAGTCCGCCTGGTTTGTCGCCAGGGTGTTTACCGATATATCCCTGGATAAGGATTCGCTGGTTTTGCCTGCCGTATTAACAGCGGCTTCAACAAACTCTTTTGACCATCCATCATCGCTAATCTTGGCCCTCAACTCCAACTCGGTCATATACACCCTGCGAAAGACCACTCGGGCCTTTTGCAAGTCCAGTGTCTCTGGTGGAAAGCTAATATCCTCGTAAGGTTTCAACGCTACAACCGTTGGCTGGTTCTTGTGGATATACGGAGTGGGGAACTGGGTTTCGCCGGTGGTCCTCAACTCTTTGACCATCTTCCTGGCTCGACGCTTCTTGACCTTCAGGATCTCCTTGAATAATTCAGCGGCCTGATCCTCTGCGTCCGGGTTCTGAATTAACTCGGGCAACTCCGCCACCATTGATTCAGGATCCGCTTCCTGGGCCATCATCAACAACTCTTCCAGTTTGATATCCTGCAACTTGAGTGCGCTCGACTGTTCCCACCCAACAAACATCACGCTAAACCCGTAGGTAAGCGCGAACTCGCCCAGCAGTTCAGCCTCTCGCTGTAACTCGTTATACAGCCTCGAACCAACCAGCCACCGAAACAACTGGTTGAGTGCGGTGCTTGCCTCCAGGTCACCGGATTCCACTGCCTGGATTTTCACCTGGCTGCGATTAAACGCTACCATCAGGATGTCCAGGAGGTTACGAACGGTTGTGTCGATCAACCTCTGCCTGGTATCGGCAGCGCCCTCCCAAGGGAACGCACTATTACCCTCCGACATATTCGCAGAGTGCTTTTTAAAATCATCACTTTGTGAGTTCCATTTAGCTAGTCGGTGTTTATCGCTATTACTTAATCGTTCACTGGTGAACCCCTCGTGAATAGACCTCCGATACTCCGATTGGAGTTCTTTAACATCGGGGGTCTCGCTGGCATTAACTAATTTGTCACTTTGTTCCATATACTGATCCTCTTTCTAGTTCTGTTATTATGTCGTTCTTAAAAACCTTTGCCTTACCTCCCAGGGTTATATAACTCCTGATAGCGCCGGCGCCCATCAATTTCTTCAGGTAGCCAGGTGACCACCCGCTGTACATTGCAGCCTCCTTTTGGCTGATCAACGCACCATCCTTTTGCTTTAACTTTTCCAGACTCATAAATATCCTCCTCCGCCCGTTGCCTTATATGTATTTTCATCCACATATATAGGGTCATAGGTCATCAAGTAGCGAAGGCAATCAACAAAGTCCTTGTATCGGTTTTTTTCACCGCCTGCCGCACTAAACTCCTTCAGGCAGTCAATTAAATTCTCACAATCCTCGCTGACATAAAGACTTGGCTCATTCAACACGCTCAACTTCTCATCAGGGTTATAGTTCAACCACTCGTTGATGACGCTCGCACCCTGCTCAATAGGCAAGCCAGGCCCCTTGGTAAAACTCATAGGCTCATCACCATCGTCCAGGAGGTCGATTAATGTCTCCCCCCCTTCCGCTGTCATTGCCTGGCTGCCGCCGGCCCTGGGGTCAATCAACCTCTCGTAAATCTCCTCATCACCCTCAAGCTCCCGGATTAATTCCTTGTACTCGTTCAGCCCTCTTCCCTCCGGTTTCTGTGCCGGCCCCATAGCTCCCTCTGGCTTGTCGCCAGGCAGCGCCCACTCCCCGTAGTTCTCCTGGTCGGGCCACTCCCGGTAAACATACGCCCTTGCATCCTCGTCTATTCGCAACCATAACATCGACCAGTTCCTGGAGCCAGCAGGATCAACGCACATATAGTTTGTCCCCTTCCTGGGGATCTTGTCACTCGGTATAATATGAGTCTTTCCGAACTTCGGGAAAAAGTTGCCGGCACTCTTGTCGGTATAACCATAAGCCCGGATCTTTACCTGGGATGAACTCTCCCCCGAAAGCGTCTTTTCCATCTGCTCATAAGGGTTGTAGGGGTTCATCGAGGTGAAAAAGAATATAACCCCCTTGTTGTCATCGATGCAGTTCATCGTGTAAGGCATCGTCCCCTTTGGGCACCCTGGAACATTCACCCTTTTGGGTAACAGTGGGCTCTTTTTGTTCTCCCTGGGCTCGGCACCGTTCACAAAGGATCCATATACAGGCGTGAACCCGGTTATAGGGGTGGCGCTGATAATCATCTTCCCCTTCCTGGTTACCAGCCTGTACGCCGCAGTCTCATACCAGGAGAAAGGGACCAACTCGTCAAACCACACCAGGTCACCCTCAAACCCCTCCAGGACATCACTCGGTTGCTGGTAGGCCATACACCAACACTGGCTCTCGTTTGGCAGCACAAATGTAGCATCGCTGAAGCCGTTTTTCTGGGAGTACTTTACATTTTGCACCTTCCCCCGCTTCATAGCTTTGTACTCCTTTGGCAGCATCTCATACAACGCCGGCTGTTGGTCCCTGACACTACTTTGGTGTGTCATACTAAAACAAGCCACCCTGGCGCCTGGCTTCTCCACCATCATCTTGATTGCGTACCAGGATGAAAAGGCCGTCTTGCCACTACGGTTGCCTCCACTGATCAAAATCTGGTCCTTCTCATCAAGTAAACTTTTTGCATCCTCCCAGTGAGGCAACACCTGGCGGTAGTTGAACGGGTCCTCCTTCTCCAGCTTGATCAACTCCTCGCGCTCCAGGAGCATATCAGCCACCCTGGACTCCCCGTGCTGCTCCGCCCACTCCACAATCTCCACCTCATTGGGCTTGTAGAGGGTAGGGTGATCAGTTAACTCAAGCGCCTCCAAATTTTCCCTTGTATAAAACGGCCCCTGTCATATCTATAAATGCATTCATCTCAAACGCCTCGCCTCCCTTTATGGTGGCCATCGTCTGGGTCCTTTCGAGCTTAACAGGCTGAATCACGTTACCGGCTGAGTCAGTAACAGCCATCTCCATCAGGACATCATCCTGTGCAAGATAATACATCAGAACAAACGGCACACCAAACAACCGGCTACCCCTCTTTCCGTTGTCCAGCTTGTTCCTCCTGACCATCACCTTGTTGCTCCATAAATTCTCAAACGTAAACCAATCCGCATCCCTGCACTTCATCTCCACCACAGCCTGGATGTCACCGTTGGAGGTAATAACCCCATCCAGATAACCCTGGATCTTTTTCCCTGTATCTGGAGACTTTTGATAGTCCAACCCAGGGTTGCCAACCGTCCACAACTCCACGGCCCTCTTCTCCGCCACAGGCTGAAATTCAGCTATCACTCCTTCCACTCCTCCCCTTCTTCGTCCTCCTCTTCCTCACCAAAATACTCAGTCCCCAGGTGAAATATAAACTCCCTCGCCAAACACTTACTAAGGACCCCCCAAATCGCCTCCTGGGACAGGTCATACTCCTCGTAACCTCGATGTATCATCGTGATTACAGAATCCTCAAACTGGGCAACCTGGGCCTCTAGGTCAACACGCTCCGTACCCTCTCCCGGTATTTCCTCGTTGGTTCCCATCGATCCCTCCATTCAACCTCTATTCTGCCGCCAACACTAAAATTCTTGTTGTCCCTCACAAATACCTTCTCCCTGTCCCCCTTCATATCCACCACCAATATCCTCCGGTTAATCGGCCTCTGCAATATCCTCACCATCCTCGGCGCCTTGTTGGCCTCCTCTCCATACCCCTTCAATATCGCCAAACCCTCCTGGCTAACCTGATGAGCCTCATTCCTCCCAACCTTCGCCAACCTCAAATGAGCCCCAACACCCGGCACCTTCAAAATATCCTCCCTCGACATCCCTGTCTCAGCCTCAACCCTTTTCATCCAATACCACATCATCTTTCCCCAAACGCCTCAATAAAATCCCTGGCCCCATCCAATGTACTCACCCACTTCTCAAGAATAATATGGGCATCCTCTATGGATATACCCCTGTTCACTATAGCCTTAACACTCAAACCATCCTCGCATATATCCGCCTCTGCCATCAAATCACACCCGTCATCCCGGATGTACTTCAACACCAACCTATGCTCAGTCTCCATAAAGCTCCTGAACCTCCGCCAACTCCATCTTCCTCAAAAATATAGGCGTCCCCTCTCCCACCCAGGAACCCGCCGTGTTAAACTCAAAAAAATCTCTCGCCTCATCAAAACTCATCCCATCCCTCTCCATCAATATACCCAAACACTTCTCCTCATCATAAACCGCCAAATCCTCCCCAACCCTGCGGCCAACCCCCACAAACGCAGCACCATATCCATCCGCTAAAAACATCCCATCAATAAAGGGAAAGCCTCCCTACGGCCAAACCAAGAAAACCGCAAGGAGGCACCCCAGTCAGCCAAGCAAAACCAATAAAGACCTGGCTGAAATTAGCAACAATTATCAAGAAAATGGGTAAAGGGGGTGGCTTTTTATGAAAAAAATCTATAGGGCCCAACCCATCACAATTCTTTTCTCCTTGGATCCGAGACCCCCCCCGCCCCCCTTTGAGACGGCTCCATAAGTGACTGATGCTCAGTGATTTGGTTGATGCTGTCATATCCTGGGCGCTACGGATTTACAATCCGGTTCCTTCAGTTCCTGGGCCCTGCTTATCATCCTTAAACTCAATCGTTTCCGTTGTTTCCCTGGCCTGTTTCATTGTGCGGATCCTGTCCTCCAGGCTAGAGTGTGTAAGTCCTTTATGATGCACGATATGGGTTACATTATCCCCATCAAGTCCAGCCTTCTTATCTACTAAGATCCCGAGGGTAACGGCTTTCTGGCCACTTGGTATCTGATCAGGATCATCGGCAAGACTGTCACCAATGGCCTCGATAGCCTGCCCTAGCCTGGTGGACACACGCTGCTTCCATTTACCTAGTTCTTCGGCGTGATCGTGCTTGATGCGCTGGACTGTGGAGGCGGCGGTATTGTTCCTGGCGGCGACCGACTGGATACCTTCGCCCTTCTTCAGCCCGTTCAGGACGGCCTTGTATCGTTCAGGGTCGTACTCCTGGAGAGGGGCGAACTGGCCGCTATTGGGAGGGGTTCTCCTCTTCAGCTTCTTTTTGTCCTCTTTTGCTGCCAAAGAGGGGATTATGACGTTAAGAGAGGTGCCTTGGGCAACAGGATTCTTTTCACAAGGTTATTCCCAGTTAGTACCCATACATCTCCTTGATCTCCTTGAGGAGGCTATCCAGGCTATTTGGGAAAGATCCATCAGCTTGGGATTCGTCCAGGAGTGAGCAGTAGATGGAGCATTGGGAGTATAGGGTTGAGGGGGGGAGGGGTTGGGCGCCAATCATCAGCTTGCAGAAGAGGCACAGTTCCTCGTCTCGGAGGTCGCTACTTGGTAGGTGTTCAGCGCCGCAGCACTCGCAGTTTTGGGCTTGGAGATCTGTGGGGAAGTATACGATCTTCCGGTTGACCTCTTGGTGGCTGTACCCTTTTTTGTCTGCCAGGACCTTCCAGCCTGGTCCGCTCATTCCGTTCATCTCAACTGATTGAGCAAGGTTTTCAGTTCCAGGTAAAGGTTGGTGATTTCCCTGGCTTGTTTGTTCTTGTGTTTGGATTCAGCGATTGGGCGGAGTCCAATGATAGCGCATTTAAACTCGGACCTGGTAGGTTTATCTCGGTGGATCCACCTGGACAGGAGATCTTCTGAGTAACGCTGCCAGTCATCTCGGTAGCCATTATCCCAGTGATCCCTGAGTGGTCTCTTTGGCTCCAGGTTGAGTTCTAAGCGACTTTCAGCCATCGCTTGGCTGGTCACCCTCACTGGGCCCTAAAGCGTCCTGAGAGGGGATATCCCTGGTAGCGTAGTCCTGGGTGACTGCCTCGATGCATTGGTTGCCGTTGCGGATCAGCCTGGAGGCAATGCGTTGGTCCCAGTCGCCAATGGTTTCCAGTTTGTGGTTGGCGGTGATGATGGTCCACTTGTCCAGCCTGGCGTTGAGTAGCTCATACAGCTTGTCTATGGCGAATGAGGAGGATGTGTGACCGGCGCCAATGTCATCAAGGATGAGGAATTTGGCTCGGCAAGCGTCCTGGAACACTCCGTGGTGCCGATCCCTTAGCTCATTGATGAATCTGTCCCAGTTCCAGTAGTAGCCATCCATTGGCACCTGAACACCTCTGATTGAGCGCCACTGTGCTTTCTTCTGCCAAACTTTCCAGGCGCCCTTAGCCAGGTGGGTCTTGCCTGTGCCGCTGGAGCCCAGGAATGTGAGCCAGTAGGCTGGACCCCAGAAGTCTGCACAGATGTCCCGGTTAAAGGTGGCTGCGACTCGCAGCATCTTGGCTAGTTCTGGGTCGCCGCAACTATTGAAGTGAAGCCAGGTCTGCCACTGCTTGAGCCTCTCTGGCGTCAGCTTCTTTCGAGCGAACCTCTTGTAGGTTGTTGGCTCCTCCTTCATTGTGCGTTCCTTTATTTGCTCCAGGGCCCTTTGGACTGTTTGACCAGGTGTTTGGCTCATCGTTGTATCTCCGTTGGTTGTACCAGGTTGCAGGGTGAGGTGTGTATGCTGGATCCTCGCCCTTCCTGGCTTTCTCGTATGCGGCTGTGAGCCGCAGTAAATCCTCAAATGATGTCTCCTTCAGGCAGGCGGTGATTGCTGCCACTGCCTTTGGCTTGGCCACCTTCCTGGGGTAGACCTCGTAAATTGCTTCAGCCATCTGGGAGACAGTTGGACTTTTGGGAGGGCGCCAAACAGATAGATTATCCGTCTTAGTAACACTCTTTCTTGGTACCTCTTCCTTCTTAGTATACAGACGGGTTTCCCGGTCACCGGGTTTCCCGGTCGCCGGTTTTCCCGGTAACCGTAAAACCCGTTCGCCGGCGGGACCCTTGTTTTTATTGGCTGGATTGAGGTC
>TARA_R110002020_G_scaffold343908_2_pt1 | contig 10559 bp, 12 predicted proteins | sample TARA_R110002020 | Tara Oceans TARA_R110002020 (sample SAMEA4396489) | marine metagenome | biome: Westerlies Biome; feature: [MES] marine water layer (ENVO:01000295) within the mesopelagic zone...; material: water (ENVO:00002006), including particulate matter (ENVO:01000060) such...
AATCACAAAACCCATAAATCAAGACTATGGAGAAACTACCGAAGATATAGTTTCTTATTGTGCAAGAGTATCTAATCCAAAAAATCAAAAGAATTTTACTACGAGTTCTAAACTTTTAAGTTATATGATTCGTGAAGGGCATTGGAGTCCTTTTGAGATGGTACATCTTACTATAGAAATTGAAACCACTAGGGATATTGCTAGACAAATATTACGTCATCGCTCTTTTGCTTTTCAAGAGTTTAGCCAACGTTATGCAGATCCAACAAAAGAGTTAAAATTTGTAGATAGAGAAGCTAGATTACAAGACCCAAAAAATAGACAAAATTCAATAGAACTTGATACAGATTCAGACTTACACCATGCTTGGAAACAGGAACAATTAAATGTAGTTTCTTCTGCTATGGACACTTATAATTGGGCAATAAAAAATGGTATTGCTAAAGAACAAGCTCGTGCAGTTCTTCCCGAAGGATTAATAATCAGTAGATTATATATGTCAGGAAATTTACGTTCTTGGATTCATTATTGCCAACTTAGAATGGGACATGGAACCCAACTAGAACATATTAAGATTGCTAAAAAATGTTGGGATATTTTAAAGGAGGAATTTCCCGAGGTTACGGACACTGTAGATAAATTATGAAAAGTGCAATGATTTATCTTAAAACAACAGAGACTTGTCAATTAGACTGTTCTCATTGTTTTACTTCGGGTAGTTTAGGAAGAAAAATCTATTTTGATGTTGATAAAACTATAGATTGGTTTAGGAGATTAAAAAATGGTATTCCAGAAATCAAAGATATTCATGTTGAATTTCATGGAGGAGAGCCGTTTTTGGCTCCTCTTGATGATATGTGGAGTGTTTGGAGAAGCACTTGTGATCTGTGGACTAATTCTTCTTATGGTGTTTGCACAAATTTAGTATTTACCTTAGATGATGCTAAATTAGAATTTATTGAAACAGCTCTAAAAGGACAAATAGGTACTAGCTGGGACCCCTCAATTCGTTTCGCTAATTCTCAACAATTTGATTTATGGTTTAAAAATATTAACATTTTAACGAGTAATCCTAATAATTATGTTTCTTTATTTATTTCTCTTAGTAAGGATGTTATAGAAAAAAGACCTATTGAAATTTTACAGTTTGCTCATTCGTTGAAGATTGATGCTTTACATTTAGAACGGATAACAATTAATGGAAGTGCTCGTCAGAATAACAGTATTATTCCGTCTAATAAAAACTTAGATAATTGGTTTGTTCAGTTATACGAAGATACTATAACTTATAAAGCTCAGGAATGGTTTGATAATGTATTTCTTAATTCTATCTTGCGTAAATTTACTCATGGTACACGGGAAGCAACATTTTGTAGAGACTGTGAACAGAAAATTTTTACCATTAATGCTGACGGAACAATTGGTGGGTGTCCGAACTCAGCACCAGAAGATTTTTATGGACATATAGATGAAAATATTGTAAAATTATTACAGAATCCAAAAAGACAACATATTATTTCGTGTGAACTCTCTCGTGACCCCCGTTGTTATGAATGCCCTGTATTTATTTATTGTGGTGGTGATTGCCATCAATTACAGTGGGAAGGTAATCAATGTGGATCGGCTCGGAGTTTGATGATCAATTTAAAAGAAACTACTAATCAATTAGTAGCATAGGAGAAAAAAATGGCTGATGGAGCTGGCTTAGGTAAAACAGTTACCAAAGAACGTATGCGACAAAGTTTTCTTGCTAACGTAAAAACTCAAATTCAAAGTGCAATTGTCTGGGATACAGGTAATAGACCTGCCGATGGTACTACTCAAATTATGTCTAGTGCTACTCCAGGAGCTATTACTACAGCAAGTCCTCCAGGTGGTATATCTGCTATAGCATTGGGAACGGGAACATTAGGAGAACCTGGTGTTGATAAAATTACAGATTCAATTATAACAGCAGCTCAACTTGCTACAGTTTTAGTTAATTATACATCTATTTGGACTTCAATTAGAAAAGTTAGATTACAAGTTTTTGAAAATAATTCAACTTCTACTCCAGTAGTAGATGAAACTCAAGTAGCTCATCTTACTGCTAATTCATTTGAACAAAGTAATACTTTATCTGATTTAGCTGCTGATGACGATGTTGAGAGTGATGCAGTAGTTGATGCTTCTAATTATAATGAGTTTACAGCTGCTCTTTATAGTCAATGGAGTTCTTTAAAAGATAATGTAGTGGACGTACAAGAAATCTATTGTCATTCTTCATGCCACTCTTCCTGTCACTCCTCACGTGGGAGACGTTAATGCTATCTATTCCTACTGTTGATAATGATAAAGTTATCTCTTGTACAGCCCCTATTCAGTTAGATGATTTAAAAAAATATTTTACTGACAAAAGCTTAAATTTTCATATTAATTATACTGATAGTGTTCTTCAAGATAAAAAATTACTTGTTTATCTTTCTAATCTTGGAGTCCCTTGCGACATAGTTTTATCTGATACTTTTTCTTTTGAAGAAAGATCAAGTTTATTAAACCAATATATGACGTTACCGCTCATTATAGATGTTCCAATATTAAATATAGCAGCATCTTTAGTTATATTTAAAGCTAAGGGTTATAACATAGAGGACGCATATCCCAATCCTTACTTTTCAGAAAAAGAAGTAAATAAGTTTCTTACAGACTATGATGATATAGTACAAAAGTGGGTAAAGTTTCTTGATTCATGTGCTATTTATGCACAAAAATGTATTCCTGAACTTAATTCAAAAGAATTTTTAACTGGTGGAATAGAAATAATATCAGATAGGGAATATGTAGGGTACAGTATTGTTAAACTTTTTTCACTATCTTTCTTTTTTAATAATTATTATAAAAAACCATTAGGACCTTTAGCATATTTTGAACTACAATTTGAAGATTATATGTTTCAAGGAAAAAATTTATATTTTTATTTCGCAAGTAAAAGTAATATACTACTACCCTTACTCAGAATTTTAGGACAGGATAATAATCATGATAAATAAATCATTTTCTACTTTTGAAACTCATATTATTTGGAAGGAGCATGAACTCTCTGACATTTGGTATGATAATATATCTTCACAACTCATGGCTAAATTTGAAAGCATAAAGGCAGAGTTGGGACTTGATTATATAGATGCTGGAGATGAAGAAGCTAATATTTTTAGTGAAAAAACTCCAGAACAATTAGCTTTGAAAGAATTATTTCAAAATGCTTTTGAGGAGTTGAGTGACGCATACGGACAATCTTTGAGCTTTTCTTTAGAATCATTATCAAGAATTACTCCGATGAAAAAATATGATTATAAGCCTGCTCATTCTCATTCAGATATAGATGCGTTTGGAATATTTTATATTGATGTTGGAGAAAAGAACAGTGGAGGCGATTTAGTTTTACATGATCCTAGATTTCATAATCAAATTAGTTTTACGGGGCCGAAAACAAAGGTTATTACTCCAGTTCGTGGAACACTTATTGCTGCACCAACTTATATATGGCATGAAGTTTCAAGATATTTAGGAGAAAATACAAGACTGGCAGTAGTTTGTAATTGTGTGGTGGATTTTGAATCAAAAATGAGACTCTAATGAGTTTAATAGATCACGTTGATAAAAGAACAATCAACGGAGAGATTATTGTAACTTTATTTGAGCAATGTAATTTAACTTGTAAATTTTGTCCCCAAGATCATAATTCTGTTATGGGAATGAAGGAGATTAAAGAAAAAAAAGATTATATTATACAATCTATTCTTCACCTACAAGAACAAGGTAGGAATCAATTCTCTGTACATTTAATGGGAGGAGAAGTATTTTCAGATTTAATTTCTACTGAGATATTTGAAGATTATTATCAACTAGTTAAGTCTTTATTTGAGTGGTCTTCTACTAATAATATAAATCTTGAGATTGCTTTTACAACTAATATGGTTTTTTCTAATTATAAACGAGTTAATCAATTAATAACTCGTTTATTTGCTTTAGATCCTAATGTTTATTTAATGACCTCTTATGATCCTCATTCACGTTTTAATTCTAATAGTTTAAAATTATTTACATCTAATGTTCGCAAGCTGAAAAAATGGATTAGAACAGTAAATGTTATAATGACTAAACCTGCTATTATTAAATTTTTGAATGACGATATTCCTTTTTTTGATTATTTATACCATAACTTTGATATTTATTTTGATTATTATACACCAGAAAATAATTCCAAACAATTTATGCCTACCGATATTGAATTAAAAACCCTTATGTTATATTTAGTAGATAATTATCCGTCTTGTTTACCAGTAAAAGATTATTTTTCTAAGAAAAAGATAAGAATGAGTTGTCAAGATACTTATACTATTTTACCTAATAATTTAGCTGGAATGTGTACTATTTTATTGGATGGATATTACAAAGGTTACAAAAGAAATAAAGAGGATATGGAAACAAGATTTATGGAGGATTACAATTGTTTAGAATGTGAGCATTTTAATAGGTGCTCACTTGGATGTTTTTTGAGTCATGATTTATCTGAAACTAGAACTCAGGAAGAATGTTGGTTAAAAGAAGTATATAATTACGTGGATAGTAAGCATGGAATTAATTATCAAACCCACTGAACAATGTAATTTTAAATGCACTTTTTGTTCTTCTACTAGTATAGCTAAACATAAATCGGATATTCTGGAACATGACTATATTTTTAAATTTTTAAAAAGATTTCCCCGTACTAAAACTATTATTGTTAACGGGGGAGATCCTTTAATGATGGAACCAGATTATTATTGGACGATTATTGATTATTTAGATAAACATGAATTATCAACCTCAATTGCTTTAACTACCAACTTATGGCCTTTCTATAAAAAGCCTCAAAAATGGACTTCATTATTTTGTAATGAAAGAGTTGGAGTTACTACTTCTTTTAATTATGGAGATGGACGACTTAAAGGAGATTATAGTTTATTTACCGAAGATGATTTCTGGAAATGTTCAAATGCTATGTTAGAATACACAGGATATAGACCTGATTTTATTTCTGTAATCACCGATGATAACGAACATCTTGCGATTAAAAATGTAGAACTAGCCAAAGAGATGAGTTGTGGACTACAACCCCAAGGAACCTTGCATAATTATAATAGATCTGAAAAAATAGGTGTTGAGTGTAAATTAAATTATGCAATGGCTTCGGGAGATCAAAAAAACCCATATTTACTTTCAAAGATTTATGAAATTTATTTACAGGTTTATAATAAGGGGTTGGCTCCGTGGGAATTTAATACAAAACAAATGATGAAGAGATTAAGTACCCATGCTACTTCTTGTCCTCAATGTAGAAGTTGTGATGAAGGTATTAGAGCTTTAAATCCAGGAGGAGACTATTATTCTTGTGGGGCATTTGGTGATGATCAGGATGAATCTATTAACTTTGACTTAGAAATGAAGGGAGACTTTTTTACTCCTCTTCAGAACAATATTAATCTATTAAGTTTAAAAGAAGAGTGTTTTAGTTGCCCTATGTTTAGTATTTGTAATGGTTGTAGAAAAACTATAAAAGATTTAAAAGAAGCAGATGTAGTAGAATCACACTGTGTGAGGATGAAAAAGATTGCTGAGGAGATAGTAAAAACTAATGTTTTCAATTGATGATTACTTTAATAAGGGGTTTACTTTATTAGAAATTAATGCTGATATTTATAATGATCTTTATTCTTTACTTCAATCAGAAAATTATATTCATGATGAAACTAGGAAAGATAAAAAGAATATTTTTTCTCCTGAGTGGGACTGTGAGTTACCCTTTAGGAACATAGATTATTATGAAAACTCACTAAAGTATAGCGAAATAATATCTCAATTAATTGAAAATCATAATGAATTTAATTTTTGGAAATTAGTTTATGGAAAATTTGATAATTATAGTATTATGATTAACAAATTACTTCGTAATGAATTTATGCCGTGGCATTGGGATGGTTTTGATTCTACTTTCATTCAAATTTTAATTTATTTCGGTGATTTACCAAATGGTACTTTTAAAGTAGGAAAATTAGATAGATGTACTACTACTTTTAATAGAGAAATGCCACATTATTATCCTGAAAAACATTTTGATGCGATTTCTGAAGATGCTAAATTTGAAAATATTTTTGAAATAGAACCACAACCTAATCAAGTTATTATTATGAATAATTTAAATCCTTTATTTGTTCATCATATTACAGAGATTCAAAAAGATACTCCTCGGTATACTCTCATGTGTGGATGTGGATTTGAAAATAACATTTCTCAAAACGAATTTACTTATAATACTGAATTATATCTCCATTAATTATGTTTACAGTCAGTGTCAACCCTACTTATTATTGCAACTTTAGATGTAACTTTTGTTATCTTACTCCTGCTCAACTAGGAGATAGACTTACAACTAAAGTAACTACTATTATGGATCGTATGAATGAAATTTCTAATTATACAAAAATTACTCATATTGATCTTTATGGTGGAGAAGTAGCTATACTCTCTTCGGATTATTTAACATTATTAATTACGTTATTAAAAAATTATCATACTCCGATTAATATAATTACTAATTATTCAGCTCCAGTTCCACAGTTTCTAGATGATGATATAACTTTAACTGTAAGCTATGACTTTGACTGTAGAGAAAAACATGAATTAGTATTTAACAATATGCTAAAATCATCTCGCCCCTTAGCCGTTTTAATTTTAGCATCCAGAGAAATTCTCAATAAAAATGTAGATGATATGATTAGAGAACTTAATCTTTGTACTTCCATAAGAAGTGTAGAGATTAAACCTTATTCTCCAAGCCAGGCAAATGAACATAAAATTTTATATAAAGAACATGAAGAATTTATTATTAAGTGGATAACTAGCCCTGTTGAAAAAAACTTTGAATTTGTAAATGAAAAGTTAATAGAAGCTAGTTTAACTCGTAAAGGACCTTATTATAAAAGTTCATTCAGTGATAGTCATGTTTACTTAACTCCAAAAGGTAAATTTGGAACATTAGAATTTGATAATAATGATAATGAATATTTTTTAGAATTTACTACTTTTGAAGACTATTTAACATGGACTGAGTTAGAAAAAGATAGAGTAGTAAAAAATCCTTATTGTTCTAAGTGTGATTACTTAGGAAGTTGTTTATCTGAACATCTGCGTGATGTAAAAAGTTTAACTTATTCTTGTAATGGGTTTAAACATTTATTAGATTGGTATAATGAACGAATTTAAACATAGTATTTTAGCTTTAATGAAGGTAGCTCTTGACTTTCAAAAAATATCTCATATAGAGTATATTCCTGATAATTCTCTTTTAATACCTTACGACGAATTAACACTTAATTCTAATTATTTTCAAACAGAATCTATTTTTTATGTTGATGATTCCCGTGAGAGTACTGTAGTTAATGACTCCTGTAACTCTGTAATAGAGGCTTATACATTATTACAGAATAAACCATTAGTTAAAATTAACAATGTTGAAAACTATAATAACTCTTATATTAAATTTAGTGAGTCTCTAAAGAAAATATTTAAAGCTCATCATATTGATTGTCATATATACTACGGAGAAAAAGAGGCACCTTCTTTTGATTTTCATAAAGACTCAATGCATGTATTAATAGGATGTTTAAAAGGTAAAAAGATAATAAAGTTTAAGAAAGGGAAAATTTTATTGAATGTAAATGAATGGATTTATATTCCAGCAAATACCAATCATAAAGCTGAATATCCAGAAAAATCAGTTACTTTGAGTGTTGGAATATATAAATGAATTATTTTGATATTAATCACTTTTATAAACATGGATTTGCTCTTGTAGAAGAATTTGAGACTGAAAAAAAATATATTCATCAGGAAATGAAAAATATTAACTGGGTAGAAAATATTTATTTGGATGGCGATGTTTACAAAGTTCCCGATTGGGTTTTAGCAAATGTTACAGCAGAGGAATATCATAGTCATTATGATTATAAATTAGTAGAAAATACTCCTAATAATCAATTTAATGATATTTTTAATAAAATGATTAAAGATTCTTATTTTTCTAGATTAACAAGAGGTCAAAATGTAGAAGTTGCTGAAGTAGATTTTTATTGCGGAACTTCTGGATTAGATTGGCATTTTGATGGTGCAAAAGTACCCCTTGATTGGCCTTGGTTTATGATGTTGTATTTTAATGACGATTGGGAAGAATGGCATAAGGGACAAATAGAATTTGGAACATTAGAATGGGATTTGGATGTTAATCCCTATGATGTAAATCAATCATTTACTTATTCAGCTAATGCTAAAATAAACCAAACTCATTCTATTTTACCACTTACTAATACTTGTTTGGTAGGAATGAATCACAATCCTAGATTTGTTCATCGTACAGTAAGATCTCATATAGCATCAGATCGATATACTTTGTTAATTTTGTTTAAGGTAATATAAAAATATGAATAAAAAGTTAAGCGTGTTAGAAACACAGTTAGAAAAAAATGGTATAATAGAAACTTCGTGGTCTTTAGATAGTGAAGAAGGTAATAATTTAAAAATTACTCTCTTAAGTTATTTTCCCGAAATTGAAACTTTTAAAGGAGTCGAACTTATTAGTTATCATCCACGAGATGATATAACATATTATGATGATACTATCTCTTTAGTATATAATCAAGTATTATGTAATGATGTTGGTGCACAATATGGAGTTCCTAATACTTTTGGTTCATTAGATTTTTATGCTAAGAAATACTTATTAACAGAAAAAATTTGTATTTTAAAAGCGTATGATGAAATTTTATGGAGGTATCCTTTACCTCAATTACCGGAGGGGTGCCGAGTTCATCAAGAATTTGGAATAGGTCGTCATTTTGGTTATGATAAGCTTATTCCTGTATTAGATGTTTATTTCTTTCACGATAATGATAGCAAGATAAAAGAAATGTATCCAGAATTATTTCCTGATATAGAAGAACATCGGAATGATTTAATTAAATTATACGCATTTACCTATAATGTACGATCTTTAGAATTAATAAAAATTAAAAGATATTTATATCCTGATAGTAGCGACCTTGCTAAATCCGAAATTTAAACAATGCTAACACTTAAAGATAAAAAACTAACATCTATTGAGTCAACAAATCATTCTTATATTGAATGGCATCTTACTTATGCATGTCCGTTTAAGTGTTGGTATTGTCCACCACCTGTATGGAACGGTCCCTTATTAGCTAGGTATGATTGGGAAGTTTATTCTGATTTTTTAGATGAAGTAGTAGAGAGATATAAAAAAGGTGATTTTCTTTTAAGTGGTGGTGAACCTACTGATTGGCCTTATTTTACTAATATATTAGATAAACTACATAATAACCCTAATTGGAGGGTATTTACTTTAACAAATTTATCTAGGTCAAAAGATTTTATTGATCAATGGGTACATAAAACAGATTGGATAGTTACAAGTTTTCATCCTAATGTTATTAAAACTCAAGCTCAACGAGATAAATGGTTTGAAAAGGCTTTAAGTTATAAAAAGAAAACATTATTACAAATTAAAATCTTGATGGACCCTCTCCACTGGGATTATTGTTTAGATAAGTATAATAGTTTAATTGATGAAGATATTTGGGTGATCCCTGTTAGAATACATAATGTGGCAGAACTTGTTGATCCTCAAAATTACATTCATTATACTCCTGAACAGGAAAAAATCTTATCTGGTCTTAAAGCTAAAATAGGGAATAACACTGGAAAAAAAGCATTTGCTATACCCGAAAGAGAAACTACATTAAAATACGATAATGGAGAGGAGCAGATTTCCGTAGGAGAACTTGATGCATGGCATATAACTTCTCAAATAATGCGCCATGATCGAAATAAATTTAAAGGATGGATGTGTAATATGGGAATGGATAATTTATTTATAAATGAAACTGGTGATGTTGCTAGAGGAATTTGCGCAGGATCTAGCCTCCAGTTTGTTGGACATGTAACTTCCCCAAGTAAAATAAAATGGCCTATAACTCCAACTATTTGTCCTAAGACTTATTGTTACTGTGAAGGAGAGGTTGGTATTACTAAGAGAAAGTTAAAACCAGCAGAAATTAAATTATTAAGAGATAAAATAAAAAACCGGACTATTAATGTTAGAGCATAATCCTCATATTGTAATTTTTTCGGACGTTACTTCCGAAGGATTTGGAAGATATGCTGGTCCTTATAAAATAGCTTCAGATCTCAGATCTAGTGGGTTTATTGTTCAAGTTATTGAGTATTTTACACGATGGTCAACTCGAGATTTAAAAATTATTATTAAAAAATTTGTTACTCAAGATACTTTATGGGTTGGAGTAAGTACTACGTTTCTTGCTCCGAGTGGTGACTCGATAGCTGAATATGCTGAACGAGATTCATTAAGAAATCGAGATTCATCCTTTTATGATAAGTTTAAATTATTTCCTTATCAGGCTGTAGTAGGAAGAAATGACTGGCCTGAAATAGCTGATTTTATTAGA
>TARA_R110002020_G_scaffold106867_8_pt1 | contig 10558 bp, 19 predicted proteins | sample TARA_R110002020 | Tara Oceans TARA_R110002020 (sample SAMEA4396489) | marine metagenome | biome: Westerlies Biome; feature: [MES] marine water layer (ENVO:01000295) within the mesopelagic zone...; material: water (ENVO:00002006), including particulate matter (ENVO:01000060) such...
ATTCTCATACTATGGCCAAATTATGTTATAATATAGGGTTGTCTTACTAAAGTCCTACAACCATATGGGCGTAGCCTAAAAAATTTTTTTTCTTTTCTGTTAGACTAAAATTTTTTCTTTTCTCACACGGCATAAAAAAGGTTTTTTCTTTAAATTTTAGCCTTTTTTATTAATTATTGTTAAAAAACGCATTTTATTAAGTATTTTTATTAGTATGAGAAAGATAAAAAACGCATACAAGGAAAAAGTAAATGAAAAAGCGTGTGGGTGGTGACAGAAACACATTTTATTGCTTCTTAGAAACTTTAAACTGGTTATGGGTTACAGGAAAATAGAAAAAATTTGCTAGTGCCACAAAAATTACGCCATATTTTTTGAAAAAGGCAGTTATAATTTATTATTACCGTAAATAGATAAGAATATCAACTAAATGTCTTTCCCATGAACTAATGTGGTGGGGTATTATCAAAAAAAACATCTTAAAAGCGGGTGTAGAGAGTAACCATCCTTCAAATCCCAAAGGATTCATACCTTTTTGTGGTAGAATTTTACCTGAAACGAAAAAAGTGTGTAGTATTGAGAAAGAAAGATACTTTACTGTTGCTGAATCTTACAAAGATTATTGTGAAGCATGTCGTCAAAACACTAAAACTAGTTTTGCACCATTTGATGCAGTAAAACCTCGTTGGAGTGAAACAAGTAGAAACCCAAATTCTGTAGCAGGTAAGCGAGAAGAGGAAAAAAGAAGAAACAATAAAGAGTATGGTAGTTTACGGCGGGTTGATACTGGCGAGAGGTGAGATAATATGAGTTGGGAAGATATACTAAAAAATGATTTTACAAAAAAGCCTAGTGGTGTTAGAATTAGCAGCGAAGGATTTACTGATGATTATAAAGACGTAGCAAGAAATATGACAATTCCATTTGCAGGTAAATCACACAGGGCTGATACTACTCCTGCTGAACGTACCTATAAATACAAATTAGGTAAAGAACTAGAAGATATTGCACAAGCAATGTCTAGATTAGGGATAAAAATTTCGTTTGCTGAATTAATAGATGAAAAATATAACTTTGAAGATAATCCTGATAGTGATGGTCTATATGAGTCAGATGTAAAAGGCGGTGTTGCTACAAAAGTAAAATACAAAGGCAAAGAGAGGATTCTGTATTTTGTTATCTATTCAGAAGGTTCATATACAGAATTTGGAGGTAAGCCGTTGTATCATATTCCTAGAGTTTTAGAAGATGAAGAAGTATTTACTGATACTGTTTTTGAATCTTTAAACATAGGAGAAGGGCCATCTAAAGACCCTAGAGGAAATGATGCTGAAGACGATAGAATGGCATATGCAGATTGGTATTATTCTCTCAGTAGGACAGAAAGAGAGAAAATGGCAGATGAAGGACATTACCCTCCTCCTGAAATGTATGGGCGGTCTAAATATGGTAAGGGGATATAATATGAGTTGGGAAGATATACTAAAAACAGAAGATGCATTAACCGAATGGATGGAAGAATGGCAAGAAGCCAAGAGACAGTTAAATGAAGAATATATGGAAAAGTATCAAAAAATTAGAAATAGTTTATTTAGGGAAGCACCAAAGGCAAGACAATCTTCTAGGAATTTAAGAAGAAAAAATCCCCGTACAGGTAGACAAAAACAACCTATTGCAATATCTAATGATGAAAGGGAAGAAAGAGATATGTCTGACCCTAAAGAAGCGAGGAATTAAAATGAGTTGGAAAGATAATATTAGAAAAGCAAAATTTCAAGGGCCAAAAAAACAGTATTCTTTTGTTGAAGGAGATATAGGGTCTTTAAAAAGTGCAATTAGAAGTATAGATTTTACAATAGGAAAACTGGCACAGTACCTAGAGAAAAAAGATATTGTTATGGCTAAGCAGATGTTAACATTGGTTCAAGAAAGGATAGATGAAATTGATGCTGAAGTTTTAGAACAAGAAAAATATACAGGAAAAACGCAATTCACTCCTCATGAATTTGGCGAAAGAATAGATAGTAAAGCAAAATATTCAGGTACTAAATTTCAAGGGCCGGAAAGATAGGTGATTTAGAATGAGTTGGGAAGATATAATAAAAAGAGAAATTGGAGGGTATTCTGATGGAAATACTTTCATTGAAGGTTTTACTATTGGTGAAGCATTAAAACTACTTAGAAAAAAAGCACAAGATAATGAGCATGATGTAACATTAAGTAAGCCATATGATGATGCTATATCTATGTTGCTTGAAGTAATTAAAGTCCTAGAAGGATAAGGAGAGATTAGAATGAGTTGGCAAGATATACTTAAAGCAGATACAATTGAATCTGTATATAATGAGTTAAAAACTCGTAAATTTGTGTTGCCTTTGCAAGGTTTAAAAATAACTTCTAGTAGTATTATGCCTGATGGTTCTAAGAATCCTGATTTTAGAGATAAATATAATACTTTAAGAGGAGGAAGGTCTGACCATGTTTATGCACATGAAGGATATGAAGATGCTGTAACAGAATATGAAGAACATATTCGTGCTAAACGTATTGGTAATATACCCAAAGAAGTAGAAAATGCGGCCATTGAACAATATAAAAATACTCCCACAGGTTTAAAAGGTGTAGAAAATACAATAGGAAGTTACACTATTTTCACAAGAAGATTAAGAAATTACGAAGATGATGATGTTCACGTTTCATTTGAAATTGATATTAAAGGTGGAGATTCATACACTCTTCTTCATCACGGTTTAACAGTAAGAATTAACGAAGAGTATGTAAGGCCATCAAAAGAAAATGTAAATTTTGATGCTCAATCTATGAGAAGAGTGGGTCAAGATGTGGGTGATTATAAACCAAGTCAATTTGCTGACAAAATGGAATTGTTGTAAAATAAGGAAGATGATAGAATGAGTTGGTTTAATATTCTAAAAGATGATGGAGATGCTGAGACTAATTGGCATTACGATTGGAGAAAAAGAGAAAAATTACGGGCTAAAAAAAGAAATAAAAAACTAATGGACGAAGGTGTTCATGCAAAAACAAGTACTAATTTCTTGAATAATAATAAAAAATATCTTTTAACAGAAAGAGATACTCCTAACTTTGGACACACATCTAAACCTCTAAATCAATATAATACATCTGAAACTATGCTTTTTGATATTTTTAATGTTCCTATAGAAGCATTAGACCAACTTGTGATTCCTCAAAAATTAGTTAGAAATCTGAGACAAAAATCTAATTTGGATAAACTCGATGAACAAAAATTTAATGAATTAATGGAATTATCTGATAAACGTGAATATCAAGAATTAGTAGACAAATTAACTGAAATATTTAACATAAGATTAACACAGTATGATATGCAGGAAAGGGCTTGGAAGAGGATTTAAATTGAGTTGGGAAAATATAGTAAAAAAAGGTGGTCGTCCACAAATTAACCAAAAGGGCAGTATGGTAAATGTAGATGGATTTGAAACTAAAGTAAAAATTTCAAAATGGAATTATAAAGGTAAGGAACGAACAGGAGATTGCACTGTAACTTGGGGTATTCAAATTATAGTAAGAGATGACTACATTAGAGAAATGCATTTAAGTGTAGACAAAATTGCATTTGAAGATGGAAGGGTTTACGGAACAGAAGGGATTTTTGATACATTTGAGACTAATATTACAGGTAAGCCCTTTGAAAGTTTGTCCGGCAAGTTTCACCCAACGTCTGTTTATATGGATGAACAGGATAAATACCCTTTGGTAACTTTTGAAGCATATTAAGGAAAGATTATAATGAGTTGGGAAAATATAATTAAAAAGAAACCTTTAGTAGGCGGACAAAAAAAACTTGATGTTGATAATGATGGTGATATTGACGGTGATGATTTTTCTCAATTAAGAAAAAACAATACTGAAATTAACTTATGTTATGCTACTGATTGCAGACATAATGAAATAAACAAATGTACTTTAGAAGATATTAATGTAAGCCCTAAAGGAGTGTGTCAATCTTTTAATGATAAAAATATTCCTACTGGTTTTGATGCCGCAGATAGACAAGAAAGATTTGAGAATGATAATGTGTGATTAATATGTCTCTTTGGTTTGAAGAACTAAAAAAAGAGAAGGATGCTTGTTATCGTAAAGTTAGAAGTAGATATAAAAAATGGCCTTCTGCTTATGCTTCCGGTGCATTAGTTCAATGTAGAAAAAAAGGTGCGGCTAATTGGGGTAATTCTAAGAAGGTAAAAAAAGAATCCCAATGGATGAAAGAACTTTCTGATAAAAAACAAGAACTATTTGATGCAGAATCTTCTATTGATGTAACTTTTCCAAATTATGAACACCCACCGGATAAAGATGAATTACCGGAAGTCATTAGAATAATGGAAGAACAAAAAATACCTAAAGAAGAAATGAAAGGTTTAGATAAAGATAATCATCAACTTTTATTAAATATAGTTGGTGAAAAAAAATCTGACTGGGAAGATTTAATTAGAGATATAGACATTCATACTATTCAATTAAAAATGAAATATGGTAGAAAAAGACCATATGAAATTACAGATAAGATTAATTCTATAACAACAACAGATGATACTCCTTCTTTTCCTAGCGGACATGCATTAGAAGCATATGCACTTGCAAAAATAATGGCTGATAAATATCCCGATAAAAAAGAAGAATTAGAAAAATATGCAGATAAAGTTTCTTTGTCTAGAATACAAATGGGAAGTCATTATCCAAGTGATATAGAAGTTGGGAAAAAGGTAGGACATTTAATTGCTGATGCTTATTTGAATAATGATGTTAAAAAATCTTGGCAAGATATGTTAGTTAAAGACTGGGTAAGTTGTGCTTCTTGTGAAGATGACAAAAAAGGAACAGAATCTTGTGGAAGAAAAGATGCATCTAAAGGAACAAAAAGAAGATGTAGGCCAACATGTTCTGCTTGTAAGGATTACAAAAGAAGAGGCGGAAAACCAAAAAGAAGAAAGACCGGAACTTTTAGCAGGGAAAAGGATGAAGGTCTTCATGGTTGGTTTAAGAGGAGGGGTTGAATGTCTAATATAGAAAAAGCAAAAATATCTAAAGATGCAGTTAGAGAATATATTGAGAAAATATTAGATATAACAGAAGATATTCAGAAAATATCAGAGGCTACATATGCTACAACAGAAACAGAAGATAATCGTATTGATAGAAATGCCTTTATAGATTTATTAAGACAATTAGAAGTTGGTCTTTATAAAGTTCAAATTGATTTAGAAGAAATAAAAGATGTTTATGATGATTTTGAACTTGCCGATTCAGATACTCCCATTAGACAAACCTCATTAATAAAATCTTGGTTTGATATTGTAAAAAAGGAAAAACATCCTGCACTAAAAAGAGCAGGTGTAAGTGGTTTTAGTAAACCAAAGAGAATTAAGCACAAAACTAAATCTCACATTGTTGTTGTTAAAGATGGTGACAAAGTTAAGACTATTAGATTTGGACAGAAGGGAGTTAAAACTAATCAAACTGCCGGACAAAGAAAAGCATTTAAATCAAGACATAAAAAAAATATAAAAAGAGGTAAAATGTCTGCGGCTTACTGGTCTAATAAAGTTAAGTGGAGTCCTAGCAAAACAAAAGAAAAGAAAAATAAGAAGTGGAGAAAAGGTTCTTAGAACAGATATAATAATTAGTTAGAGTGTCTTCGGAAGAAAACATATGGGTTGGTTTGATATAATTAAAAATGAAGATGACCTAGATTTATATGAACAATTGTTGAAAATTAAGAGTATGTTGGAAAAGGCAAGAGAAGATTTGTATACTAATATTGAACCTGTTGTAAAGGAGATGATGGATGCAGGTCTTGACGAAAAATATGCTAGGGAAACTGCAAATAATTTTATTGCACCAATGTTAAAAGATTTAGAAATTAGAGAAAAAGATATTGACGAAAAAATAAAAGAATTATTAAGTACGCAACAAAGGTAATTAATATGAGTTGGTTTGATATAATTAAACAACCATTATCTACTTATGTTGTTAATAATAATATTTGGCAAGAAGCAGGAGGAGAAGGTATGGATTCTATTGAAGATTTAGAAGAAAAACTTGGAAGAAAATTAAATTCTAATGATTTTACAGATGACCCTATAAATTGGTGGCCTAAAGAACAATATTTATCTGCTACTAAAAATGATATAAAACAATATGATATATTAAGAGATAGATTGCCTGATGTAGAAGAAAAAATAAATCAATATTCAAAAAGACCACAATGGAAAGAAAATCAAGTAAAAGGAAAGACTGATTATAATATGAAAATTATTGAGGGGTTATTATGACTTGGTTTGATGTAATTAAAGAACCTGTAACTACTACTTCTAGTGGAACTGCACCTTTATTTAATAACACCACTGTTTCTACAGTATTATCCGGTAAAAAAAGAAAAAAGAAAAAAAAGGAAGATGAACTAGAAAAAGGAGGTGAAAAAAATATGACAAAGAAGAAACAACTTTTAATTGAAGACCTTTGGAGTGTTTTGTATAACGGCATTCATAGTTTAGAAATATCAGACATTCAAGATTTAAAATATTATATTCAAGAACAAATAAAGGCGGCTGAAAAATGACAAAAACAATTAAAATTGGCCCTTATGTTATGTCTTTGGATATAGATGCAGATGTTATTACTAAAGATTATCAAACTTGGTTAACAAAAGTTAAACAAACTGGTGGTAGAGACATTGGTATTTCCGGTGAAAAAACACTTTTTCAATTTATAGAAAAGCAAGGAATAGTAGGTAGAGTTGTTTTTGATAAAGAGTCTCCTGAAGGTAGAGAAACAGAAAAAAAATCGGGAAGTGGCGGAAGTATATTTATTCCTTTATTGGATAATTTTTTTAAACAGGCAGAATTTAGACCGGATGACTTTAAACAATTAGAACAAATATACAGTACATTAAAGTCTAATTCAGAAGCAAATAGCCCAATGAATCCTAGAAATATGAGTTTTAACGGTATTAAAAATTATAGTAGGAAACCTATGACAGGAAAAAATGGAAAGGTTTTACTTGATGCAAAAGGAAATCCTAGACATAAAGTAATTAATGAACGTATTTTTGGTCATTATAGAAATGAAATGTATGTAGAATATAGAAAGAAAATAAAAAAAATAGAAGAATTTGATGGTCATGAATCTTGGTCGGGTACAGAAAGTGAAAAAGGTACTATTATGCCTCCTATGTGGCAAGCATTGTATGCTAAAAAAGAAGGTAATTTAAAAATTAAAAAAAGTTTAATTCAAATTGTAGAAAATGCATTAAAAGTATTAAAAAATGCAAAGGGCAGAATTTCTGCTAAAACTCCTATTCAAATAAAAGGGCAGGGTACTGCCGATGCAGTTTATAGAGGACTTTCTGATGTTAAGGAATTTATTGATAAAGCAGTAGCAAATTCTAGTTATCAAACAAGAGCAGGTAATTTTAGAACAAAATTAGTTACAAAATGGCTTTCAGAAAATCCTATTAAGATAGATGAAACATCTGAAGACAAATTAATTAAGAATATTATGGAAACAATTACTGCAAATTATCCAATTAAGATTACAGAAGTATATTTGAAAGTATCTCCTTTAATGATTAAAAGAATGGCAGGTTTAGCAGGGTTTCAGCCACCCGTTAAAAAAGATAAAGAAGTTAAGAAAATGAGTTGGCAGGAAGTGTTAGTAAGATGATTACAAGAAAACGCTGTCCTCTATGCACTCATGAAAATAGAGAAGTGTTTGAAGAAGATTTAGAATCAATGAATATTTCTTCTGATGAATTAGATAAACAAATGAATTGGCCTAGCGGTACAAGTTCTAAACATCAAAGAAATCATATGGGTCATTATGAAAATTCTTCTAATCCTAGATGTGCTATATGTACAAGTCCTATGAGAGTTGAAATTGAAACTGCATTACATAACGGAGAAATTAGTGCTACAGAAGTTGCAGAATCTATTCGTTGTACAGAAGCACAAGTAATTAGACATGTAAAAAATCATTTACAACCATTAGTGCAGCAATCCGCAGCGAACTTAATTGCCAATCGAGAAGTAAATGAAATAGAATCGTTAAGTGCTAATATTTCTAGATTAGATATGAAACTAGATTTATTATTTCAAGACGATGATGTAAGTCCTAAAGCAATTGATTCTTTAACTAAGTTAGCAAAAGAGGTTAGAGAAAGCCTAAAATATTTAATGGAGTTTAAGGGTAAATTAGTACACAAAAGACAAGATACGATTATAGTTCATCAGATGCAAATAATAAAAGAGGTTCTTGCACAGAACCATCCTGAAGTATGGCTAGACGTTAGAAATAAAATGGAGGAGAAGTTACAATGAGTTGGGAAGATGTAATAAAATCATATTCAGATAATGCTGAAACATTTTCAATTGAAATGAAAAAATATTTAATGGGATGCATGAAAACCGTTGAAACATTTGTTAAACTTAATCCTGAAGTACGGCAAGACATTAGGGTAGAACTAGATGATATTTCTTCGGCAATTATTGAGTTATCAGAATCAATTGTAAATTTTGACAATTCATTAAAAAGACAGGAGAAATTACGATGAGTTGTTGTAGAGCAGGTATAGATATTAATTCTGAATACATATCTATTCCTTTTGGTTGTCCTTATTGTTATAAAACTGTATCAGAAATAGTAAGGAGAAATTAAAATGGTATCTAATTCTGATTTTGTTAGGGCAATAATTTCTAATAGAAAACTATCAGAAATATATTTACAAGGATTAAATGATAATACTGTACCAGAAACTAAAGCAGTTGTTAGAAACAGACTAAAAAAATTTAAACAAAATGACTTAAATAACGTACCGGAAAAAAAAAGAGCAACATACGAAGAAAATTTAAATTATTTATTAGAAAATATAAAAGAAGTAGATAGATTAACAGAGTATATTAATGATACTATGAATGGAAACTATCAGCCTTTAATTGATTTTTTAAATGCAACAGATAAAAGCCTAAGACAAAAACGAAGAATACATAAGACATTTAAAGATAAACTTGACACACATCCTAAAAAAGAAGAATTTAAAAAATATATATTAGAAAATGAACAAGCAAAAAAATCTATTATAGGCAAATTATTAAATATTTCATCTGAAAAAAATACTAAAGAAATAAAAACAGATATAGAAGATAAGGTTGCAATAGAATATTTAAAATATATTTTAACAAGTAAAGATTTTGTTGAAAAACAAAGAAAAGATTTATTTCCAAAAAGTAATCTTTCTAATGGCAAATTTGAGCCAATTGAAAAAAATACTAGATTATTTCCCGCACTTAGTTTTTTACTAAATAATGAACAATTTGATAAAGAATATACTTGGGTAAATGAAGCACCTAGTAATTTAAGATTAAAATTAACTATTAAAAAATTAACAAAAAATATTGAAGATAAAAATGCTGTAGGAGTACAAAAATTATTTAATAGTACTGTTAGAAAAACAAAATCAAGTAGAACAGGAATTAGAGATGTCGGTCAAAGAACGGGGGCAACTGTAGGAGAAGGTACTTTAAGAAATATTAATGTTTTTTTAAAGAAATTAGAAGAGGAAAAAAATAAAAGTTTCAAAAAAGAATTTAATAATTTGTTATTAAATCAACGAGTACCTAGTAAAGCCATTTTAAATACAGAGTGGCAATTAATAGTAGATTATTTAGATGGAAAAGCAGAATCTAGAAGTAAACTACAAAATTATCTTAAAAGAGGAGATGATAAAAAAGTAGATGATAAAAAAGGAGATGATAAAAAAGAACCAAAACCAAATCCTATTCTTGGTATTAAAAAAATACAAGATGTAAAAAGAATTTTAAATACAAAAGACAAAATACAAGTCTTTAAGGAAATGGCTCTTTCTAAACGTACATTTGATAAAGAAACAAAAGAAGAGATTGACAAGGAGTCTTTAACTAGAAGAGTTAAAAATCAACAAGAGATAGAACTTTTATCTTCTTTATTTTATAGACAGGAAACTGCAAAAGATATTTTATTAGAAAAATTTAATGAAGATTTTTTTGAAGAATTTAAAGAAACTAAAACTTTTTTAACAGATAATAAATATAATGCTTCTAGAGAAGAATTACCTGATATTTTAGAATTTATAGAAGAAGTAGAATTTTCTTATCATGATACAACTTTGTTAAGTAAAGCATTTGAAAAAATAGAAAATGCAAATAATACAAAACCAGTTTATGATTTAAATACAGGAATAAGTACTACTGCATTAGGTGATGCTTTATTAGATTTATTAGAAGTATGTTCTGACCAATATCCTAATATAAGAAAGTCTTTTATTAGTAGTATAAAGAAATCAATGAAAGACCAATCTACAAGTTCGGCACTTGATTCTTATGATTCTATTATGAATTGGTTTGAAAATAAAAAACTTTTATCGGAGGTAGAATAAAATGATAGAAAAAGAAGAAATAATTAGTGTTCTTTTAAATGAGGGTTTAGATGAGTTAGAAGATGCCTATTTTAATTCTTTAAGTGA
>TARA_R110002020_G_scaffold224138_1_pt1 | contig 10555 bp, 5 predicted proteins | sample TARA_R110002020 | Tara Oceans TARA_R110002020 (sample SAMEA4396489) | marine metagenome | biome: Westerlies Biome; feature: [MES] marine water layer (ENVO:01000295) within the mesopelagic zone...; material: water (ENVO:00002006), including particulate matter (ENVO:01000060) such...
ACCTGTAATTTGTTTATAGTGATATATAGCTTTTGTCATTTCTTTATTTTTACGCTCTTTACTTAACGTAGAGTCATTAGCAAACTCTTCTATTTGTTTCTTTAATCCAGCTGCAGCAGCTTTTTTATCACCAGATACATGAGGCCAATAAGCCTCGTAATCTATTTTACCTGTAACACCTATTTTCAATCCTTTAGATATATTATTTTTAACATCTACTCTTGCTTCTGGAAAGTAACTTATCATTTGACTTTTACTAATTTCTCTAAGTCCATCTATACCTTCAATTAAATCAACTCTTTTTCCTGACATTATTGTTTCGTCAAATTTTTTAATAAATTTTTCTACAATAGCAAAATCACCTCTAAAGCCATAAGCTTCTTTTAGTCCTCTGTATTTTCTATCAAATTCATTTTTATTTATATCGTAATCTCTTTTTCCATTCATCCAGCCGTGAGCTATTTTATTCCATTTAGTTATTACAGAATTAATATTGTTAACAATTTTTTCTCCCGTCATTTTTACTACTCGACCTCCGCCAAGCGTAACATCATATACTTTATTTTTATTGACTTCCCAGTTGTATTCTTTTTGAATTTCATTCCATTTATTTATGTACTCTTTAGTTTTAGAATTATATAAACTAGTGCTATCTCCAAATCGTTCTTTGAACTCTTGAGAGTCTTTCATTTTATATTCTCTTTTTCTAACAGCTACTCTAAATAATTCAGCACCATCAGATATACCTTCAAGATACGGGCGTAAGTCATTGTCAAATTTTTCTTTTTGTTCTTCAAACATTTGAGTTGAATGTTCCTGCATTTTATGTATAGCACCCTGCATTTTAGCCATCATATTAGTAGGTTCTTTAACAACACCTCTAACCCAACCATGTTTACTTTTGTATGGTTGAATTTTATCAAAATACTTTAACTCAAACCTCATCAAATCTTCACCAATAGCCTTTGGAAACATTAAGTGATGCCATTTACTTATAGTAGCATTTTTATCTATAGCTGGACGCATTATTTTTTGCCACCAAGTACCATCCCTAGTCATATTAAACCATCTATTTAAAGTTTGAAAATCAGCTAAAGAAGCTTCATTTATATCTTTATTGTTTAACCATCTCATTATACCATTTAAATCTTTACCAGCAATTTCATAATGTTTTATATGATCTTTTATGCTGCTAGACAAATCTTTTTGCTCCTTTGAGAGCTCACCACCTTTTAATCCAATAAAAGGAGCAAGCTCATCAAAGTACTTTTTTGTTTTCTTATCTAATCCAGCTGTTTCTATAAGTTCTACATTTTCAATTCTATTACCATCAGGATCGGCAAATGTAATTTTTTCATCAACTTTCTTAGAAGCTTTTTCTACTTTTTCAATAATTTCTTTTGGTTGCACTTTATCTATACTATAATCAAATAAATCTGAATATTCTTTTAACATACCTTTAACTGAGGTATTAGAAACTGTTTCAGATGCATAACCAACTCTAGATAAGCTTGTTTTATTAGCATCAACAAGCATTGCTTCCATTTCATCTTTAGCTACTTGTTCTTTAGGCTCACCTAATCTTTTTATCATAGCTTGTCTATCAAACTCTTTTCCTCGCCATATAGTAGATAACATAAGTCCATCAAACAACTTTGCTTCTTCAGAGTTAAGTCCTTGTTTAAACTCTTTTATTTGCTTATCTATTTGAGATTGATTCAATGCAACAGTAGTTTTATCTCCATATATATACTCACCAACTTTTCTTAAATAATTAGCTGTGTAAGGACTGTAATTTTTTCCTACAGTATCTATTTTTTTAGATTTATTAGCCATTACATAACTAGCTTTTTTTATTTCATCAGCTCTTTTAGCTAACTCAGCTAATCTTTTTATAGGTATATTTGCAGATAGTTTATTTAAATAATTATAACTAGCTATATCAGATAAATCATTTACAACAAAATCTTCTGCTGTTTTTACTAGTTTCTTTAATCCTCTTGCTCTACTTTCTAAATTATCTGGGTCTACAAATTTCTTATAGCTCCCAAGTCCTTTATGATTAAATATATCACGTTCATAAGAACCACTTTTTTTATCAAGCTGAGCTTCCATACCTTCTCTAGTAAATAATTTATATTTATCAACAACAGTATAATGTGCAGATTTAGGAACAGCACTAGAAGTTCTACCTAAAGCTTTATTGATCCAATCAAAAGCTCCATTTAATACATTGTTTTTATGATTTGTATATACTTCAGATAATTTTTCTGGATTAACTCTTTTAAGTACACCATCACTCCAGTCTAATCCTTTTACATCCATTCCAAGTTTAGGTAAAAAAGTGTTCATTGTAGATTGATTTAAATTATTACCTGGATTATTTAGTATTTCAAGTTTTTGTTGTATCTCACCCATATCAAATCTTCTATTTTCAGACCAATTTCTACTGTATATAGCTTGATTCACGTCTCTCATTACATTTATTAAAGCTTGTCTTTTTAACATTGGATTTCTTTTTAAAGCTTTTTCTTTTTGAAACTTACTTAGATAAACACGTTTATTACCTTTCATACTGTAAATATTATAATCAAACAATGCATCTAATTGTTTATTAAGCAACCTGGTTCCATAAGCACCAAAGTTTAACCCTGCTTCATCCATAGGGTCAGAAGACAAGCCAATAGAAGCTCTAGTCATACCTCTAAATGCTCTTAGATTAGCATCTTCAGAAGTAGCTTTAATTTGTAAAACAAAATCTTTACCAAACAATTTTATTTGTTTTTCTAATGTAGACTTATCCATAGCTCTTATAGCTGAATAAGCTGATTTAACATAAGAGCCTTGAGTTACAGCAGTTCCTAGATTTGCTCTTCCATCAGAAGCAGCTTGAGAAGCACTAGCTCTAATTACTGGTGAATATTGTAACGCTCTATTAGAACCGATATCTTCTTTTATTTCTCCTTGAACAGTAAGCTCTTCTCTATAAGTTTTACCTGTCAATGGATTTACTGTGTCTTTATTATGTTCTTCAAAACCTTTTTTATCTACATACTCATTCTTAGACCAGTCATACATGTCCTTCCATTCTTTTTTAAATCCTTCTCCACCTCCTTGTGCATTCCTACCACCAAAAAATACAAATGCTTTGTCACCATCTAAATCTGCACCACCAAGTGATTTCATCGTTCTTCCGTGTAGTAAAGAACCAAAACCACGAACTCCAGTAAAACCTTTAAAGTTAAGTACATGAGCTCCAGACATAGAATCCATTGGAACTCTAGTAACAACTGCTCTAAATAATTCTTCTATTTTTTTGTTAGTTACAGTATTTGTTTTTGGATCATAATACTCTTCCCATAACTTACCAAGTGTTGTGTTCTTTTTTCCAAAACCTGACATATCAATTTTTAAATTCTTATATCCTTCATCTAGGAAAAATATATCATCTCTTTTTTCTAATTCTCTTGTTCTACCTTCTCTTGCCATGCCAATTTCATATGGTCTCATTCTAGTAGAACCGCTATTTCTTATCTGAGGTCTAGTAATTCCATTTACAATGTAGTTTCTCATTACAGACATTCTATAATCACGACTAAATTTATGCAAAAACCCTGCTAAGCTGTCAGGAACAAGCTTTTGTATTCTTTCCTGGACAGTTACAAAGTCAATCATTTCATTTTTCATTTCTTTTATTTGAGCTTCACTAAATTCTCCATCAGCTCTCATCTCTTCCAATATTTCTCTATTCATTCTTTGTATTTTAGCATAAGCAGCATTAGCAAATTCTTCATTGCCTTTAGCTTTCATTGCTGTTAACAACTCTCTTACGCCTACACTATCTAAATTATTAACTATATGAGGAATATCTTTTTTGTGAATTTTAGGATTTTTAATTAATCTATTGACAAGACCATTAAACTCAGGCAGTCCTTCAATTCTTTTTTGACTTAAAGAAGAATACATGTCTTGAAAGGTAGTGTCTAATGCTTTGTGATATTCTCCTTCTGTTTTAAAACCAGACCTAGCTGGGTCAAAATGTCCATACGGAGTAAAGTTTGTAAGCATTTGCTTAGGTAATCCTTGTGGCATTAAACTATGTGAGTCTACTATCTCAGAAGGAACAACTTTTATATCCTTAACGGGCAATTGATACGTTTTGCCATTAACTACAGGTTGTTTCCTAACCCAATCTAAACTACCTATTTCTCTTGTTCCAATTTGTTTAGCAGCTGATTTAGGTATAATAAAATGCAAATTGTTCTTTTGCATGTAAGTTTCCATCTTAGCAGTGGGTGAGTGTATCATATACTTGCCCAATAAAGCCCCGTATTTAGCGTTAGGAGACACAATAAATGATTTGTTAGCACCACCTTCGGTTGGCAAGCCAGAGCCTTTATTTAAGCCATCTATAATATCAGAACGTCCTATAATAGCTCCATCAGTTACTTCTAAATATTTACTATTAGGAGTACCTACTTTATGAGCAACGTCATTTCCATAATCTTCAACTATTTTTATATTTAAATTATCGTTTATTACATCATTTTTTTGTTTGAGTTTTGATCTAGCTTTCTCAACAGCCACAGTAAGAGCCTTAGTGTCAGCAGAGTAGCCAGATGTGAACCAGATTTGAGCACGTTTGTTAAAAGCTTTTGCATCGTTTATAAACCCTCCCTTTAGGACTTTATTTAAATCGTTTATTCCCTTAAAACCATTTAATCTTATATCGTACAAAACATTTGACAAATAGGACTTATCAAATATTTTTCCAGCTCTTTCTTTACTTCCTATTCCTTTAGCGTATTGGTCTATAAATGTTTTTCTATCTCTATCTATTTTATCTATTTCTTTTTTACTAGTACCAGCTATTTTTAATTCTTTTTTTATAGTGCTATATAAATTCTTTATTGCAGTCTTAGTTCCAGGTGTAGAAGGGTGATAACTACTAAAATACATTCTTTCAGCATCACCTTTGCCTCCAAAATAATACTTACCATCTGTATTCATTATATTAATTGTTCTGCCTATTTCTTTATTAAAAGCAATTTCTCCATTTTTTCTGTCTGCTTTATTTGGAAATCTGCTTTCATTTAATTCATTTCTAGCAGAGGCTCTATTTATTAAATAGTCTTTATATTTTGATAATGTAAATTCTCTTACTCCAGTAACTGTATTTCTAGTTACACTATCAAGAACAGCTAATATGCTTCTTGGGGATTGTTTACTCCCAGCATCTTCAGCCCACACTTTTTCTATAGATTTTGGTTCTTCACTTATCTGTCTTCTATTACCAGCATCATTAACAGTAACTCCAGCTTTGTCACTTGACATAACCCTAGCTACTCCATTATGAATAGTAAGTATATCAACTGGTTTTTGTCTTACACGAGTAAATCCAATTCTACGCCAATAATTTATATCAGCTTCTTCCATTAAAAAATCGGGATGTTTCTTTTGAATGTAGTCTACCATTTTTTGGTAAGGATTTTCACCAGTCTTTTTACCTTGTGGTATTAACTTAGCCCATTGGTTGTTTAAATCAATCGCTGAATTAAGTTTCTCCCCCTTAGATAAGCTATCATTATACTTAGCCATATTAATTTCAACAAATGATTTAGCATTTACTGATATATTTGTAGGTATAGTTTGAGGGTCAGAATCTTCTCTGCTTAAAGTTATTTCCTTTATTTCTTGCTCAGTAAAATCTTTTACAGGCTCTCCCTCCTTTGAAAACTTTACTGAAAGTCTTTCTTTTTCTTGGGCTTTTAAAATTTCTTTTGCAAGTACTTGTGCTTGTTCAGGTTTTATACTAGGATCAGATTTTATAATATCAGAAGCTAAAGCATTTGCTGGGTCATTTAACCTGGCTAATTGTTTTAATACAAGTTTTTGTCCTGGAGAATCTATTCTGTCCCATCCAGAAACTAACTCTGGGTCATCTATCTTTCTATCAGCCATCTTCTTTAAATGTTTTCCTGCCATTCTTCTGTGAACAGGCATTTCATTTAAACCAAAATAAGCACCTAATACATATTCATATATTTGCATGGGTGTAGTATCACCACGCATAGTAGAAGGTAAGCCTGTAAACAAAGATGAAGACAGAGCCATTAAGGCTTTATCTCCTTTATCAGAACCAGTTTTTACAAAATTTCCAATACCTCTAAATACAGCACCAGTTTTAGCACCACCAACAAATCCAGCCATCATTTCATCTACGCCTCCACGCCAAGAACCAACAGCACTTGCTACACCAAGATGGAATGCTCCAGAAGCAATATCTCTTGTTATATTACTTTGTAAAAATCCTACGGCATCTTTAGTAGCTTCTGCACGTTTTCCAAGAGCTCTTCCTAAAACAGTATTAGTAGCCTTACTTGCCTTATTAGTAACAAAATTAGCAACTTGTAAAGGTACAGACTTTCCTCTCATTGCTTTAGCTGCTTCAGCTAGTCTATAAGCTTTCATAGCTTTAAATGGCATTGCAGGAACATAGCCAACAAAACCAGCCAAATGACCTAAGTTTCTAGCTATTGCTTGAGCGTCACCTTTAGGAGGGTCTCCACCCATGTCTAATGTGGTAAATCCTTCACCAAAGCCTTTAGCAGCTTGGCCTATTACATTACCTACTTCGCCAAGAAATGAATCTGATGATTTTGCAAATGGAAGTTTATAATATTCAGCGTGTTGTTCTAACGCTTGAACTGTATTGTCGTCAAATTGATCAGGCTTTTGCTCGTAAAGCCTTCTATAATCTTTTACCTGCTGAGGAGATAAACTAGGTCTGAATCCTTGATTGACCACACTTTATTTCCAACGTGATTCAGTTGTTGGCTTATCTTTATTTAAAGCTTGATATAAAGAATAAAGTCCATAACCACCTGTCATAGCTAATCCTACAGGGCCACCCATAAACCCTAAAGCAGTAGCTCCTAATCCTTTACCGACTTGAAGTCCTACAGTTTTGCCAATGTTTGCTAGTGCTACATTTGTAGCTATTTTACCAGTAACACCTTTAGCTCCCTTTTTTAATGCTTGATTACCAAAGAAGCTAAGTTCTCTAGCTTTTCTTGCTTTTACAGCTTCTGCAGCTGCATTTCTTATACTTTTAGCTTCTACTCTTCTCTGTCTAGCATTCTCATTCCATTGTTTTAAAGCCTTAGTGTAAGCAGATTTATTTGGCTTACCTTGTTTTGATTTTGCAATAGGATTCTTTTTTGTACCTTTACCAAATTTAAAATCTTTTTGTAAAGGCTTTTTAGGATTCTTAGCTAGATTCTTTAAATCATCTGCTGCAATTTCTTTTGCAGTTAATTGTTTTATACCATCTTTATATTTATAACCAGCATTTTTTAATTCATTTAATTGTTCAGTTGTTGGTTTTGGTACTTTATTAAATCTTTGTGCAGCTCTTAAAGCTTGATTAGCTACCAATCCTCCAGTAAGCGCAGCACCTGCATTAAAACCTTCACGTTTTAATCTTGGTTGCAAAAGACCATTTTCTACCATATAATCTCTCATACCATTTTCATTCTGACCAAATGTATTCCATATAGCTTTTTCAGACATTCCGTTTTGTGCCATTTGTTGGACTTGATTAGCAAGACCCATATCATACATTTGCTTACCCATATTTGTTTTTTCTAAGAAAACAGTAGAATCCATGCCTCTGCCTTGTGGCATAGAGTTTGACATTTCATTCCATAATTGACCTGCATTTGGAAAAGGGGTAGCTGATTTTAAAGCATCTGTGTTAACTGCTCCACCTTGCACTATTCTACTAATAGGAAGAGCACTTTTCATTATTCTATCATCAAAATCTATATTGGCATCATAAGCTTTCTGGTCTTTATACTGAGCATCTGTACCCATTGCTTGTATAATTGGACTATAATCTACTACGCTTTGCATTATCTATTCCTCATTGCCTTGGTTTTTGGTATCTGTGTTTTTGCTCAACTTCAAACTTATAAGGATTTGCTTTGCCCATTGCTTTGGCTAACCATCCTTGAAGCATTCCGCCCATTGGGCCACCATAAGATTGACCCAGTGCTTGTCCAGCAGCAAAATCGCCTTCTTGTTTATACTTATTCATATTTTCTTTAAATGCTTGACCTTCTGGAGTTTGTTGTGCTGCTGTTACCTCATCAATAGCTTTAACTCGTTCTTCTTTTGGAAGATTTTCAAGGTCTTCAAGAGTAGTTGTATAACTTGGCTCAATTTCTGGAGTTGGTTCAGCATATGGATTCTTATAATTTTCTCCACCCCAACCACTTGCTGCATAATTAGATTCCATTTTTTTATCTAAATTTTGAACACCTTGTTTAAATTTACCAGCACCAGTTTTAATTTGATCCCATATACTACCCATTGCTTTTTTAGGGTCTCCCATTTGACCAAACATTTGACTTTGTTGTTCGGAGGAAGGAGCTCCAGCCCCACCTTGTACACCAGCTTGCTTATTCCATAAATCCATGTCTATAGTATCATCAGCAGCCCAGTTTTTACTTCTGTAATCATCTACCCTAGCTTGAGCTTTTTGTTGAGCAGGATTCATCTGAGAACCACCAGCTTTTCCTCTAAACATACTTAATAAATTTGGCATAAATCCCATTACATATTTATCCCTATAGCGCCTAAGCCTTGGCCAAGCAATCCTCTAATTCCTTTTTCAGGTAGTAAAGAAGAACCTATATTCAGTTGAGCATTTGCTTGATCCATTTGTATTTGATTTCTATAGTCTTGTTGTTGATTCATTCGACCAAATATATTTTCATCCATTCTAGATTGCAGTCCAGCTGCTCTACCAAGACCGCCTTGCATACTTTGATAAGCTTGATTCATGCCACTTCTTTTCATTCTGTTTCTTATAGCATTAGCTTGACTACCACCCATACCCATCATCATAGCGTCTTCTACGCCTTTATTTCCTTGTTGATTAGCTAAATCCATAGCTTGTCCAGAATACTGATTAAAGTTAGTCATTCTATCTATTAAACCTTGAGTTCCGCTAAAATTTTGTCTGAGTTCATCTGATGTAGGTTGGTTTTTTCCTATGTTTTGGGCTCTTTGATTCCCTTTATGCATATTGTATAAACCTATACCACCAGCAATTAAACTTCCTATCATATCATAACTCCTAAAATCATTATTTTACCCATGTAATCTACAAAGGTATCGTCTATTTACAAATAGTTTTTTCATTATACTGCAGTCCAAGAATATTGATCTTTTGTATTTTGTTGTGTAATATTCCATGTTATTCCATTAGGATTATTTACAAAATCAAAACCACCTTCGTAATCTCCAGCATTATTAGCATTACCCAGTATCTGACCATTGTATTCACCACCTACATTTGTTTCAGCTATATTCCAAATATATGGTGTTAATTCTGCTCCACTAGCATTAATGTTAACATCTAGACTTGATGATACTTTTTCACCAGAAGCTGTACCTCCCATATATTCACCAACATCACCCTTTACTTTTATAAAAAAAAATCCTCTACCTTCACTTGCATTTCCTGGCGTTTGTGTATTATTTAATGCAACACTACTACCAATTTTAAAACTTGCCCACATAGCACAATTATCTTCACCTGATTCTGATTGACAAGCATCTAATGAAGTATTGTTTGTTGTTTTAGCTACATTATTTGCTATTAACGCTAAAGTTGCTAAAGATAAATTAACTGGTGAACCTAATGCCACTATAGTGCTTCTAAATCTGTTTTTAATTGTTCTAAGTCTGCTTTTTCATTAGCAAGCTCAGTAGATTCAATAGATATAATTGACACTCTAGCTTCTATATCAGAAATTACTACTCTAGATATACTATCGTTTTCTTCAGCCCCTGTATTTCTATTGTAATTTTTCTTTGTTATATAATATAGATCATCATTTGTTTTACTTAACGATACTTTAGATGCTGATTTTAGTGCTTTGTAATTTTTCATTATAATTGTTCCTTAATTGCGTTTAATTCTTTTTTTAATTCTTTTATTCCTTCTATTAATAATGGTACTAGCTTATCATATTTTACAGCTCTTATTCCGTTACTTCTTACATTTACAAGCTCTGGAAATAAAGCTTGTACTTCATCTGCCATTACTCCATAATCCTTACCACTTAAATGGTCTCCAACCATATCTTTCGCTTCTTCTTTCCAATCAAATGAATACCCACCTAATTGAGATATTTTATCTAAAGAATTTTCTATTAATTTTTTATTTTCTTTTAAAATAGGGTCTGATGAATAATAAGCAACTACATCAGCTGAGCCTCTTATAGTGCCTGCAAAAAGAGCTGCAGAACCATTAAGAGTAAATTCAGCTCCACCATTAACTTCAAACACATGAGTTACAGGAGCATTAAAATAAAGACCATCACTCCTACCTCTAATATTATGAGATGAGTTTGCGCCTGGAGTTCCTACATCTCCAAAAGTTATTCTTCTATCATTGTCACCTAAGACATCCATTCTTGCTCCATTTACAATTACAGTATTTGCAAAAGTCCAAGTTTCATCATCAAGAACGTTTTTAAAAGCT
>TARA_R110002020_G_scaffold70385_2_pt1 | contig 10546 bp, 10 predicted proteins | sample TARA_R110002020 | Tara Oceans TARA_R110002020 (sample SAMEA4396489) | marine metagenome | biome: Westerlies Biome; feature: [MES] marine water layer (ENVO:01000295) within the mesopelagic zone...; material: water (ENVO:00002006), including particulate matter (ENVO:01000060) such...
TACCACCTACCAAGTCTACATTGATTTCTCTTATTGTACCACCCCATTGTGGTGCATACGTAGGGGACACACCGAAATAAAAGAAGTCACCCACACTTACTATGCTACCAATAGAAGTTGTTAAAGGGAACGTGACTATAGCTGACGGACCGGCTGAGCCACTAACTGCACTACACTGAGCGATACCACCAACAGAACGTAAGAAATACTCTGAGTCAGGTGCAGGGTTAGCAGGATTATTGTCTGCTCTTACAAACGCAAACCAATCACTTTCTTTTTTCTCATACCACTGAGCATCTATCTTACCATTAGTTTGTAGGTCTGTTTGTAATTTAGTACTCCATGCTTCAGTTGATTCTAAGTTTATGGTTTTAAATATTTTATTTTCTAATGGGGACTCATTAAATACACTTGTTATACTTGAGGGGCTTGACTCATCCACTAAACCATAATAACTATTCCTAACAGTATTAGTATTATGTCTCCATAAGTTACCGTTTTTAAACGAATAGAAATAATTATTCATACCTATCATCATGTCAGGTATGTAGGAATAAAAGGATGGAAACCCTTGTGCTGTCTCGCTATATGTTAGTGTGTGTTTTGACATTGCTTTTAATATTTACCTTTTTTTGTGGCAGGAGAACTCTTTGTTGAGCCGCCTTTACCTGCCCATAAATTTTTACAAGCCCAATACCTTGCAGTTAACTTTGACTTAGCCGTACCACATTTGTGTCGTGCTTTAAAACTTTTTCGTGCTGCCGCAGAATAGTTGTGCCCATATCCCTTAGCTCCAAAGTGAATAAGTTTCTCCTTACCACCTTCACAGCCTTTAACCATTTTCTTTTTACCACTCTTTGTAGATGGTCTTACCTTGTTGCAAGCCATCTTTGATTTATCTACTCTCATCTTCTTACCTTTCCTGCTTTAGTGTTAGACACAAACTGTTTTCTTTTACCCTCTCTCTTTTTCTTACGAGCAGTATCTGCCCTTTCTTTCTTGCTCATACTCTTTGCTTTATTCAAAGGTAAGCATCTGTCAGGATTTTTTTTATTCTTACTCGTGCCACACGCTCCAAGTATTGAACCATCAGTTCCTATACGAACCCACTTCTCATCTCTCCATTTCTTTAACTCACCCATTACTTATCTTTTTTTGCGTAGTTAGGGTCTTTACAATATTTACTCGCAGCCATATTGGCATACGCTGAAGGGTATCTATCAAAGGTTCTTTGTGCCCATGCTTTGCCTGCAGCACATATCTTTTTTTTTGTTCTTCCTTTCTTTGCCATATCGTTTTAGTTTTGTCTCGTCAGACGAGACTGTTAAGGACAGCTACCTGTACTTATTACCACGCTATTGCCATCTATCTCAAACCACGCACCACTAGCTGAGCCATCATCCCACTTATAATATCCTGCACCTCCTGCGTTTGAAAGTTTATTATTACCATTAGGGTCAGTAAATATCCAATCATTAATGTCAGGGCTTCCTGCCACTCCTGTAACAGGTGCGTTATAACATACAATCTCAGGTGTATCTGCACAAGCTAATGTAGAATTTGCAAATGGTAGAGATGAACACTGAAATGATGTTAATGCCGTAGGGCACGTAGCTGCTATTGTCCAATTGGTACTAGCACATGGTGCAAAAATAGAGACAGCTATAATTGTTGGTGATATATTTAACTTAGGTATAACCATTACACAAGCTCCGGGTGTCCCTGTGGTTGTTTGCACTTGAGAAGCTGTAACTCCAAAAGATAACTGAGTTCCTGTGGCAGTAAATAAACCTGTAGCTACATTGTAATCATACTCGTCTATTGTATGAAGCACTCCTGCTATACCACAATCAGCAGCAGTATCCCCTACATATGTGGGTGCATTTACAGGTGTACCTGCAAGGTATCCATCATTAACCGAGCTAAACTCATTGTAACTTTGTCCATCATAAATGGTTGATATACCTACAGGACGAAAAGTTCCTGCCGGTGTTAGAGTTATTATTACCGCTCCAATGCTATTACCTACATCATAATTAATGTAATAAACTCCTTGAGTACCTGTGCCACTTATGGCTCCGCCACATGGAGGGTTACAGTCAGGGCAAGTAATGTTACGTGATAGCAAACCGCTAGTCTGTAACCTATATATTACTCCATCTGAATAGTATCCATCGGGTGCTGCTGTAGTTAAAGAAGCGTCTATGTATACTCCTGTTGCTGTTGCAAAGGTAGATGAATCTATATAGTATGTTCCGAATGCTGCCATTTTATTTAATTAAGGTGTACATGTTGTGTTAATATGTCTTGTTGGTAAAACAGTGGTAGTGCTAATAACTTCAAAGCACTTACCTGCTTCTCCATTTAAAGAATAGTATGTCCCTACCACTAACGCTACAGGTGATTGAGTAGGATACTCTTCACTTGCATTAGCAGTATTTCTCATAAGATACCAATGATGTGTGCAGTCACAGCATACATCAACAGGAGTTGATGCATCAAAACATAACCCATGTTCTACACTATTTCTATAATCCCATATCAAATATAAGTATGCACCTGTGGCAGGCATAGTAAATTCTGCATAATATTGAGAAGGAGCAAACGAAGAAACCAAAGGTAAAGCTTGAGCAGATGCTGCAATAAGACTCTGTACTGACGCAGGGTTATTAGCATATAGGTTATTACTTCTTAAGTATCGAAACTTATCAGGACCTGTTGGGTCAAAGACAAAAGAGTTTGAGCCTATCTTGTTAGAGATAAGCCTAACCGTACTACCATCGGTAGGAGTATTAGAGTCTCCTTGACCTCCTGTTGCTGAAGCGTAGTTAGATATAAGAGGGTTTGTTGTCCCTGTAGCAAATATAATATTATTTGATTGAGTAGGAGAAGTGTATGAACCATCAGTATAATTATACTCGTTATGAATAGATTGATACGCTTCATTGTTTGCTGTAACACACACTTGAATAACTGTCAACTGTGGAACAGCAGGACAATTAGCACTAATCTCAACCGTTGCCGCTCCTGCATTTGCTGTCACTGTTATGGAAGCTGTAGTTATAGACGGAAGGTTTTTGTTATAAGACAATGAACCTCCTCCTGAAACATTTCCTGTAGCTGTAGTTACACTATTATAACTTACTGATATATCGGCTACTCCTTCTGTTATATTATAACCTATACTTGTAGTGCCTACTTCAGTTCCAAGATTAATGCAGAACGTGTATGGTTTTCCTAATGCCACCTCAAGAGTTTGAGATATACCACAGGCAATACATGACTCAACTGAAGGTAATAGAGTTTCGTTAGAAGATAAGACATACTCATTCATGTATGGGTCAAACCCTCCTAACTTTTGTGTATTAGGATAATCAATAAATAAATTTCTAAACCATGAACGTAATCCCACCTCTGAAATAACACTGAGCTGTTCGTTGCTACCTGCACTTCCTTTTAGTTGAAGTACCGCTCCTCTTTTAGAATCAGTAAAAAACTTATTGTATCCATAAACCACAAAACTCTCAGGGTTGTTACTAATACCATAAGCATCCTGTCTTGCTACCTGCTGACCTAATACTTCAGGTACTGAGGTTACCGTACCTCCACCTACTGCATCAGTTAAAATGTTTTTACCTACGGTTACATAAGATATCTTATCTTCTTGTAAGGTAAGTATGTCAGTAGCTCTAGCACTTAATATCTGTATCTCACCATAAGAGTCTTCTAATGGTAAGAAGTTAGCTAAGCCTAAGTTAAACTCATTAAGTTTATTAACATTAGACTCATCGTTATATACACCACTATAAGTTATATCCGCAAATCTATCTGCTTCTTTATAATCTTGAGCAGATACTGCTGTTGTTCTATTCCCTAAAGTAAACTCGTCTCCTATCATTGAGTCCTCTATCTTATAGCTCTCAACTCCATTACCAAAAGAAAAGCAGTTAAAAAATTCTAAGTAAGCTACTCCTTGTGTTGTTGCATCTTGGTCTACATTTAGTGGTTCATTGGGATTTGTTGTTAAATGAAATCCATTGGCATCAATGAAGTAACTCTTCGGTCCTTCATAGAATACATCAGGACTTGTATCCTGTGGTTCAGTTTCAAAAACATATACACCCCCACGCTGAAATACTTCTACTTGCATCTTTCTCAAGTACGACATCTTCCTATCGTTGCTTCCTGAACATCTCTGAGTACCTCCACGTACATATAAAGCTAGCTCATTAGTAGTAGTGCTTCTCTGAAAAATATATTTATTTACTCCATCAACATTAGCTAAAGTTAAAAATCCTGTCCCTGCTCCTGAAGCTCCCGGACTTGTTGAATCAAAAGTATTAATATTACATTGACTAGTAGTACACTGACCTGTAGTTATATTAATATTTTCTCCTATCCACCAATCATATAGATTATCGTATGTAGCAGATGAAGTAAACTCCTTATCGAATACATACCCAATCCCATCACAATTTCCTTTACCTTGTCTATCCCATTCAATATATATTTTAACTGTACTTCCTACGGGTACTTCTACATCTTCCCATAAAGAGGTAACAGAATTGTACCTATTCATAGGATACCTGTAGTTAGGATAACCCCCTGTACTTGGAGAACTAAATACATCCCAATTTTCAACAAGACCAAAATCAATAGCTGAATCTTGGTTATATACTGCTGAAAAGTTTTTTGGGTTTAGCTTCATATAGACACCTGCAGGTGATGGAGTTCCATTTCCTGAGGATGAGTCATAATAGAAGTCTTTCTGTTGTGCTTCTTTTTCTAAAACAGTTGTCCATACGCACTTACCTAAAGCACCATTGGTATCTACTTTTACTTTAAGTCTATCCCCTTTCTGTACCTTTGCTGCGTTCTCTCCTTCTAGTAAAAACCACGCACCATTAGTCCCTTGGTCAGGAATAAAAAACTGACTAAAGATTGTATTATAAGTTTCAAGGTCTTGCTTAACTACAAACTTATATCTCTTCGCCCATGAGGGAGCAATCATATCTGTAGGTATCGTTACCTTTATTTGGTTCTTTAATATAGAGTTACCACAAGGAACGTGAACCGTATTAAACGTACTCACAAGAGCTGTACTAGCCCTGCCATACTCATCCATGTAAACTATTCCTACTTCATAATCTCGGTCACTATGTAAACTTTTATTACTAGAAGTGTTTTGAAAGAAACCATCTACAAAAACAATCTTGTAATATTCAAATAAGTTATCTGTTCCATTTTTAAACAAAGAAGCTAGTAGCTTAACAGTCAACAATGTACTGCCAATAGAAGAAGTAGCTTCTACTACTTCATCAATAGCACTAATACCTGTGCCAAAAAAAGTATAGCTTCCTAAAGCACCGGGTAATAAACAGTTCATGTTATCTGTGAATGTATATCCATCACAAGGGTTCCCTCCACTTGTAGGGAATATTACATTGGCAGGAGTTCCGATTGAGTCTATAAACTCTTGACTCGTAACCATATCATGAACTGATGTGTAGTCTCTTTGTAATGTAAAAGTAAAATCAATATCTGTAGTACCTGTTGTCGCTGTTGGCGGAATGATAGTACTTGGGCTTACTTCAAATGAATCATGGGTTATTCTTACTACGAATGAAAATATAGAACCTTCAGTTAAGGGTAAACCATTTAAGTCCATTGTAAAACCTGCGTCACTTGAATATGGAGTTAACAATGAATAGTTTACAGGTATAGTATTAATTGCTGAGTTTTCTACTATGGTAGTAGTAATAGTTTCTGTAGATAGGTCGGTACTATAATTTAGTGTTATAGGGTTTCCATTTGCCACAGTCAAGTCATATCCATCTATATAGTTACCATACATCAATCTATTACCCATAATAGTTTGAGCCTTTGCAAACCTAGGGACGTTGTCGTATAGTCTAAGTATCTCTGAGGAAGGTAGTATAGTGTATATCTTACTGTTATTAAACATGTAGGTAACATCCACATTGTCATTCCATGAGTTCTCTAGCTTATTAAACTTTTCTATAACTTTAATAACGGAATTACTAGCGTCCTTAAATAACAGCTCTACGTCTTTAACTAGAGGTCCTCCTGTATTAAAGCTAACTTCAACTTGGTTATACTTATTAACCATTCCTTGATTAAGGAAACTTGTAGTATCAATACCAAAGGGCTCAGGTGAAAAAGCTACATCTGAAAATTGTGACGTTGCACTATACTCTCCATCTTCATACTTATATCTATAAGCAAAACAAATAAAAGAATCTTGTAAAAAGTTTTCTGCATTAGGAGCAGGTACATTTGGATACTCCCACATAGGAGCCATTGGAGGAGGAGCCTTAATAACTAGTACGTCTTCTCCTAAAAATTGGTCTGTCCCTGTGCCTATAGGACTTGGGTCTGCATAGTTCTTATTAATATTTATTCTACGTGGAGCGTTGTAATCATCGGTAAAAAATAAAAAATCATCTACCATGTTTACTCCTGTAATAAGATAAGTAGGATTAAAGTTTAGTGTGGTGTTAACACCACCACCATCATCAATACTTATTACGTGATAAGTTAATACATTTGTCAATATGTTTAAAGACAATATTAAATCAAGTTTACTTGTGTTCGTGCTCCCTGAAAAGTTAGAGTCAGTAACAAACCAATAGATTGTTTCTCTTGCACCATCTTCAAAAGCTCCAATACATTTAGCTTCATTACTTAACTTAACTGCATTGTACTCTATATCTGTTAGTCTAGAGTTACCTTTACTGTTTTCAACAGAACCAATCTCAGTGTCCTCAGTAGAACCAAGACGAACATTCATTGCGTCTACATACTCTCCGTTAGGCACAAGTCTCTCATCGACAGACTTGTTCATTCTACCTTTTATAAAATTTCTTTGTATGTTCGGCATGTTACTTTATCCATTTAGCTTGTCCTCGTAGATTCATTAAGAGCCTACCCGGATGAATGTTACTTATTCTAATCTTTGCGTTTCTTAGTAAGGCGGTCTTATTCCTCTGTGCTCTTCGTACAATATATTCCTGAGTGCCAAACTTACTATTAAGTATTGCATACTGAATATAAGCGTAAATATAATCTTCAAATAACTTATTAACTGTAATCTGAGAATCGTTACCACCCTCCATTCCATCTGAAACATATTCTAATATACAGGTTTCTCCTGACATATGAGAACTAAAATTTATTACACCACCTTTATTGTCTATTCTAAATGTAGGATTAGAGTTAGCTGTCTCAGTATTTAAACCATACCTAGCTCCAATATTATACTCAAAATACCAAGCACCATCACAACAGTATCCTTCTCTTCCATGATAAGGGCTACTCTCGTTAAGATAAATAGTTCTCTTTTGATTCTTAATTCTATCAAAGTCAAGCTCAGAATATTGAGGGGACAAAGCGTTGCCACTTGCATCAAATAAAATTCTACAATCATTATCTTGTAGATATGCAGTAGCTCCGTTAATTTGAATATTCTCTGTAAGCGGTCTTAAATACCCACCCTTATATAGAGATACCCTAACCCAATTTACGTAGTCTGAGGGTAGTATAAAGCGTAATGTGTCACATACTTCTAGCTCTAAAGTTTTAATTTCTTTAAACGCATCATAGTTTAATTCTTGTATACCTCTCTTTGCGTGGAATAAAACCTTATACCTTTCTTCGTTGTTCACTAACTCATGGTTACCATTAAACATTAGCATGAAGTTGTTAACTACATCTTCTAGACTAACGTATTGGTATGAACCCCAATTAGCATTCTCAGGTAAGTTACCCCCGTTTTCGTAATATTGATATTGAGTTAAGTATGCCATGTTTTATTTTTCTTCTTGAGTGTTTGCTACTTCTTCTGCTTGACCAAATTGATAAGCCATACTCTCACGTATAGATATCCCTGAGTATTGTAGTATCTTTGCTACAAGAATAGGTTCGTCAGATAAAGGTAATTCAAAATCTTGATAGTCAGGTTGAGATGAATCAAATAAAGGCTCACCTGTATTTATAGGAACCTGCTGAAACGTCCATTTAGGGTCTTTAGGATATCTAAAGTATTGACACTTAACTTCACCATTAGCATCAATGGTATTAGGGAATGCTGTCAAAACCTCATTCTCTATTGTGTAAGCAGGGAATGTTTCATTAGGTGCGGTAAGTAAAGAATTATTTAACATAGTTATCTTGCTATGTGTAACCTTCTCCATTTCTTTTAACTTAGTTCCATTGTTAAATAAAACTTTATTAATAAGATAGTAGTCACTACCTGTAGTAGTAGCAGTAGGAACAGTAAATGTATTAGTAGCTATATGAGTTAAATCGGATGTAACTGAAAAAGTTTCTATAACCTCAGCCAATCCCTTCTTTATATCTGCATACCCTGTGCCTGACTGTCTTGCGTTCTCTTTGTTTATCTGATAGTTATAAGAATAAAAATAATCCTCAAACATATCTAGTTGTGCTTGCTTCGCAAATAAATTAAAATCAGCCGGAGATATGTATCCGTAGTTATTCTTATTAAGAATAGATAATACTGTTTGTCTAACCGAGTTTATCATTTGTAATCTTTTTACAAAGATAAAGAAAAAAAAAGAGGATGCATTTTTTTACATCCTCTAATAATAAAGCTATGCTTTTAATTAAGAAACAGCGATACCTGTAATTGTTACTGCTGCTCCTGTATTGTCTACTAGACCTGCTAGACTTAAGTCATGCTTAACATTAGTCCACGAAGACTGCCAAGCAGAAATTACTGCACCTTGGATACGGTCTCTTACAGAAACATCATTAGCAGCCATAGCTGCACCGATAGTTAATGTGTTAATTTTTCCGCCTTGATAAGTAATAACTATAGTAGTTGTACTTCCTTGTTCAATTAAAACTATATCATTTGCAGATATTAGCTGTGATGTTTCTCCTGTCGCTGTGAGAGGAATTGATAAAAACTTTTGCATGGTTAAAAAAATTTATGCGTTAATAATATTACAAAGATACTTAAAATAAATTAAGCAATTAAGGTACAGTAACTTTGTTCATAGCTAATGTTCCTCTGTAAGTTTCATTAGTAAATACCTTCTTAGCTGCCAAGCAATAATCAAGAGGCTCATCTCCTTCACATGAAGTGGCAAATCCTGTAAAGTAATATTCCTCAAATCCCGGTATAAAAACAGGGGTTCCTACCTCTCCACATTCTATACCTCCTAGAAAAATTAGGTCTTGTGTGCCACATGGTGTTCCTGTTGCCGTAGCATACCAATTTGCAGGACTACCCGTTACAGGGTTAACAAATGAATCACCGATAGTGATAGTACCTAAACCTTCAGGTGAAATAGTTGCAGCTAATATTACATTACAATTAGTTGGGTCAAACCCGACCATTACTTCCCACTCTGCCCAAGTGTTTGCTGTACACTCTACAGACTTTGTAAAAGGTAATGTGTAAGGGATATCTATAAAAGTGTCGTTACCTAAAATTAATGATTGCCACTGTGACTGAAGATAAGCTAAAATCTCTTGTCTGTCATCCGACTTATCTAGCGTGTAGCATACCTCTCCTGTTTCAGTAAAGTCTTTACTAACAAAAACTATCTTTGAGGTAGTCTCTCCCCATATATACTTGACATTGTCCATGTCTAGCACTTGTTGCTGAGAACCATCAGGAGATAAAAATCTAAAATACTTTGCCATTTTAAAAAAATTTAATGGATTAATAATGTTACAAAGATAACTAAAATAAATTAGTCTTCTAAGTTTGATTCAAGCATCTTTAACGATTCTATTCCACGTTCAGATTTAAGGTAAGAACCTACTACATAATAAGGGTCTTCACCAAATGGAACGACAAGCATTCTCTTTTTATTTGAAGGTGTATTAAAGTATACGTCTTTCTGATTGTTTCTAAATGATAATAATCCTTTTTTAAAGAAAATCTTCACTTGTGACGTGTGGCTTAACTCAGGGTCTGATAGCACCTCTAAGAAGTTATAAGGTTGGTTTCTTGCGTAAACAAGAACATCTCTTTTTAATTCTGCAGTAGTAACCTTATCAGGGTCTGTACCAAATAATACTCTTGATATAGTTTCTAATTCAGAAAGTGTAAGTTCTTTTGCTTTAACTAAAGCATCTACCTCTACATTCAAAATCTCTATATCTTCTTGAGCGTCTCTTTCATCATCTACTTCCTCAAAAACTCTATCTCTTTGTGGATGTAGATATAAAAACTCCTGCAGGACAGGATTAGTAGAAGGTACATTTAAGAAACCATCTTCAAAAACAATTGGTTCTAATATTATATTACCATCTTGCTCATCTATGAATACAGATTTCTGATTTGAAGAATACCTTAATGCTCTATTACTATTAGTAGCAGTATCAAAATAAAGTAAGTTAGTTCTTTTGTTATGTTGAGTTGGCAGCATATAGGCTAAGGGTGCTGTATCCCTTTTTAGTTTGTAGGTTTTATCTACAAGTGTCTTGTTTTTTTTCATTTGATTTAATTTAAAATTTTAAAAAAAAGGGAGGGGATTAACCCTCCCTAATA
>TARA_R110002020_G_scaffold67398_2_pt1 | contig 10543 bp, 7 predicted proteins | sample TARA_R110002020 | Tara Oceans TARA_R110002020 (sample SAMEA4396489) | marine metagenome | biome: Westerlies Biome; feature: [MES] marine water layer (ENVO:01000295) within the mesopelagic zone...; material: water (ENVO:00002006), including particulate matter (ENVO:01000060) such...
GCTGGCCCAGTCCACCTTGCGCGACCGCTTGTCCAGCTGCGCAGGATGCATCGCCCGGAATTCGGCCACCCGCACCAACACGCGCGAGGCGCCGCGCAGCACAAGGTTGGCACGCCAGATTTCGGGCCAGGTGCCCCGCGTCTCCACCCCGCCGGGCACGGCCCTGGGCGTGTCGAAGCCTTCGGCAAGCGCCTCCGCGCGAAGGGTTTCTTCCATGCCCGGCACAGTGGCCAGGAAGATCTCGAATTCGGGTCCGTTCTGCATCCCGCCGCTTTATCCCAGCCCCGCGTCCAGCGCGAGGGGGATCAGGGCGTGCAGATCGCAGGGACCGGACCGCGCGCCTCGATATCGGTGCCGGCGGCGATCAGGATATCCTCGCGGAACCGTTGTGCCACCAGTTGCACCCCGACAGGGGCAGAGCCTGCAAACCCCGTCGACACCGCCAGCCCCGGCAGCCCCAGAGCCGGGATCGCGCGTTGCAAAAGCTGGGCTTCGAACACCTCGTCGAACGCATCCTCCGACGCGACATCCATCTGCTGCGGAAACGGCAACTGGCCTGAGCTTGGGCACAGGATCACCGGGTAGCGGTCCATGAACATCTGCCATTCCCGCAGGATCCCCATCCGCGCCTGCCCGGCTTTCATGAGGCGGTCGAAATCGACCGGCCCTGCATGGCGGTGCAACTGCTTTATGATGAAAAGCGCATCGGCGTCGCCTTCGCGTTCGAAGATCTCGCGGATCATGGATCCGTCGCCCGCCCACAGGATGCTGTTGATCTCGGCCGCCTCGCGCGCGGGCGGGCCTTCGACCTCGTCAACCTCCCACCCCGCATCGCGCAGCCGCGCGGCCGCGTCTTCCAGCGCGGCGGTCACCCCCGGCACCACCGGCATGCCCCCCGGCGCATGGGTCAGCGCCACGCGCTTGGGATAGTCCGGACCCGCAAGAGGCACAGGGTTATAGACCGGATCGCGCACATCGGGCGCGGCCATGGCGGCGAAAGACAGGGCGATGTCCTTCATCTCGCGCGCGATGGGGCCGTGGCACGCCATCATCTGCGCCCCGAAGAACCGATCCTGGGCCGAAAAGTTGTGCGCGGGCACTCGGCCAATCGTGGGCCGCAACCCGTGCAGCCCGCAGGCATAGGCCGGATAGCGGATCGATCCGGCAATATCCGTCCCGTGCCCCACCGCGCACTGCCCGGCGGCGACGGAGGCCGAGGCACCGCCCGACGATCCGCCCGGCGTCAGCGACGTGTCGCGCGGGTTCAGCGTCTGCCCGTGCAGGTCGTTCCGGGTGAACCACCGCAGCGAAAAGGCGGGCGTGTTCGTCCGCCCCACGATCACCGCCCCCGCCTTGCGGAGGTTCGACACGACGGGCGTGTCCTCGGTCGCGATCAGGTCTTTCTGCAGTTTCAGCCCGTTGGTCGTCGCATGGCCCACCTGGTCGGCCAGGCACTTGATCGTCACTGGCACCCCCGCCATCGGGCCCGGATCGCCGCCCTCGGCCCGGATTCGGTCCACCTTCTCGGCGTCCTCCAGCGACTCCTCCGGGAAAACATCGACAATTGAATTGATCGCCCCGTTGGTCGCGGTGATCCGGTCAAGGTGCGCGCGGGTCACGTCCACCGCCGTAACACCGCCATCCCGGACCATTTCGGCCAATTCTGCCGCCGAACGGCCAACAAGGTCACTCATCGTGGGTCTCCTGATGTCATCGTTTCGGTGCAGTTAGCCCGGCGCCGACGCGGCACGCAAGCGGCCGGGCCTTCACCGACCGTCAAGACTTCGGTGCTAGATCGAATGGGCCTGGTGCGTTCCGCGGCCCTTCGTGGCGGCGAATACGCGCGCATGCACCTGTGAATGCCATTCTGGAGGCTGGCGATGGAGGATTTCGATCCTGTGGACGTGGCTGAAGCTCAAGACGATGAAATGACGGCGCCGTTCCGTCCCGACCAGATCATTTATTCCCGGGCCGACGAGCGCGGCATCGTGATCTTCGGCAACACGACCTTCCGCGAAATATCCGGATACCGCTGGGAAGACCTCATCGGCGCACCACACAAGCTGATCCGGCATCCCGACATGCCCAAGGGCGTGTTCTGGCTGTTCTGGGACCGCCTGAAACAGGGCCTGCCCGTTGTCGCCTACGTCAAGAACCGCACCAAGGTCGGAAAGCACTACTGGGCGCTAGCGCTCGTCGCACCCTGCCCGGGGGGATACCTGTCGATCCGGATCCGCCCGCAAGACAGCTCCCGCGACCAGATGGCCGGCATCTATTCCGAACTGCGCGCGCGGGAAACCAAGGAAAACCTGAAGCCGGAAAGAAGCGCCGAGCTGTTCCTCGAGAAACTGAAGGAAATCGGGCACTCCGATTACGAAACCTTCATGCGCTGCACGCTCGACATGGAAATGAACGCGCGCGCCAGCGAGATCGGCAAGATGGAACGGACCCGGCAGGAGGCGCTGGATTCCATCCTGAAACTGGCCGAAGATTCAGACGGTTACGTCAACCGCATGTCGGAGGGTTTCCGCAACGTACGGGCCGAGCCGATCAACATGCGCATCCTGTCCAACCGGATGGAGGACGGGGGCGCGGCGATCAGCTCGATCTCCCAGAACTACGAGGTCATGGCCGCCGATATGGGCCAGGAACTGGCCGCTCTCAATGCCGATGACGGTCAAGCGTTCCGCCATATCCGCCAGACGGTGGCGGCCGGCCACTTCTCCCTCCAGGCGGCCGATCTCGCGGCCGAGGCGGCCCGGGAGCTCGTCTCGATGCGCGGTGAACTGACAGCGATCGGTGCCGATACCGACGGCGAACTGGCGATCATCGAACAGTTTGCCAATCACTCACGCAACCGCGCCAACGATTCCCTGAAGACGATCGGCGCACATGCCGAACGGCTTTCGGAAACCTGCCGCCGGCTTCGGCGGCGGATCAACGGGCTCGACGTCGTCAAGCTGATGTGCCGCGTGGAAAGCGGTCGCCGGAAGAACGCCGACGACGCCCTTGGCGGCATTATCGACCGGTTGGCGAAGTTCCACCTGGAAATCGACCGCAACCTGGCCAGCCTCGGCCGTTGCGCCGGCGGGATGACCCGCAATGTCCGGGCGTGCCGCTAGGCCCGCCCGGACCGTGCCAGCCTAGATGGTTTGTTAATTCACCTGTGTCACGTTCCCCGCAGATCGCGCCGTGCGGCTGTTCGCACATCAAGACATGAAGGATCACTCATGACCAACCTGAAATCGGCGGTGTCGGCCGCCGCCCTCGCCGTCTTTTCGGTCTCTCTCGCCGCTCCCGCCGTCGCCGAAGACTTCCAGGGCATCCTCGAAGAAATCGGACGCGGTACAATCCGTGAAATGTCCCAGGATCCCGTCGTTGTCGAAGCGATCCAGGATCAGAACATGGTCACCTACAACTATTCGCCCGACAAGATCGGCGCGCTGGACCGGCAGTGGGCCGCGCAGTCCGCCAGCAACGGACCAATGGTGCAGGAAATCCTCGGCAACGACCTGTCGCAGCACTTGACGCAGATCGTGTCCGATAACGGCGGCCTCTTCTCGGAAATCATCGTGACCGACCGTATCGGCCTGAACGTCGGGCAAAGCAACATCACCTCCGACTTCTGGCAGGGCGACGAACCGAAATGGGACGTCCCCTACAACACCGGCAACCTGAACGTCGATGAAATCGCATTCGACGATTCCTCGCAGTCCTACGTGGCCCACGTGGCCCACCCGGTCCGCAACGACATGGGAGAGATCATCGGCGTCCTCGTCGTCGGTGTGAACGTCGAAATCCTGGCGGATCTTCAGTAATCAAAATGGCGGAGCGTGACATGGAACAGAACGCAAAAGGCCGCGCATCGGGCCGGCTCCTCAAACGGAATTGGATTCCGAACATGGGACTTCGTTTCAAACTGGCATCGATTGTCGTCCTGGGCTTCATTCTGTCCTTCTGTGTCGTGCTTGCCGCCATTGCGACAAGCCAGACACGGCAGAACAACAATTTCTTCCTGGAAACATCGCAGGCGCTGACGGATCAGCTTTCGCAACAAATGGGCGCGTCGCTGAAGTTTCAGCGCGCAGAACGGCTGAACCAGATCTACCAATCGATGACCGAAAACGAAGACATCCGTCTTCAATCCATCATCGTGGTGGATGCGTCCGGCAACGTGGTGGACCAGTTCTCGGATGTCGAGGGAGAGAACCTCAACTGGCTCACCGAAGCCGCACAGAACAGTCTGAGCGAAAACGATTATGTCCATTTTTCTCAAGGCGGGGGCATGGTCGTCGCGGAACCTGTCCGGGTCGGCAAGGAAGGCGACACTGTTGGCGCCGTAGCAATCTTGTGGAACTTCGACAAGCCCCGCGCCATGGTCGTCCAGAATTCCATCACAGCGCTTCTGATGGCCAGTGTGGCAATGGTAGCCGGTCTTGTTGCGATCATGATCGCGATCAGCAAGATGGTCAGCAACCCCCTCATGCGTCTCACCCATGTGGTGGAACAGATCGCCGGTGGCGACTATGAATCCGACATACCGGACCGCGGTCGCCGCGACGAGATCGGAAGCATCTCCGGCCACCTTGGCGCCTTCCGCGACCGTCTTTCCCAGGAAGAACAGGCGCAGGCGGAACGCGAAGAAAGCGAAAAGCGCAAGTCGACGCTGTTTGACCACCTCAGCACCTGTATCGGCCAGGTTTCGGGCGGTGATCTGACACCCCGGGTCGATATCGGCTATGCGGACGGGCTGGATGAAAGCTACCGCAAGGTCTGCGACGATCTGAACGAACTGATCGAGAACTTCAGCGACGTCATGCTGACGGTCGTCGGCACAGCCGAAAGCGTCCGGGCCAGCGCGACCGAGATCAGCCAAGTCGCCGATGCCCAGTCCCAGCGCTCTGAATCTCAGGCCTCAACGCTCGAGGAATCTGCAGCCGCTCTGGACGAGCTGACGAACAGCGTGAAATCGGCAGCCGAACATGCGGCAGAGGCCGACAACGCGGTGGCCGAGAACCGCCGCCAGGCGGAAGCCAGCGGCGAGATCGTCCGGAACGCAATCGCCGCGATGAAGCAGATCGAGGAATCGTCGAGCCAGATCACCCAGATCATCGGTGTGATCGACGATATCGCGTTCCAGACCAACCTGCTTGCGCTGAACGCCGGCGTGGAAGCGGCCCGCGCCGGGGAATCGGGACGTGGCTTTGCGGTTGTCGCTTCGGAGGTCCGGGCCCTGGCCCAGCGGGCATCGGAATCGGCACGCGAAATCAAGGACCTGATTTCGAAGAGCGGACAGCAGGTGAACGAGGGCGGCATGCTGGTCAGCGAGACCGGTGACGCGCTGGCCGAGATCATCAATCGCATCCGCAAGGTCTCGGAACTGGTGTCCAACATCGCGGCCTCGATGCGCGAACAGTCCACCGGGCTGGAGGAGATCAACTCGGGCATCAACGAACTCGACAAGGTCACCCAGCAGAATGCTGCCGTGATCGAGGAAACCTCTGCCGCAAGCCAGGCCCTGTCGAAGGAAGCGGAACGCCTGAGCGGGACATTGGATCGCTTCCGGGTGGCGGGCCGGGACGGTGCCGTCAAGACGGAAGTGGCCACGCCGAAGGTCGCCGCGACGGGCACGTTCGGATCCTCCGCAACAAGCGCTGCCGCCGCGACCGACAATTCCGGATGGCAGGATTACTGAGGCCGGAACTCGCCTTGTACGAATGGTGTCGGGCCTTATTGGCCCGATGCCGACCCGACCCGTACTGAGCCCCTTGGCGACCGCGTGGTGACATGGGACCTGCACACGTCCCGCAGACCACGTGCGAGACAAACGACATCCAGCGCGACACGGCCCGACCTTCGCAACAGGGTCCCGCAAGCAAAATGAAGCGAACGCAGCGATGAACGCAGACGGCCTCAGAACTATCACGGTCATCCAGGGTGAGTTCAAACTCTCCAACGATCCGCAGGCCGTTCTGGTCACGATCCTCGGCTCGTGCGTTGCCACGTGCCTATGGGACGAAGGTGCAGGTGTCGGCGGCATGAACCATTTTCTGCTCCCCGGCGATCCCGATGACCGCAACGGCAATCTGCGCTACGGCGTGAACTCCATGGAGCTGCTGATCAACGCGATGTTGCAGAAGGGCGCGCGCCGGAGCGACCTTCGCGCCAAGGTCTTTGGCGGCGCAAAGATGACCAAGGGCAATAACGAGATCGGAAAGAACAACTGCGAATTCGCCTTCTGGTTCCTGGGAGAAGAAGGCATTCCCTGCGTGGCCCACTGCATTGGCGGCACCATGGGACGGAAGATAAGGTTCCGCCCCAGCACCGGACAGGTGCAGCGCATGTTCCTTCAGGAAGCGATCCCGTCGGAGCCGACACTTCAGCCGCGACCGAAGGCCGTCAAACCGCCGCCGCCGCCGCCGGGCGCAGGCGATATCACCCTGTTCGACTGAGCAGGCATGCGCGGCGAGGACTGATTGCAGGCCGCGCACAGTCATCCGACTGCGCGCGGTTTTCGCTTGGAGGACATCCTGCTCTCCCACAGCCACGTTTGAAATACCGCTGCCGTTCGGCTTTTCCGTTCCAGGTACGGCAGCGGATCGCGGACCTCACCCGTAGCGGACTCATCCGAGGGCCCGGTTTCAAAGCGTCATTGGATTACCGGGTCGGAGGCCCCTTTCCGAGGTCCGCCCGCAATAGCGGTCGTGCAACGGAGACACCCGCTGTCAGCCACGCCTTGCAATAGAAGCTTGGAACATTGGGCAAATTCGTGCAGCCTGAACAGGCATTGTCGGGAGAGGTCCGGGCAATGTCTTCGGTGAACGAGTGCTCGGTTCAAGTCGCCAAGGCAGTGCGGGGGTACCCATGGATAGTGAACGGCGCCAGGCGGCCGTGCCGGAAAACGGCGCGGGCTGCGATGCGCCCCGAAGGACGGGTTCGCATGCTGGCATGAACCGCAGGCAGGTCCTGAAGGCCTCGGTCGCCGGCGGGATCACGATAGCATTGTCCCCCCTGCCCGCACTCTCCGCGTTCACGGCAAGTCTCCAGCCCGAAGAAAAAGGCTGGCGCAAGGACGGCGACCGGAACGTCCGCTATCGCGTCGACGGATTCGCCAAAGTCACCGGCCGGAAGATCTATGCCCGCGACTACCGCGCCGCCGACATGGACAGCTGGCCCGACGAGACGTCGCACGCTGCAATCGTCTTCGCGCAGGAAGCGGCGAAGATCTACACCGGGCTCGACCTGTCCGCGTTGGGAGAGGATCTGGTGCCGGATATCGTCATCACCGCCAAGGATCTTCACGCCGCCGACATCGCCGCCACCGGTTTCTTTGCAACCGACCTGCTCTGTGCGGAAGGCCAGACCCCTGCCTACCTGGGACAGCCCACAGCCATCCTGATCTGGCACGATTTCGACCGCTTCACCTCTGCCCGACTCAGGATGCAGTCCGCGGGCAGCATCGCCAGCTTCGGCGCCACCGGCACGCCGGCCCAAAGCGGGCCATATGGCGCCAACCGGTTCACCCGGGTCGCCGGGAGCAATCCGGAGGGCCCCGATGTCTATTCGCCGGTCAAGGATGGCTGGGTGGGCCCGGCGCGCTACCAGAAGGGCGAGGCGCCAGTGTGGTCGCCCGCAAAGCCTGACGGACAGGGCCCGGGCCGGGCCACGGCCTATGGCGAGGCGATGCGCAAGGCGCTCGCCGATGGCACGGCCGGTCAGGTGTTCGGGATCACGTTCGAAACGCAATCCGTCGACCAGGTCTTCATGGAACCGGAAAGCGGGCTGGCCTGGTACGACGCGTCCAAGAAGACCCTGAACGCGGTGTTGGGGGTGCAGTCGCCCCAAGCGATCCTTGAAGGCATTGCCGGGATGGTCGCCAAGGCCGACACCGCCCACGAGGTCCGCCATATCGAAGGTCATTTCGGCTACCTTGGCGGCGGGTTCGGCGGCAAGGATCACACCATCGTGCCGCTCTACGTGGCGCTGGCCGCGCTCTTTGCCGGCGGCCGGCCGGTGCGCCTTGCGCTGAACCGGTTCGAGCAGTTCCAGTTCGGGTTGAAACGCCATGCCATCACGGCGGACATGCAGATCGGTGTCGAACCGCAAACCGGCATGTTCACGACCTTCACGGCCGATCTGGACTGCAACGGCGGCGGGCGGGCGAACTTCTCTGCCTCGGTTGCGGATGTGGCCGCCACCGGGGCGCCGTCGATCTACTATTTCCCGAAGTCCGATGTCACCACCGTCGCCAAGTCGTCCCGCGGTGTCTGTGCCGGGTCGATGCGCGGCTACGGCACGCTGCAGACCATGACGGCCACCGAATGCCTTGTCGACGACATCGCCCGCGGGCTGAAGATCGACCCGTTCGCGCTGCGCCGCAGGAACATGTTGCAGACCGGCGCGCTCAACATGACCGGCAACCCCGCATCGGGCATGATACGGACGAAGGAGGTGCTGGACCGGCTGGAACAGGCGTCCCTTTGGCAGAACCGCGACAGGGACAAGACCGTGTTCGAATGGGCCAATTCCGGCTATACCTACGCTGTCGGCATGGCCTGCGTGATGAAGGATTTCGGGACCGGCGCCGACGGGGTGCTGTCATCGGTCAGCCTGACGACGGATGGCGTGATCGAGATCACCGGCAACGTCATCGAGATGGGCACCGGCATCACCACCGCGCTGGCCGCGCGCGCGGCGCGGCGGCTGGGGCAGCTGGCCACGACCGTGCGCACGGATGAACCGGCCCACTGGGATCCGCTGCAGCTGGTGAGTTCGGGCAACCCCTGGGGGATCAGCCAGGCGGATCAGGACGAAGCCTCGAAGAACCCGCGCTGGGTTCCGCAGATCTCTTCGCCCGCCAGTGCCTCGATCGGGGCGCATGTGAACGCGGCCGCCGTGGATCAGGCGGCCGAAGTGATCCGGCGGTTCGGCCTGTGGCCCGCGGCGCAGGCGATCTGGTCCGAAGGACAGCTGGGCGGCCAGCAGGCGGGCGAATTCGTAACCTACGCAGATCTGCGCTGGAGCGATGGCGCGCTGACGGGGGCCGGGATGGAACCGATCCCCCTGCCGCGACTGGCCGCAAGGGCGCACGAGATGGGGCTGGTTACCGGCGCGATGCTCCATGCCTTCAACCGGTGGAGCTGGGCCACGGCGGAATTCGACATCGACGGCACCCGATGGCGCGGGCCGGTGGATGCACTGGCGGTGCAGAAGGGATCGGCCGACTGGCAGCTGCTCGACCGGACATCGGTCGCGTTTCCGTCTGCGGCGATGGAACGGGTGGGCGTGAATTACTATTCCGCCTGCGGGGCTGTGGTGGCGCTGGCCGTGGGCCGGAACGACGGCTCGGTCCAGGTGCTGGGCGTTCACCAGGTGCTGGAATGCGGATCGCAACTGGTTCCCGAGCTGGTTTCCGGCAACTCCGAAGGCGGGATCGCGATGGGGATCGGTTATGCCCTGCACGAGGATCTGCCGCTGTACGAGGACGGTCCCGGCAACGGCACATGGAACCTGAACCGCTACCACGTGCCCAAGGCTGCGGATGTGCCTGTCTGGAACATGACGCTGGAGGTGCTGGACCCTCTCAGCGAAACCGATCCGCCCAAGGGCATGGGAGAGGTCGTGATGATCCCCGTCGTGCCCGCGATCCTGAACGGCCTGCGCGAGGCGACGGGCCATCGGTTTACCAAGCTGCCGGTGACGCAGGACGACATCCGGAAGGCGCTGTGAGATGATCCCGACAACGACAATCAGCATGACCGTGAACGGCGCCCCCGTGGGCCCGCACGAGGTGCCCGACACCCTGCCGATGATCGACTACCTGAACGATCATCTTGGCCTGACCGGCACCAAGTTCGGCTGCGGGCTGGGGATCTGCCATGCCTGCGTCGTGATCGTGGAACGCGGCGACGGCACCCGGGACACCGAACGCACCTGCATCAACGGGGCCGCCAGTTTCGACGGCCTGAAAATCACCACCGTCGAAGGCCACGCCGACGGGGCCACCCTGTCAGACGTGCAGCAGGCCTTCGTCGACCATTTTGCCTTTCAGTGCGGCTATTGCACCCCCGGCTTCGTCAACGAAGCCACGCTCATGATCGAGACGCTGAAGCAGGCTCCGATCCCGAAAAACGAAATCGAAGCGACCATCGAAACAGCACTTGGCGAACATATTTGCCGATGCTCGGGATATGTTCGCTATTATGAAGCCATGCGCGCCCTGATCGAACAGGATCCGCGCCTTACCAAGGAGAGCTAATCGATGCTGAGACTCATAGGCGGGCTGATCTTTCTGGGCATCGTGGGCCTGATAGGCTTCGGCGCCTTCATCTTCATCTGGGGGGTTCCCAAGGCAGAAGAACGCGCCACGCTGACCGCGGCGTCAGATATCAAGGAAGGCGAATACTACGTCCAGCTGGGCGATTGCGTGTCGTGCCACACGGCCGAAGGCAAGGCGCCGGAACTGGCAGGCGGCTACCCGATGGCCACGCCCTTCGGCACGATCTATTCGCCCAACATCACCCCCGACAAGGAAACCGGCATC
>TARA_R110002020_G_scaffold421418_3_pt1 | contig 10539 bp, 3 predicted proteins | sample TARA_R110002020 | Tara Oceans TARA_R110002020 (sample SAMEA4396489) | marine metagenome | biome: Westerlies Biome; feature: [MES] marine water layer (ENVO:01000295) within the mesopelagic zone...; material: water (ENVO:00002006), including particulate matter (ENVO:01000060) such...
GGGCCGGTCCAGACCTGTGGATTGCCGCGGTAGCCCGCAGCGAACGTCATCTCGTCGTCGGTTAACACACGATTCCAGATCGCCATATCACACATTGAGCCGCTGAAGTTTTCACCAGTAGCGCTCTCACCAATTAGGCAGCTGCCGGTAATGGAGATACTGTACTTCTCGGAGGATGCGAAGCCGCTTACAAAGGCGCCGTTGCTATAGAGCTTAATGTAGGGAAATGTACCGCCGGCGAAGGTCATGCCGACGTGTAGCCATTCATCGGCTTTCGTCGGGATCTGGCTGGCCTCGGGGATACTTCCGGTCAGATTGTCCGACCAATAGCTGAGCACCTTGTCGTCGGTTCGATATTGTAAGGCATGAACCACTCCGGTACCGGAACCGCCAAAACTAATTAAACTTGAGGAGAGAATCCCGGCGCCGGCTCTCATCCAAAAAGTAACACTAAAGGAGTTCTGAGGGGCGGGAGCCTTGGAGCACCCTATTAGTTGCTCCCACGTGGCGTCAGTAGTCTTATTGTCCACCAGGTTTACGTTTGAGTCAGTACCATTAAACTGGAGGGTTTTACGGTCGGCCTTCTCATACTGACCAAGGAAATCTTCACATTTCCAATTAAGCTGGTCAGTGCTGAAAACAACGTGATACCAACCTGGGCTGGTGAAAATGTTGTCTTCGGATATCCAGTAATAGGCATTGTTCGTGCCGGCGCCGGAGGTGCCCCGATTGAAAGAAATTCCTAGGCGTGGGCCCTGCGCGCCGTCGGATTCCGCTGCATTAGATCCGGATTTTAAAAATACGCGTCGGCACGAGTCCTGGCCTCCCGCAACGCCTCCCCAAGTAAAGAGTACCCGTTCTTCGCCGCCATATTGAGCGGGGAAACTATGGTCGCTATATCCGCTAGCGATCCATGCTGGGCCTTCTTGTTGAACAGTGTTTTTAGAGGCAGAGAACCAAATAGAAATGGTCTCCTGAGCGTGGGAGCCCAGCGCGTCGTAGGGGCCGGAGCCGGCGGGGCCAACAAACGCCACTCCATCCACTCCAGGGGCACTCTTAAACTTAAGATACCCAGACTGCTGAACGTCCTTCTCGTTCTCCGTATATTTTTCAATGGTTAGGGGAAAGCGTCCACGGGTTGCGAGAGTTTCGGGATATAAAGCAAAGTTGAAAGACTGATCATTGAAGAAAGGATCATTCTTCATGCGCGAATTGGAATTAACAACCTGGTAGTTCTTTTCATAGTTCCCCAAAATGGTGGATCCGGTGCGCATCTGAATGTTTTTGATGTTAACGGGGCGTTTTGCAGTTTCCTCCCGGAAGCGATAGGCTGTGGGGAGATGCAGATTTTGGACGCCCTTGGGAGAATCCGGCGGAAGAACAACTAATGATTTGTGGTTAACCCCTGCAATATCCTTAGAGCCGCCGTTATCAAAATCAATGCGGAAGCCCTCGCCGCGGGTTCCATCGCTATCTGTACCTTTTTGATTAAGGCGTGTGTGGCGATAGAAGCGGCCACCGACATATTGTTCCGGGAAGGGGCCCTGCATAGGAACATCGGTATCCATAACAAAATCATTATGGAGGTTAGTTATCATCACACCTGAGGCATAGTTGGCGACCACTTCGGCGTTGTAGCCAGTGGTTACCGACGAGCTATACAAACTGAAGGGTGCGTGACGGGGGCCAGAGATTGCCTCATTCGCGCTAGCGGATACAGCAAAACCTAGGCGTTGCTTGAAGGTCGGATAGTAAACATCAGGTGTGGTAAGAAGTTGTTCTACTGTGCTGCCTGAGGAAACAAGGCGCTGCTGGGTCCATGCGCGGGCAGCGCCAAACACATAATTAACCACTGAGTTGTGATGTTTTGCTACGCCGCCTAAAGCTGTGGTTCCTTCTGCGCTGAATTTGACCGGAGACTGGGTGCGGCGCCTAAAAGATTGAGAGATGGCTGTTATGATATTGGTTCGATCAGATGTGTCCGCCTCTTCCATGAAGCGGTGCCAGTACATGTTTGTGTTTCGGGCGATCGCATGATAAAATCCATAAGGATCCTCGAAATCCGGAGATTCCGTGTTGGTGAGCGCGGTCGAAGGGAAGTTGGTTGGAGTGGCGTCTCTTTTGATGCCCCCTCGCACCACCTGATCATAGATAGTTCCATCATAGCTGTCTCTAGAGTCGGAGCCCATCCTCCACCACGCTACTAAGTTAGAAGAATTGCTGGTGCCCAGCAACCAAACGCGCTTTCCGGCTCCATAAATTTCAGTAACGTCTGCTGCCGAAAGCACCTTATTCCACACAGCAGTATCGCACATATAACCCTGATAGGAACAGGTGCCACCGGGGCACTGCCCTAATTCAATGCCTCCGCCCGTAATAGCCTCAGCCGTTCCAGCAGTGTTGGTGCTCTGCGCAGGGACGGCGCCGTCGACATATACAACCATATTGTGGGAGCCTCCGAAGTCGGAACCTCCCTCATAAGTAACTACCACATGATGCCAAGTTCCAGCGCTCAAAGGTTCTACCGTCATCCACAAATGAGGGCCGGCGGCCCACACATCGCTTGTTTGAAAAGTGAAGTAGGCGTCGGCGATTGTAGTAGCTGTGGATATCGTCAATTGCCGCGCATTGGCGCCGACGCCTCCAATCGAAAAAAGGCGTGGGTAGGTGTCGGTTATACTCTGGGGGTTTATCCACATAGAAATACTCATGGGGCGCGCGGCATTGCCGGCGCCTCCGATCATATTATTCCATTGAGTTGCTGTTCCCTGCTGGACATAATCATCTGAGCCATCAAATTCTAAGGATTTTCCTACCCCGGGCGAGACGGCCTCGGCGACCGGAGCATGGAAATGTTTCCAGGGGCGCACCTGAGGAGTATTGGAAGAACCAATCTGTCGGCGAGTGAAGGCCGTATTGGTGAAGAACGAACTTCCTTGTGGAAATTCTTCTGGTGATGCTTGAGCCGACTTGTCAGCACCCATATTTCCGTCGATTCGGGCGGTAGGATACCCAGTATCGGATTTCGCGAGGAAGGGAAACTTACGCTGATACTTTGGTCGCTCTAAGATATGATTTTCTATAACAGTGCGCACATTGGGTGCTACATCAGCCGAAACTGGGGTGAGTTGAGCCAGCATTATAGAGAGAGTGCTATCGAACCATTTATAGTACTCATAGAATTTGTCAAAATCTAATTCTTCGTTGCCGACAGTTTCGAAAAACTTCTGTCGCATGAAGTTGATGGACTTGTATTCCGGGCGCCACTGATTAACTGGGTCCCCGATCAGATTGTGAAAATCCCTCAGTGTGGCGAAATAGTTAATCATCTCTTCCGAAATAACCTGATACATGCTCTTTTCGAAAGCGAAGGAATAATTCGTAGGCCGGGAGTCGGAAGTGAACACATCCTGGTCCATAGCCCCCAGAACCTTAACCATTTCATCGCTCTTAAGATTCTCAGGAAGATTGAGTTTGGAGGAGATCACATAGTCTTTATCAATGGCGGTTGTCGACGAAGGCGTAAAAAACTCGCCTCGGGCGGTATACTGCCGGTTCAGAATGCGTCCCAGCTCGCCGTAGGAGGCCGTGAGAGCGTTTCCAGGTGAAACGATAGAGCCAGACGTAAGGTCGGGGACCGTAAGCTGTCCTGAGGCGTTAGAGCCCGTGTTCGTGAGGAACTCCCAATTGAAGGCTAGAGTGTCCGCTTTTACCACATCTCCGTATGAAGAGCTGGGATTGAACGGGTAGGCGAACCAATGCGGATGAGAGGTGCCGAAGTTTTGAGTATCCAGCACGTGGCCCGCTAGCGCAGAGTCGTCGACATAATCAAGCCAGAATCTGCATGCGTTAACGCGAACATCGGAATAAGATAAGAGGCTACCTGTAAAGTTTGTTCTGTGTGCGCCCACATACACGCGGCGAGAACCAGTTATAAAGTGAAGAGGCGCATCAGTTACTGTCTTAGAAACAGTGAACTCTTGCAAGATTTCGCCCGATTCGCCCTGCACGCCATGGAGTTCGACCGTATAGCTACCAGTCGTGCGCGGGGGACAACATACTGCTCCGTTCACCAAGGAAGAGAGAGGATATTTTTCAGGCTTAATTCGTACCGACAGGTTCCAGCGAGTATTGTTGTAGACATCCTCATATAATTCCGACGTAAGATAGGGGACTTGCCCTCGCGGGCTGGAACTGGTGACCACAAAACGCACGTTGTCGGATGTAGGCTCATCACGGACAGCATAAACCTGGAAGTTTACAATATCATTTGTAGCCCACGTGGTCAGGCCGTCACTGTGACCCGCATGCGCGGCTTGAACACCGTGTACACCGAAGAGAGAAGAGCTGATCGTGTTAGTATCAACATAGACATCATCTTCGGGCGCGCCCTTGAGGGGAAATAAGATTTCCGACTCTAGGGTAATAGCATGGCCATTGGCTAAAGCAGCGCTAGCGGAAATATATCCAGTTGATGCCGGGTTGGAAGCGTCACGATAATTGAAGACAGTGGCGGATTTATTGTCCCCGGTATTAAAATTCAAAAACCGATCGGCGACTGCAATATTGCGACGGTTATTGCGTAATTCAAATTGTACGTTATTGGCGTACATATTTAATTTCACCAGCTCATCATCTATTCCAAAACATCTTATAAGATTGCGAAATCCTTTCTCAGTCCCCTTTGATTTAAAAATATAAACTAAATTATTATAGATATTCTTGTAGATTATATTCTTCACCTCTTCGAGAGGCTTTTCAAATACCTTATCTTCGCTCCTGCTGGCTAAAACGTTAAGTATGTCCGCATCCAAAAAGATTTCCGGTGCAACCAGACCGGCGCCGTTAAGCAGCCTTTCAGCAAAGGGAAGCGGCTTATTACTTCCGCTTATATATTCTACATTTTTAATCGTATTAAGATCTTTAATTTGTAGATGCAGAGTATCAAAATAGCTGCCGATTATCTGGGTGAGCTTGCGTAACTCTCCATCGCCGTCCTGGTCTTCTTCAATAATCCATGCCGGCATCGTATTATAGATGGCGGCATTGTTATTAACATCATAAGACGAGCCCGTTGCTTGAAGTTCTGTGAGAAGAGTTTGCACACTAGTATGTTGAGGGTAGATGATCGGATCTTTATATTCCTTTATAGCTGCTTGAGATAAAACAATGGCCGATCCAGTATTTCTCGCCTCGGAAAAGTCGCCGGCTGTGATGGCCGGACACGTCCACGCGCCATTGGAGGCTCGGCCGGAATAGTCTAGGATCGTACTATCAATGGATACTTGGCTAGTGATGCCCTCGTTGAACTTAAAGTACACACCCAGGTCTAGGTTAGCGCTCACCTCGGTTTGAATAAAGGGTTCAGGATCGGTATTAACGCCGCCACCTACCTGCGTAAACCAAAAGCGGCCGATCTCTTGGGAGGTTCGTTGTGCCTTCCAGTATCGGAACTCATCTAAAGAAGCGGAGAGTTTGCCGGCATAGGCAGTAGCGGCAGAACTACGAGGGGACCCGACGAGAGCCCCAATATTGGCGCGCAAGTTGAGGCCCGAGATATCCTTAAGGACGCCCAGACCACTCGCGGAGAGTTCCTGGGTTTGATTGAGTCTCCCGTCAATATAAAAGCGAGTGTTTAATGTGGAGTCTCCCTGCTTAAGAGTAACCGCATAATGGTGCCACTTCCCATCTGCTATAGAGTTCATGGTGATGGTGGGCGTACCGAGCCGGTGCTCAAAGACACCGGTATTTCCGGACAAGACTGTGAGCATGAACGGGCGAAGCCCGGTAACTGAGGCTGTTAATTCAACACGAACTCGTCCATAAGTTTTATCCGGGTGGGCTACCCCATTCCAAAGATCAAAAACAACCTCTTTTCTAGTATTAGCAACATCGAAGGCGTCTTTCTTGAGCCAAAATTCTAATGATATTCCTTTGCTGGCCACATTCGTGGCGAAGTTGGAGCCGCGGTTCTTGGACGGCTCATAATAGTTAGACCCGGTAAATTGAGTCCGATACGGAGTAGAGCCATTTGGATTAGGGTGGGGGCCGCCTTTTACATAAATGTATTCATAATCGGCTGTAGAGTTCGGGAGCCCGTACCCATCAACGAGGCCTGTTGGAGTTCCCCAGCCGCCGGCTGAGAAATTGATATAGCCATTGGTGCGAGGATATCGATCGTTGTAAATGTAAAGATCTAAATAAGTCGAGTCGTTCTCCCACTGAAGCCTCTCTTTGAGTGACCCATCGTAGGGAAACGTCTCATAAATGCGCTTTATCGCTTGGGTATAGTATTCTTCGGCATTACCGTAGCGAGCAAACCCCTGCGGCGCCGAATAATCCGCATGTGGAATGTAACGTTCTTCTTTAACAATTTGCTGCTCATGGTAGCCGACAGATTCGACTTGAGAAGAAATTTTTTGAGCGGTTGTACCTGCTAAAGACTTAACATCTGATGTTACATCAAAATATTTTTTAATGCTCATATTATTCTAATTATTCTTCAACTCTAAATTTGAACGTTTGTGGCTGTTGTTGCCAATCTCCGATACTGTCGTTATAGTAAGATAAATTAATCTGATACATATAACCAGCTTCTAACAAACTCATGTTGAAATCAAAATAGTTCCCCTCCTTGTCATACGATAAAAATGTGCTTCTCTGGGATCCTGTCCCGTATGCTACAGCGTTCCAATTATCAGTTACGCGTCGTATATTATAAGAAGCGCTCATTATCACCTGTGTGGGATTGTTGGTGGTGGAAACCGTATAAACCGTGGGGCTCCAGTTCTTGTCGCGTATAAAAAACCTAAACCGGGCGATGTCCGAGCGTGAATAAACCTTCTTGAGGTTTTTACAGCTGGTGATTCGGTTGAAGGTGGGTGCCGCGTCATAAGTCGGCATCTTTTCGGGATAAAACGATCCAGTATAATAAAGAATACTTCCACTATGCCACACGTCATAAACTTTCAGCAGAGGGGTGGCTGCAGCGGTCAGTGCAACGTCGACGTAATAAAGGCCGTCCGAAGAATAGCTTCCCGTAGCGTTTACATCATTGTCGGTGGCGACGCCTCCGCCGTTAGGTAACAAGATTTTTGCTCCGGTGGGTTTTGTTGCTGAACCCGAATAAAAGGAGACCTTGATGTTCCCTGTACCCACGCGCGGGATATTTACTAGGCGGCCGCGGATATAGTTGTACAGATAAAGGCGGTTTAAATTATCCTCCGCCGGCGCGAGAGAGCTGGAATATAAAAAGCTTTCTCGGTCGTCCATAACCCTGGAGTCCCAGCGGGCCTCGATAGTAGGACGTTGGAAGAAAAACTCCGTCGAGCGTGCGAAAAATCGTTTGGTATAATAGGATTCGGTGGCGCCTAAGGTGTTCTGAAGGAGACTGCCGCTTTGTCCAGTGCCTAGGCCTCCTAGTGAACTGGAGAAGTATGCTTCCTGGCTTCCGGTCAGTCGTACTCCTATCCCATAATTGGTAGAAGTATTATTGACCCACTTCTCAACAAGATTTGTGATGTTCACTTCAAGGTTTTCATAGCCTTGTGGGAACTTCACCTTATAGCGGTTGTTGGTCCGAAAATCGCCCCCCACTCGTGTCCATGAGGACGTCGCATTGGGTCTCATCCAATTGGCTACCCCGATATCCTGGTAATTATCCATGTCGAGGCCTGTTCCCTCAGACCACGGACGAGAAATGGGGGCGGCTACTAAAGTAAAGTCTTGGGGAAGCGTAAACGGCGTTTTTGCATTATAGAGTTTCAAGAAGAAAGAGGTGCTCCCAGAAGCTCCGAGGCGGCCGGCGGCCCGGTCGGTAACCATTTGGCGCACTGGGAAATCAATGAGAAAGCGAGAAAGCTCTTGAGACTGGCCATTGGATCCGGATTCTTGGCCATAAATTGAAAAGACCTCTAGGGCATCTGCATAGCCCATATTCGAGCCGGTGCCCCGGGTGCGCAGATTGGCCTCGTAGGCGTTAACAATAGTAGTATCAGCGCTGGCCGTATAACGTAAAATACCCATCAGCGAATCGACCCTTCAATATCAACGTTGGGAAATTTGAGTTCAAAAATCATATTAGGTTGAGCTAAAATATATCGGCCGTCGGCACTTAAGTTTCGTGCGAAATCATAACTTACGTTAGCGTAAGAGGCCCCAGTGCGGCCCACAATGGCTACATCCAAAACATCAACAATCCCGTCAACCCGATTAAGAGCCTTATGGAATTCTGTAATCATGATCGACTCGCCAATATCATACTGATTTCGGAACAAATATTCACGGAGGGCGGAGTTGGCTTTGTTCATAACAGTATATCGATTTGCATTAAGGTCAATAACTATGGAATATTTTATACCAAAATTAACGATGGCGGCGTCCATAATATCCACCGTATCATTAATCATTTTATACTGAAGCAACCAATTTCTTAAGTTATTCTTAAGAGTAACATTGGGGGCGGTCAGTTTGCCGCTACTATCTTGAGAGATAATATAAATGTTAAGATTACGTTTAAGTTCATCAAAATCACGTAGTACGGCGGCGCGTTTGATAGCTCCATATTTATCGGGCATTCCATAGCAGATAGCTTGGTAGTCCTGGGCCGTTACTGCTCGATTCTGGGTGGCAAAATAGCCGTAAACGCGCTGCTTTAATTCATCTGATGTCGGAAGCGAGATATCGCCCACAAAAGGTTCGCTATTGGATACTTCCAAGGAGCCAATTACTGTCTTTCGCTGGCTTTGAACCAAGGCGCCCTGATTGTTAAACCTAAACAGAGGATTGTTAACCGTAATAATGGTGTCCACTGCCGCATTTACATCTTGGGTGGTATTGGTGCGGTATCCAATGCGTAGAGTGGTGTTAGCGGGGGCAATACCAAATTTATCTGTGCTTATGAGCCTAGTCGGATCAAAATCTAGATCATTGGTATAGGTACGGCCCGGTAGTTCTAATACCAAATTTGAGGGGTCCACTACCGACTCGCTTAAAAGTTCTGAGTCCGAACCATATCCAAACTGCAGATATGCTCTGCCGGCCTCTCTTTCTAATGTAAAGCGCCGAGCAACGGGAGTAGCCTTAAGTAGATTCTTTACTGTGTTGTTCGTCGCACTATTTGTATTGGGAATAGCCTTATAAATAATATTTTGAGACAAGTTATCTACTTCGTAATATTCATGTCCTTCACTGTCTCGGACGCTAATGATCTCGGCTACGTTTCCGGTTTCCAAGTTTACTCGCTGAAAACGCTGGAAGTCTCCAATGCTAACCTCTTGATAGCTGACGCGGCCGGATATTGCGCGGGCTTGAGAGCGAATAATATAGCTCGTGGGGGAGCCGGTTGAAGAATCCACGCGGCCCGGGACGATCTGATTAGAGGTCTGTGCAAAATCAACATCGTCTACTAAAGTATAATTTCCCCCGCCGGTGGATGAAAATGTCGAGCCGGCCTTCAGTCGAGGGGCGTAGGCTAAGGAGGGACCCAGGGCACTTTGATCTGCTGGGACTTCAATGTAGAATGTTAAAACTCCATGAGAGGAAGGCGCCGTGTTAAGCTTGAACCCCATCTGTCGAGCAAGGCGGACTACATTATTATATTCAATCGCCGTGTCCAAAAAGCTTTCGTTTGTTTGATAATCTAGGTAAAACGATAAAATGTCGCCCACATAGGAGACTGTATCCAGCATCAGCGAGCCAAAGGAGGCTTCATTAAAATCTTGATAAGTGTTTGGGTAATAGCGTTTAGCGTAATTTTCTAGGTCTCGGCGGATAGACTGAAAATCGCGACTCGTGTAGTCAATTGGTTGTAGTTTTTTATTGCTCATGCGATATCCTCATTACCCTAATTAGATACCACATTAATCTGGAGAGTTGATAAAAGCTGCAGCGGGGTGATTTCAAAATCAATCCGCACGGCTAGATTGTGGGGATACAGGTCCGGGTTGTTCTCCGTGATTCCATAATCAATATTATCAATTTTAATATAGGGAAGATAAATTTTGGTTTGCTGCATAATTCGCTCCGTAATTCGATCATAAGTTCCTTGGTCATTCATTTCAAAAAGATATCTCTTTAAACCCACTCCAAAAAAGGGATCCATAATCTTCTCGCCCGGCATTGTGAGTATAAGCATTTTGAGATTCTGTTTAGCCAACTCAAAAAAGGTAGTATTAAGGTTATATGCCCCAAAAACCTCACTTAGCGTGAGAGGAAGGGCTGCCGATAATCCAGAACTCATTATATTATCCTCCTACCACCTTAAGGAATCTGATCCGGCTCACAGGGGTTTTCTTCCGCTTCCAAATTAACAGAGGGATCTTCGGGAACCGGGCACCCCTCCTCTTCTACCGGAGCCGCAAGAGCATTAACCTCCTCTTCGCCAAACTTAATTAGTCCTAACAATAAATAAATCAGCCCTAATGGCGATGGTGGAATCATTAAGAGACCAGAAACCTTGCCTGTAAAATCAATACCGTCTCTCTCGATATCCGGGAAGAAGTTGGGAGGGATGGGGGGAACTATCGGCTCGCCATCCGG
>TARA_R110002020_G_scaffold225657_1_pt1 | contig 10533 bp, 16 predicted proteins | sample TARA_R110002020 | Tara Oceans TARA_R110002020 (sample SAMEA4396489) | marine metagenome | biome: Westerlies Biome; feature: [MES] marine water layer (ENVO:01000295) within the mesopelagic zone...; material: water (ENVO:00002006), including particulate matter (ENVO:01000060) such...
AGCGTGGGCACCTATGCTTTCGCAAGTGGTTAAAGACTCTATAAACGTCTGCAATACTGTTAGACGCTTTAGCGAGTTTGAAGGGGAATAGAGATGGAATATCTAGCCCGGCTGAAAGTGGCGATAGAGTCCACAAGTAGTCAAGTTGATGAGGTTGAAAAGGAATTGCTGAGGCTTGAAAGGCGATACAGCGGATTAGGCCTAAAGGGTAGGAATCAAGAGTCTACCTTTGTTCGGCGCATTGGGGCCGAGCGTGAAAGGCTCGAAAGGCTCAGAACCTCGGCGCAAGGTCGGTTATCTCGGTTGTATCGACAGTTGGTCGCGGTGCAGACTGGGCGAGAAGAAAGCGGCGTCCCTGAGTTCGATGGTGGTTTAGGTCGTGCGCGTGACCTGACTCGGCAACATGTCGAGCGGCTCCGTCACCGTTAAATCGCGGATTTCGGGTTATACTCTGGGGGCGGCTCGGTTGGCGGGTCGCCTCTTTTCATTAGGACAATAAAATATGCAACTACCTAAAATGGACATTTCCAAGTTCACATGGACGGATGCCGACAAGCCGTATTTTAAGCTCCTCGATGGGACAATCGATGACGCTCCGGGCCATGCTAGTGGTCGCGGCCAAGTAATACTCGTTGGACCGACTCAATGCGGTAAAACAACGCTGGTTCAGTATTGGGCGCAAGCGTTGCACGGTTGGCCCGTCGTGGTTATGAATCCCGCATTGTCGGAACCAGAGGATATCTCCGGCATTCCCTACCGTCGCGATACCGTATGCCTTCGCACACGAAGCGCGGCTATCCCGCCAGAATTCGCAAGCGAAGCGATGTCTGGGAAGTGGGTTTTATTTATAGACGAAATGGACAAAGCAAGACCGGAGACACTTTCCGCACTGTTGACGCTTCTGGCTGAACGTCGCATTGAGCGATTTACCTACAAGCCAGCAGCGGTTGTTTGTGCGTGCAATATGCCACGGAGACCGCTTGCGCCAGAACTGATGGCGCGGCTAATCTGGGCACCTTATCCCCCGGCAGGATACAACGTGCTAGACCGCGATGACGGGCTGCCCAACGATGACAAGTTTACTGACATTTTCCCAGAGACAGAACCACAACTCCCAGAATTACCACTGACACCCGGAGCAATGCACAAGGTGCACAAGTGGCAGTTATCAACTGGCTCTGGCTTCTGGAATCCACAAGTGAGGGAGAAGCTCATCACGGGTTTATTTCCAGAGACACAAGCGCAAGTCCTGATTAACCGATACGCGGAAGCGGCCACGATTAACGGTATCGAGTGGGCAAAGAAAGCTGGCGCGTCTGATATTGCTGGGAGTCTGGTTAGCATCCTTTCTGCCTCAAGTGTCGGTGAGCGCACTGCGATACTCACCGAGCTACAATCCCGAGCACAGAATGACCCGACCGGCGAGGCTCTCCGGGCCTTAAAGAACTTCGTCAATAGTCCAGCCGCGCAAGCATTGACCGACGGCACGCAAGCATTAACCGGGGCCGGTTGGGATGCACTCAAGTCCAAAGCTGACAAAGAAATGAGCAAGAAATAATGCCCAGAAAGAAGCTGCAACCGTTAAGCCGTGTAACCGAAAAGTTACTCGCACAGACGGATAAAATCATCGCGACTACAGACCTAGATACGTGTGCGGTCGGTGTCCAGAAGGGCCGCGCTACGCTCTATCTCGGTAAGCTCTTTAGAGATGCTGACACCGAAACACAGGAGGCGATGCTCAAGCACGAGGCGTTCCATTTCCTGATGGACCATCAAGCACGCGGTGAGGCTATCACGGACTGCGATAAGGAGTTATTTAACCGTTGCTGCGATGCGGCTATCCACGGCGAATATAGCAACGTGGACTGGAAGAAAATCGAAGCGGGAACGGGTATCGAGGTTATACGATTTGAGACCCTCGGTATTCCTGAAATGCCACCGGAGCAAGCCTACGAATTCCTGAGCCAGAAACCACCCGATGGTGGAAGTAATGGTGGTCCCGAGCCTAATCCGGGACCGGGGCAGGGCGGCTCGCCGTCAGGCCAAACTCAGCCGGGGTCATGTGGCAATATCGGTCGGGACTTAAGCGATAATGAGCCAGAGTCCCAAGCAAAGCGCACAGTGATACAGGCTGACATCGCGCAAGGTCATCAGGCCGATTGTGCGGAGATGGGCGCGTATGATGGCATCACAGGCGATACAGATAGTCCGTTAATCTTTGCGGGGTCTGGTAAGGGCACAGGGCGTAATCGGCCCAAGGTCATCAGGCAACCAGCGTGGGTGGTGCAGGTTCTTGACCGGCTCATTCATAGCGACTATGCACGCAATGAAAAATGCCGAAGCTATGCCCGAGACCACAGATATCTCGGAGAACTATTCCCCGGCAAGGCCCGTCGGCGCGGCTGGAAGGGCGTATGGATAATTGACGCAAGTGGAAGTATCGACCGCGACTCCGTAAATGAGATGTTAAGCGGCGCGGTAGCGACTCCTGAACTGGAAGCCTCCGAGGTTGTGGTATTCGATACAAGTTACTATGGTCCGTTTGATGTGTTCGACACTGAGGGTATACAGGAGGCCATAAGCGAGTGCGGCGGCGGCACCAAGATAAAAGGGTGCGCGGATTGGCTGGACAGCATTGGATATGACATCGAACCACGTGTGTGGTTGACCGATGGTTGCTCTTCTGATGGCCTACCACCGGCAAGGCCTGAGGATATTTGGGTCCAGATGCACTACAGAGATATCAAGGTGCTAGACTATATAAGCTACTGAACTTGGGTGGTCCGGTTCAGGATTCGCAGAGGTAGGACAATGGAACAACCGAAGATGCTGTGCCGCGTGGTCATTGACGACCATGGGAACGACAGACTAACGACGATTGAGGTGCGCGTTAACCACGAGACATGGAACTCCATTTGTGAACAAGGAACGACAAGAACGACAACCCGCATCGACCGACTGACTTTCCTACTGTCGCGTGCCTTGATGAACATGGACGTAACACAACCCGCTGGTCATCGAGGAGTGGAGGTCGAGCATGTCGAATCCAACTTTATCTAAGACTCACGCCTCATGGGAGGCAGACCGGGAAGCATGGCTGAAGCGTGAAGCCGTCCAGAAGATTGTCTACAAGGACAAGAATGGGACGGTCACATCGACGGAAAACATTGAGCGCGGCCCTCGCTATGTCGCATGGAAACGACTGAAGGAACGAGGGGAAAGGTGATGTCAATGTTTACGACTCTCCAGTCTCTTGAAGAGAAATTCCGCATGACCAACTGCCGTGACGATATTCGCGGCTTCGACTCATCTTTCGTGGGTCCAATCAATGAAGACGATTTGTATGGAGCAACGGTTTACAACTACCACGACGTAGACAATCTACGGAAGACGAGAGCCGCTGTCTATACGGACCAGTGGAAAGAAGACAACGACGCAGTATTTGCGTGGCCGGGAATTGCACCCGCGATTATTAACCAAGCCAAACATCGAGGACTGAACTGGCACATGGCTGGATTGGGGCTGATGTGGTCGATGGTGCAACACGCTCCTGTTACGGCTGCATGTGGACATCGCTGCGGCTTAACGACGGGGGTGAGGCTCTCAGCCCATCACAAGGCTTACCGTAAGCTCGTGAGCGACCTCGACGGGTATCGGCAATACAACAACCTCCGACCAGCACGCACAGTCCGTGAAGGCATGACTCCAGCCGAGTCTGTTGCGGCTGACTATCTGCTCTATCTTGAAAACGAGAAGTGGCATGGCACTCACTCACTGTGTTGCCGTTGTCGAACAGCCAGTCGCTGGTTCGGCTTGTCCTCCAAGCTGCGGGACTACCGTGGCGCGTTTGCATTTGGATGTCAAGCTGAACATCAAGCCAAGATTGGAGCGACGAGCCGTCCGGGAGACAACTTGTGGATGGTAGCAGGACAGAAATGCACGATTAGCATGGCCGAAGGAAAAATACGAAGTTGGAGGCATTACCGTTCAGACCTGACCCATACAGTGGGCAAGAAGAAGGGACTTGACTCTCATCACGTAGGCTGGCACGCAGGGTTGCTCAGACCTCCACTACGCTACCAAGCTATAAGGGAATACACCCGGAAGAAGTGGTTCTCTGATGTCAGATTGTGCGATAACATCGGACCCGTTTCTGGTCCGGGAAACCCTCAACGCTATCTCTGTCCAGTATGTTTCTCAACGGCGAAAGGACTGCCAAGTTACCTGTTCCATGTAGCGCGGGGTATGAGTGAGAAAGCAGCCATCGCGCACCAACGACGCGAACTGAGATGGTTCATGCCAAACAAACTTACACGCCATGACCCACTCAAGGATACCTATCATACGTGGATGCGAAACTTCAAGTTTGACAATAATTTAACGAGTCCCGGCCAAGATGCACATTGGCTCCAGCAAGATGGTCGAGCCGTAGGACTGGAAGCACGCTCCCCTCTTCACACTGTCTGGTATAACAGATGAACGACCCAACCGGAATACCACTTCAGAACCCCGTGCCCTCTATCCGCAAATGTGGACACTGGTGTCAAGCACGGAAGATGAATCGTGTAGCTGAATTTATGGGCTGGACCCAAGAAAACGGAAACGACATTCGCACTAAACTCCATGCGTGCTGTATCTGTGCCCACAAGGAATTTACGACTAGCCCCCAGACCTATCCTGATTGGGAACTGATATGTGATGAATACGATGCCTATGCTGCAACCACACCAACGCCCTATGACCGGCTGAAGGACAAAATTAAGGCGTGCACCTGCAAGGTCTGCCAGCAACGACATCCTGAGTATTTCGAGGGAGACTCTCACGTATTAGGCAAGTTAGCCATTGAATTTGATGATGGCGATTTCGATGTGAGAAGAGATGAAGAGTAGGGTCAGGCTGTAGACAATCTACACATTGACTTCCAAGATGTGTAAGAATTTGAGATTTACCTCGCAAGTGCAAGGAACTAAACGACTTAGAATGTCTCATGCCCCTGAGACTATAGTGATAAATGAGACTCTGAGTCTCAAGTATCAGGCTAAATACGGGCAAATAGAACGACATGAGATTTTTCTAAGTCTCTGTAAAAAAGGTATTTATTACATTATTAGATAGATAGTCTCATAGACATACATATTAAGAAGTCAACCTGTAGAGTGAAAGTGAGGTCAATGTGGACATAGAAGAAGGTGGTTATAAGGATTGGGCAGTTGATGTGGAACCGGGGGATGCGAACAGTTACCCGACCGAGGATTCAATCGAACATATATACGTGGTCGTAACCGATAAGCATTCGGGGGAAGTTTACGAAGGGAAATTATTTTTGGCGGAGGCCGCGTGCCGCCCTTCTAAACCTCCAGAGCAAAGCGAAACCCCGGCGAAAGTCATAGAAGCCAGAGATGAACTCGTGGAAGCACGCGAGCAGCAAGAGTATTGGAACCGTATCAAGGAAGAACGGTCACGCCAGTTGATTCGGGAACTTCGTCAGTCACAACAGGAACGGTTGTTCAAGCATCATGGCTACATGAAAACCTTCAGCAAGGGGGATGAATGAAGCACATCTTCAATCTCTATAACAAGAACCTGAAACGCATCCACATCAACAGACACACCATGAACAAGAACCGTAAGCAGGGCACGGAACTCCCTGCGGTGGGGGTGGAGTTTAACAAGGCAGGAAAGAAGGCCAAGAAATACGGGCATCACATAGAAATCTTAGGTCCGTCGAGTATTATCCAGAACGAGAACAAGCCCCTGAAATGTGGGGCAAAATGTTGGATTGAAACACACGCATACATTCGCTTAATCACCAACGAGGAGAAGTAAATGGCAAACTGGCAGAGCTTTGGAACTATATGGGATAACCACACGATGTTAATCGTGGATGCAGATTGGGAGAACGACGATTCACGGATTACGATGGCGGCGGTGTATGTCGCACAGCCGACTGTTGGCACCGTCCGAGAGCAGATGGGGATGGATGAAACAGTGACCGGAGAAGACGTAGCGAGTGCTTATAAGTTGGCATTGCCGATGATGATTAACTCCGTTGCCTCCTGCGCCGAAGCCGATGAAGAAACCATGAGAGGTTTGGGGATTATGGTTGGGGTGCGTATCAAGGAAGTAGCAGAGTCGATGAAGCCTGTCTCCCGGACCATTGATGACCTTGCAGACGAGCTAGAACGTGTCAGATAATCTCCAGAGAATTACAGACCCAGCACAGATGAACCTCACAATGCTGGTCTGCCGTATAGACACACGGGACTTGAACATTGGCAAGCCCGATGACCCCTATCAGTGTGCGGCGGCGAAAGCCTTGAACCGCCGACTCAAGGCACGATTCAGGGCAGTGGTGACACAGACTGATGTATGGATATTCAGCAAGAAAGCAAATCAGCCCCGCTTTCGAGTATCCCTGTCCAAGGAGATGAAGCAGTTTGTCTGTAACTTTGACAACGGGATTATGCCCTCGCACTCACGGGTAAACTTCTACCTGCAATGTCCAAAAGAATTTCTCCAGCCGCACCGAAATGAATTTTCGATGGAGAATCCTGCAAACCCATTTGAAAGGTTATTTATAAAAGCATGATTAACTTACTGGTAAATATCGTGGCGGCCCTGATGGTAGGGGCCGCCGTCTGGTTGGCAGATTGGTATGTCTTGGAGTCACTGGTGTTGGCGTTCTTTTCAGGAGTGTTGGTGACATTATCAGCCCTCTATAAACACGTAGGCAATACATGGGGAGGTAACGATGGTGGTGTTTAATGGTGTCAGGGAGAATGTCAGGTTCGCATGGCTTGACCCGAATCTGGTCATTGCCTTGAATTTGCTGGCTGTGTGGTCTGCACGGCAGGGCTTGGATATCCATATTACTTCGATGAACGACCATTCTCACGCAAAAGGGTCATTACATTTCCGCGATTTGGCTCTGGACTTTCAAGTGGACAAAGGGCAATTAGGAACACAAGCAAGTCACAAACTTGCGATGAAGGATGTCGTGAATTATCTCCGGGCTGAACTTGGGCTGGGATTTGATATCCTATATGGCGATGCACAGCACAAAAATCACTGCCATATAGAATTTGATGTGAAACAGAGGCGAGGCGCATGGACTACGGAAGCCTAGACCCGGATAACCCGGATGCACTACAGGCAATTACAAAAGAGTTTAATCTCACGACATCAGAGTTGATTGATGCACTGGAGTTTACAGTGGCTATTCACCAGAACGCTGACCAGAGTGAACTCTCAAACGACCAACGGTTCATTGCCTGTGTTGCCGCTCTGGGTGCGTTGATGCAGGAAGAAAACTCCATCGAGGCACAGCACTCACGAGTCTTACAAGTTGTGCAGTTATTAGATGGAGCATTACTGCATAAAGGGAAGATGACCTTGCAGTGAGGAAAGGGAAATTGAGTCGGATGCGAAACTTTAGTTTTTGGGTGCAGTTCAATGGTAAAACCCGAAAAGAATTGGTTACTATCTCAGCAACGAAAGAACAAACAGCGTGGAAACTCATCAACGAGCGTTTCGAGGATGAGGATGTCACTATTACAGAACGGAGTAGCTTATGAAATCATGGTGGAAATCGAAAACATTCTGGCTGAACCTTGCGACCCTTGGGGTGGCATCAGCCGTGGAACAGCCCAACCCGGAAGCCCTTGCACAAGTCTTAGCTGTGGCGAATATTGTGTTACGGTTCTTTACCAGAACTGAAATCGGAAGTTAGCGAAAGGGGCAGACCTAATGGGTCTGCCCTTTTTCGTATTGCCCTCTCCCTGCTTTACTCAGCACACCCAAATCTACCAGCTTCTCCAGTTGTCGATATATCGTTGCCCGACTTGCAGTGTCTCCCATCACGCTGAGAATATCCTGCGTGGACATACTCGCCCCGGCAGGGATGGCTTGATACAACGCCAAGCCGACTGGCCCACAGCTTTGAATCACACGGTCAGCTTCAGGCCCCATTGCTGAGAACAACCCTTGATTGTCTCTGGCCAGCCAATGTGTTTCTGGTGCCGCAAGGTGACTGACGATATCCAGCCGCGCTGCTTGTTCTGTGGGGGAGCCTTGCGTCTGGGATTCTTCCGGGGAAGTCAACGCGAGTTGGGTAGACGTAAATGCACTCAAGGCTGAACTGCCTGAGATACGGTCTTGGGGTCTGAGAAACTGAAAATCGGAACGAGCTTTGGTGGTGTGGTGGGTGCCGAGGATGGTATAGCCTTTGTCTTGGCAATAACGATTCAGGCGTATCAGTTGAGGGGCGACGAGGTGATAACGATTGAGGTCAACACCGAGAAAGATAATGAGTGGGTCAATGATGAACAGCGGTCCTCCGAGGCTGTCAAGAAGTTTGAATAACAAACTCAGAGAATCGTACTGGAACATCCGTATATCTACGTCTTGGTTGTCAATTAACGACGTATGTGGGATAGTCTGCATGTCGAGTCCGACATCTTGGGCACGATGATACAGAGAATTGATGGAGCGATCGCCAGCAAGATAGGAAACTCCATCAGGTGGCGTGGGAATGTTAATAAAGGGTTTATGTTGTCCCCAAGCGTGCAGAAATTGAAGAATCAATGTGCTTTTGCCACTGCCGGAAGCCCCGGCAAGCACGCTCACCTCGCTGGGGGGAAGGAATGTATTGAATTGCATCGAAGGATGATAACACAGGAGGGAAAATGTAATGGCGTTGATTGTAGTAGACCGAACACGTATCGAAACAGACTGGAAATGTGCAAGAAAGCGATACTGGCTGACAGAGTATGACGGCTCTGGGATTGTCCCGGCGCGGGCTGCAACCGCCCTCAACTTTGGGATTGCGGTCCATGAAGGGTTGGAGATTGTCACCGAGCATAGTAAAGGGGGCGCACAAATCGCAACCGAGCATCTGGAGAAGCTCCCGGAATGGGGAGAACTCACACCAGAACATCAGCAACTCTGCGTGGGCTTGCTCTGGGGCTTTGCCAAGGTGGTCTGGCCTGAGTGGATGAAGAACTTCGACAAGGTGGCCGTCGAACAGGAACTCGAAATGGAGGACAACGGGATTGTCTACATGATGCGTCCCGATTTGCTGCTCCGCGAAAAGACCACAGGGGATTTGTGGTATCCCGATTTCAAGACCTACTCAGCCGCGTGGGGAAATCGGAAGTGGATGCACGCCTTGCAGCAGCAGTTGACTGTCTTGGCCTGTGAGAAGGCTACAGGAGAAAGAATGGCCGGGGCGTGGGTGCAGGGCTTGTATAAGGGGAACATCCGAGCCGGGAGACTGTACCATCCCTTGATGTATGGGTATCGAAAATTCGGCAGTCCGGGGCTGTATCCAACACAATATAGTCTGAAGCGGAAATCCGGGTTTGAGCGATTCTCCACCGCTCAGTTTGAGGGCACCAAGCAGGTTCCCAAGACAGGACTGGAAGGCTGGATTGAATGGTTGATGGTCAACGAACCAGATGCTGTAGCCAACTGCTTCCCGAGAACACAACCCATCTTTGTCAATCACGACATGATGAATGGGTTCTTAAGGCAGCGGAACTTCAGGGAGAAGATGATTGCGGATGCCAAGGACATGGAGCATTTATCTCAGCAACAAATTCTCGATGAGGTCTTTCCGCAGAATTTTAGTGAGTGCGAAGCCCAGTGGGGGGCGTGCCCCTATCTGGAATGCTGCTGGAACAAGCAGGTACATAAGAATCCTGTGGGTTCTGGCATGTATAAACCCCGTGTACCCCATCACAAAATGGAGCGCGAATTACTGGAAGGTAAACATGAAACAATCACGACTTGATAAGAGTGGAGGAATACATCCCTTGACAATAGCGGTGTACCTGTTTATGGTTGGGATTCTGATTTTTGGCGTAATCGGAAGTTTGTAAGGAGTGGCAATGGCAAAGCTGGAATTACCCTCAGAATTATCTATTCTGTTGTATGGAGACACAGGTCATGGGAAGTCCACCATGATTGCGGAATTGGCAACACAGTTAAAAATCGACCAAGACAAGCGAACCGTAGTGTTCTTGGCAGACAAAGGGTCTGCGAAGCCCTACCGGAGCTTGGCGAGACTTGGGGTGGTGGAACTGATTGAACCCCAAGGCAATGCATGGTTATGGGTGAATCACGCCATGCGTGGTGAAGTCAGAGTACAGGGTAAAGACTACCGCAGCGTAGCCAAAGATGATGTGGGCTTGATTGTCCATGAAGGGTTGACTGCCTATGCGGAACTGTTGATGTCCTCACTCGCTCAGATGTCTGCCGATGGCACCAATGTCGGAGGCGAGGGTGCGTGGAATGTTGTGATTCGTGAAGATACAGATACTCTTAAGCTCGGCACCTCTAACCGTGCCCACTATGGCATGGTGCAGTTGCAGATTCGTGAGGGTGTTCTGGCGCAAAAACCTAATGTCGCGCATATCTACACAGCGGGCGTCAGGCGGGGGGAAAGTTCCCAAAACACCCCCATTGTTGGACCCTTGGTCGTAGGGGAATCACTCACAGGGCAGTTGCCTCGGTGGGTGGATTACACCTTTCGGT
>TARA_R110002020_G_scaffold33501_2_pt1 | contig 10529 bp, 9 predicted proteins | sample TARA_R110002020 | Tara Oceans TARA_R110002020 (sample SAMEA4396489) | marine metagenome | biome: Westerlies Biome; feature: [MES] marine water layer (ENVO:01000295) within the mesopelagic zone...; material: water (ENVO:00002006), including particulate matter (ENVO:01000060) such...
TTAGGTCCCCTATACGTACTTCCCGTAGCCCATGTTCACCTATTACAGGATCATATCCTTCTACAAGAGTGTTCATTATAAACTCATTCGAATATCTCAACATCGGAGTAGACAAGTTTGAGTTGTGCATTGGGCCTATATACCCATAAACCGGTGGCCCCGGAGGCGGATCATTACAATTTACTTGAACTTTATCTACAAGATCACCTGGTGTCACACATTCTATTATATCAGGTGATTGCCATAGTTTTGCCATACTTTCAAGCCTATACCCCCCAGCTACCCTATCCCAATATAACATTGACTTAACATAAGTTTCACCCCCGCTGGTCAATTCTTTTGAATACCCGATCCTAAGGAGATATAAAATTAAATCTGAATATCTAAATGAAGTCGGTGCTAGGACATGTTCAGGAAACACACTTATAAAATGATCTCCTCGATCATACCCATCAACCAACGGTATATCATGATCTTTAAAAATTCTGTTTATTATATCCCCGGTATACCCTCTATATCTTTTACCATATGGAATGGGTTCATTTAGCGCAGCCCATTCTCTCTGGAGTAGAGTGTATATTTTAAAGTTACCGGTTCTATCAACATTGGATTGACTGTTGGTTTCACCAGTAATGACAAAATCATAATTAAATGATACATTATCTGAAGCTCCTTTACCTGGAATTGGTTTCATGCGCACCGTTAAAGAATCCCTTCCATCACCTCTTATCTGTTGATCATCTTCAATCCAGTCATCTGCGTTCACAACATATATATTTCCGGATGTATATGGCATTAACAAGGTTTCTTCAATACTCATTCCTCGTATTGCCGCTTCGTTAAGATTGATTCCACTTCCTGAAGACTTAGATGTAATCTTAAATTCGCACTCATATTCTACGCCGTTGATCTTATAAGTAAACATGCTAAAAGTGTCTGTTGTTATAAGTAGTAGACCGGGTAATTTGATTATATACCAACGCTAAACTTTCTGGCTTTACAAATTTCAGTTGTGTGCCGCCTTCTGCATAAAATGCGTTTTTAAGAGTCTGCTTGTTAGCTAGATATATTAGCCACCAGCTGTGTATATCTTCATATATGTCATTAGAGATGGTAGTAAGTGGCATCCGATGTTTTACATTATATAAATCTAACATCTCGCTGTTAATATTTGGAGGAAATTCTATTTTTGTTAATATATTATAAAAGTAGAACTGCTTATTGTTAGTAGGCTCAGTGTAAATTTTAAAAATACGCTCATACCTTCCAATATCTAGGCCAGATAATGCAGATATTGTATTTTGATATTCACCTAATTTTCCTGTTAATCCCATAATAATTTTCCCCCCTTAATGTACTTTATCTAAGAAGTTTGCTACTTCAAGTGTGAGTGATTGAAAAGTCATACTAATTCCATATGCCTCTGGTACTATGTTTTTCCCCATCATTCTCCTTGTACCTAGAAACGCCACGGCAAAGTTGGCTAAAGCCGCCCACTCTATCCAACGCCATCCCGGTACCCTTACTTTATAAATATTTGGAAAAGTCAGTGACACGGCTCCACCCCGCGTTGGTCTTGCCCCGCGTGTAAATTCTTGGATAAATTCATAATTTTTTGCGTGGCCACCATCATTAATAGTATTGGAGAGGACAAAATTAACCTCTAGTGCAACGTCTGTATTTGCATACTGATAAAATTTTGGCGTTTCAATATACGAACCAGGATTTTCACCCGGGTTTGTAGGCCTTGGTATCTTAAAGCCCATGGAATTCGCACCAAACATCTTCGCCGCGGCATCTCCAACGCCTTCGACTGTTTTAGCTATATTTTCAAATAATTGAGACCCCGCTTGGGTCTGGGTTTCAGCCGCTAATGCTGCACTACCAACAACAGCTTCTTCTAGCGCACCTGCTGCTGTCGACGCTAGACCTGCACCAACAAATTGTGCTCCCCTTTGACTTATGTTTGAAAAGGTATCTGCATAATCATTTTGAAAGGAACGTACCGCATCGCTAAAAAAAGGTAATCTGTGTTCGTCTACAAATTTTGCCTGATATAAGTTTTCATAAAACTCCGCAGCAGATGCCTTTGAATTCCCTAGGGACATATAACCTTTGGCAAACTGTCTTAAAGCAGACGCAGTAGGCTTCATCTCCTGCACCCACACATAAGGTGCCCTTTCTCTCATGCACCTCGATTTTACTGAAGTCCAGTCATAATCCATAACTATATCTGCCATATCAATAATATTTAAGCTAGGCTAGACCGTCCGCAGGTGTTAAAAGGCTATATGCCGAACCGGCAAACTGTGATCTTACATCTTTTGTTGGTGTTCCAAGAACAAGCGGCGTGGATCCAGTTTTTCCACTATCCATAGATGCAAGAGACTCCTGGTTGTCTTTTGTACCTTGTAGTGCTTCACTCGCTTTTGCCTCTACGCTTTTAATGTGGGCTCTTTGCGCTCCTAGTTCGGCCGCCATCGCTTGAGTCGATCCACCACCACCTCCATCTGCGCTTTTCTCAACTAGCGCTTTTAGGTACTTATTTCGCGTAACAGCTAGTTGGTACATTGGCTCATCATATTTAGTGAGGGTTCTGTGGCGACGTTCTAAAGATGATTTATCTGTTCGCTGGCTCATAGCCTGGGTCCAATGTGATGGTTGCTCGGTTTTTTTGTCCGCAGCCATTTTACCAAGACCCTTAGCAAGATTATGAACTCCTCTAGCCGCCGCACCTATAAGTCCTAGGGGACCAAAGGGGCTAAACAGAGCCTTTTTAGTGATGCCTGCCCGCGCCTTTTCAGCAGATTGCGCGCTCAATGACTTGGCTGCATCCACCGGTTTTTTATCAGGCGCGCGCTCCAGCTGCACATTAATATTAGGAGCATCACTTGCTGCTTTACCTATTGCTGAAGCAATAGGTCCTCCCTTTTTAAAGGCCAGCATTTGATCCTCATCATCTATACGCGTGATTACCCCACTCTTACTAATAAATCCGTCCGATACTTTTCCAGCTTTTGAAACATCTCTAGCTATTAGTGCAGCATCGATACCAATTGACGCAGCTGTTCCTGCACCGGGTATAGTTGAAGCTACACCAGAAGCTACCTCCATAGCTGCACCTGCAAAATCACCTTTTAGTGCTCGAGCTACCCCGAATCCGACTCCTGCAATTGCACCTACAATAGGTATTTTCTTAAGAAGTGATTTAAAAAATCCTTTACCTGCAGCTTTCGCGCCTGCTTTACCTGCGGCTTTCTTTTTTGCCGCGGCCTCTGCAGCTTTTGCGGCCGCTTTTGTCGTTCCTTTCGCAGCAGCCCCTGTCGCTTTTAGCGATGGAAATAATTTGGCTATACCTGGTATTTTTGCAAAAATACTCTTAAAGAACCCACCAATAGATGTTAAGGCCTTCATTACTTTCCCCTTTACAGCTGTAAATGCATTTTTTATAGCATCCTTACCTGTCTTTAGGGCTGATCCTAATCCTTTCCAGACCTTTGAACTCTTAAATTTAGACCACATACCCGAGAATAGCTTTCCTATACCGCCTAGTGCCCATCTAACAGCTTTAAATATTCCCGTACCAATGAGTTTGAGTAAGCTCCATATACCTTTACCAACAAGCTTAACTAATTTCCATAGCCCTTTACCCAGTAATTTAACTAATCCCCATATTCCCTTACCAATAAGTTTAACTAATCCCCATAGCCCTTTACCTAGAAGTTTAAATAACCCCTTTATTCCAAACTTTCCGAATAAAAGTGATGCCAATCCAGCGCCTAACCACCCTAGAATCTTACTTAAAAATCCCTTTCGTTCCTTTTTAACGTCTGGCTCTTTGGACTTTTCTACCTCTTTAGTAGCTTTTTTTGCAACCTTTGTTTTACCTTTTACATCTTTTTGATATTGAGGTAATATTTTGAAGTAGGTCTCCCAAAAAATCTTAGTTTTATTTACTAGTAGTTGGCGCTCAGGTCCTTGAACATTTGGCCTTATTTTCTTTTGCCGTTTACCTGGTCTGCCGGACCCTTCACCAGATATAATGTCTCGATCCGCTTTTACTCCCCCCACTACATCACTTTGAGCTTCTGCAGCACTGCCTAATATATCGAGACTCTCTTTTAGTAAGTTAGCATGGTCTTTATGATCTTCACCTGGCACTCTAATATTTATTCAGGATCAGACGTATCGAAAAACTCAGAATCGATATCTAGCTCAATTTCACCTACCGTTAATAGGGAGTTATTATATATGTTTATAGCTTCTATAAATTTGGATAGCTCAGAATACACATTAAGCGGCAATTTTTCCACTAGTTTGACTCGCTCGTTAATCCTTATTTCTGACATATCCAATACTTGGTCATCTATCTCCAAACTGTTTATATATTTTATTAACTCCACTATGTATAATAACCCTACGCCTTCCTTTAAAGTGGCATCGTCATTATCGATATCATTTTCGCATTTTGATAATAACACATTTTCCTCTCTTAACGTAGGTACCTGTAAATTAATTTTTAGGTTTTTGAACGTTATAGACTTGGTATCTTTTATCTTTAGAGGGTTCTTCTTAATATTTTTAATAATCTCGTCTAGGTCAATTGGCTTTTTGTCGACGTAAACAGTATTACCTAGTGCTTCTCTTCGTAAACTAATTATAAAGGGGACCTTATCATATACCTTTAAGTCACTTTCTCCGGAATTAGATAAAATCACACTATTTAAAGTTTTGTTAAAATCCAAACTGCCTTTAAGGCCATCTAATACACTAGAGATAAGATCCTTTTGTTGCTTTAAATTTAGCGGTTTAACCTTAATTGCTTTCTTTTTGGAGGGTAAATATACATCAATACTCTCTTCCCCAAGTTTATCAAGCTTGCTAATAAAATTAGAAACGTTTTTGCTCATATTGATATTTAGATCGATTGTGACGATTGCAAGTTTTCATTTTCTTTTTCCACTTCACTCTTGTACAATATATAGTAGTCATCGAGTTCTAGGTAAGTTGAGTTTATTAAAAAATTAACATCTGGGATTCTTTTACATAAAACAAATAAGAGCTCTCTGTAACTATAATCATTAACACAGTCAAAAAGATCTACAATAAAGGCTGGTAAATCTGTAGTTAATATATTTAACGTTGTATTTTTTACGTCTAGGTTTGCCCGTTCAGTTAAAACATCTAAGAGAAAGTAATTTTCATTTTTTTTGATGAATTGTTTTAAGTGGCTGTATATTTTTTTGGGCAGCGTTTTAAAGACTTGTATATATTCTTTATCTGTAAGGTCCGCGGTTATAATTTTTTCGCCATCTAGTTCTATACTTTCTATAATTGATAAAATAAAATCAGTATCACCTAAATTAAATTTACAAGGATAATTTAAAACATATGTTGCATTATCAACACAAATTGTTTCTGATATATCTTCTATTCCTCCTAAATTTTTTTCTATATAAGATATCTGTACGCCAACAGATCCTGTATTACTAGTTATTTGAACAGTTTCCCCGATGCATTTTTTTCGTAGATATATAAAAGCATGTAACTTTTCAAGTATGTTAAGATTTTTAGTATGGATAAATGTATCTAAAAAATTTAATCGACCAGGTAGCGTCGAATCTTTATATAGTGAAAAATTCCGTAGGTCCTTATATAGAAGCTCTTTGACAAAGACTTCCCTTTGATTGGGGAGCTTAAAAGAAATAAGCATGATAATACTTACGCAAAAAAAAAGTTATGCCAGACAATTGTTATAACTTGACGATCTTTAACCGGGACCAAATCCCGGTGAGGACTCACCACCACCGCCTCCACCGCCACCTGCACCGGGCCCATAATTTCTAAATGCAAACGTCACTGTGATTGCTGTAAACTCTTGTGGACCATAGTTTATAGTAAACCCTTCTACATTTGTAGGGAAGGCTTCCTCAAATCTCCAAGTCCGACGATTACTCAGCTGCTTGGGCCCTTGTTTCAGTTGTTTTACATTTATTGTAGACTTAAGACTATTACCTATTAGCCCCTTAGTTCCTATTGCTATCGCCCATGGCCTAAAGAACCCTTCATCTAGACCACTAGATTCGAAAAAATTTATAGTAACGTTTCGTGATAAGAAGCTCTCTCTTTGAATCAACCCATACCCGGGCATGTACCCTCCTCTATTGTTTGCACCGAATTGATCGAAGGAAGATTGCTCTCCAGGAAAAGATATTTCTTGCGCGTATATCATTCCATGCTCGCCTTGCGACAGATCCTCTTTTGTCGCCGACCACTTCTCACCAGCGCACCCTAGCTCTTTATTAATAGCCCCTGAAACCCCGCCATCAAAATTAACCTCCCATAGAAAGGGATGAGCTAGATCTATTCCTAATCCTGCTGGAGCTGCCATATTAAATATTTAATCTGCAACTCCTTTAACGTGAGCTATAGTTTAATTAAGCAAAGTTTTCGTACCAGTGATAAGCGAAAGTGCAAGGAAAATTCAAAACCTCGCCGGTACCATCAGCGATTGTATAATTTACGTCTCCAATATCTCTAATGGATACACCTACTAGTTTAATGTTTTGTACTCCTGCTAGACCTTTATTAATAACCTGTAGCTCAATTGATTCTCCGCTATCGGGCATGCCATATTCACCCGTCGAGGTCTCATTATCAAAAGTCGTTCTAGATATTCCCTCTAAATTCTTCCGAAGATCACAGTTTTCATCGTGATAAAATTCGATAGAATAACCACCTGCGTTAGAGTAAGTAGATCTGCCCGGAACTTGAAATTCCTGACCAAAGTAATTAACAACCTTACCATCAATATTACGTCCTGGTAATGAAGCTGACCTAGCATATACTAAATCATCTTGATTCAGCCCGGCGCCACCAACATTAATGGTTAATACCCTAAAGAGAAAGTCTCGGGAAAATTGCTTTGCGAGCGATGTTTGGTAAAAGTCTTGAATTGTTGAAGCCATATTAATATTTATATCATTTGTTAGTTATATAAGAAATTACTGAACACCAGATCCAACATACGGTACACCTCTAGTTAATAAACCTGGTCCATCAATTAATTCTTCAAAATTAGCATCTGTTCTAGTTGCGTAGAACGTTACTAATATAAATTCTGCAGCTCTCACAGGCTTAATGTAAATATCTACTCTTAGTTGATTTTCATCTATAACCTGGGGAGTGTTGTTTCGGTCATCACATACAATTAAGTAGTCATAAACTCCTTGATTGTTCTTAGCATTCTCAAAAATAGGTGTCAAGGTGTTTATTAACCTTGTTCTAGTAAATTCAGTATTTGGTTCAAATACGAAGAATCTAGAAGCCTTCTTAGTTGGCCTTTCCAACGCTAAGAATAACCTTCTAACATTAATTCTATCAAATGCACTAGGCTTTCTACTTAAGGTCTTTTGCCCAAATATTACTTGCCCCTGACTTGGGAAGAACGCTACTGGATTTAAATTAGCTTTGTAGAGCTCATCTCTTTGTTTCTGATTAGGATTAATAGCTATATCCGCTGCAGTTGAAATAAGTCCTCTTGTGAAACCTGCTGGGGCGAACCACGGGAATGTCGCAGCATCTGTCTTAGCCATTGCTGCGCCAGCAAATCCAGAGAATGGTACCCATACTAAATCACCTAATGGCTCATCATATATTAAGCACCAGTTAGCGTAAACACATGCGTAGGATGTGTTTTGAGTTTCAAACTGATGCCTCATTGGCCAATATAAATCTATCTGGAAGTTCCTTCCTTTATTATCAAGTACTCTTGTTCTACCGTCTCCTGTAGTTACAGTGTGTCTAAAGATATCTGCAATAAATATGCAATCACCGCGGTCACCACCTAGATACGGCGGTTTAACAAATGATTCAAATCTATCGAAAATTGTGTTATAATTATTTCGCATTCTGCGGGCTGTTCCACCAACTGCGTTACTGGTTCTCAGTCCATCCATCGCAGTTTGCAAAGCGGTGTCGTAATTAAATTCGTCATAATACACTGTATCTGATGCGCATGCAGCGGCGTAGATAGTACCTAACCCAGCCTCACACACAACATCGATGTCATATATCTCGTCGTTTTTAATACCATCTAATGCCCTCTCGAGCTTACCAGGAATATCACCTAGCAGTTTAGTTGTTACTTTTGCACTACTATATGCACCAAGAGGATATAAACTGTCAGCATAACCCAACCTGTCCACCAGCTCTGTGACTACAGCTGGTGCAAGTCCCAAGGTAGTTGCACTAACACTACCCATGGAGTCGGTCAGGAGCCTAACCTTAGTTTTAGGTATACCGTCTGCATCTAGCCCATCTGATCCTAATAATCTCTGACTGAGGTTATCATTTACTAGTATCTCTATATTTCTAGAATCACGAGCTGCGTTACCAAGATAAAATGGTTTTTGTGGCCCACCTCTTGGATTATTTTGTTTACGATGCGCATTAAGAGCCCCGACTGCTGCCTCCTCAAGCACAAAATCTAATTTAAATGCTTCATTACTGAAGATTGATTTTCTTAACTTAAATATCCCTAGTCCTAATACATCCCAGTCAGTCTGTAGCGGCTGCCCCCAATCGCTTTCACTTTCGGTGTTTAAGTCCCAGTCAGTTAGATTTTCCATTACTTCGGAAACGCTATCACCAGGACCTGTAATATAATTAGAACTAGATGAAAACATTAATGTACCAGGTGGTAGTGTAACATATTCATTAGCAGTCTGCTGAGAGAATTGCCTATCTGTATTAACGCTTCGAACTTGTGCAATACTATCAAAATTTCTACCCGCTTTAGCTGTATTATCAATTGCACCTATATAATACCCTTCAAACGCATCATTAATGGTAGTTGATGCTTTATTAAGAACTATGAAAGCTGCGAAACCTAGGGTTGAGATAGTGGAAATTTGATCAGGATTACTTCCAGCTGCACTCCAGTCAAAAGCAGTACCTTCACGGCAACTTAAATATTCATTTTCTGTAAGTTGTACATGTACAGGTGAACCAATTGCAATTGTTGCTGAAAGAGATGCAAAATCAACCGCGGATTCTCCATTGACGTCATTCTCATTATATCCCATTCCAGGAATTGCTGAAGCGGGATAAGCTAATGCAGAATACCTAGATCCAAACCCATCACCATTACCCGGTCCATAGGGTAGTCTAGAAGCGTAAATGTTAGCGGGGGACCTTAACAGCTCTGCTACGGTATGGTAAAAGTATCTTTCAGCTGAAGTGGACGGAATTCCGAATATATTATCTAATTCTTGTTCTGATGTAATTTTAAGTACTTCATCAAGCGGCCCCGTTTGCGCGAAACCAGTTACATATATGTTAGTTCCTACATTGGATGGAGCAATAAGCGAAAGATCCCATTCTCTAATTTCTACTCCCGGGGAAGTTATAGTCAATTGTGGCATAAAATTATTTATCCTTTTTCGTACCAAAAAAGTCAAAAATCAATAATTTCTGTATGCATTTGTGAATAAACAAATGTAAAGCCAGATGTGATTTCGTCTGGCGTCTGATAATTATAATTAATGGCCTCTAAAGTAGTGGGAAATGCCTTAGTGTAATTAAATTTAATTTTGCTATTATTAAATTCATCTTTACCATAGATAGTTAAATCAGTTTGATAGTTTTTAAAGGATTCTTCACTAACATATTTATTTAAATCCCTAGCATTATATGTACCGGTATATTCGTTATGTAGGAGATTAAGCCATTCATAAATAACCCAGTAATTTTTATATTCATTATCTATATTAAAATTAACAGTTACTGGCGGGTAAGAATTTTTAGAGTGTGAACTAACATATAAAGTGCTCCCGGCATATCTATTTTCTACAGCAGGTACAGTTATTTCGGGAACCGCGGTTCCGTAAATAGAAAATTGAACTGCATCTCTACTAATAGTTGTATTATTAGCTTCCCCGACCCAGGAACGATTAATCTTTTTCAGGATCGGTGGAACATCAAAAACTAGTAAGAACTTATCAGCTCTTGATTTGTTTAAAATAGACTGCTTTAAAGCGTTCTGTGCCATATAATTATTTATTTAAATTTACCAGGTCCGGGTGGGACAGGTGTACCCGTCCAATTTTCTGGCGGCTTTTCACCTATCAGCTGAAATCCAAATGATTGTAACTCATCCATATCAGCATTTTGCTCATCACCCATCCCCCATACTATAGCTGGTAGAGCATGGTTATTACCTCCTACGATCTCCTCATCGAGGTAAATAGAGGTTGGGTCTTCAAAATAATCAATACCAAAATCCATTGGCTCTATAACTAACGGCTTGCCCATATCATCTTCTTCAACAATTTCAAAGAAGCGCTCTGTAATTTCTTTCTCTAATATAAAGAGGCTATATAATATAGCCATTACACGATCATCATGAAACCCAGCTCGTGCTTTCCATGTACCATTAGGATACCTGACAAAGTTTCTTAACTCCATTACTGTCTCCTCTTCATTTATACTAACAGTACGTACCTCATTCATAAAATAGCGCATGTTTA
>TARA_R110002020_G_scaffold41325_6_pt1 | contig 10525 bp, 12 predicted proteins | sample TARA_R110002020 | Tara Oceans TARA_R110002020 (sample SAMEA4396489) | marine metagenome | biome: Westerlies Biome; feature: [MES] marine water layer (ENVO:01000295) within the mesopelagic zone...; material: water (ENVO:00002006), including particulate matter (ENVO:01000060) such...
ATGAAGCAAGCGGGCATGATTAGCCATAAAACTTTCTTGCAAGAGGTGAAGCGTCGTGGATTGCTAGACGATGGCGTGCTGGCAGATGATGAAATAGAGTTGGCGCAAGAGGAAGCGGGCGGTATGCTTGACGCAATGCCCAGCGACAATGACAACGAGGAATAATGACGGTAAACAATGAGTTGCTGAACCGAGCAATCCGCCACGCTGTATATCTTGAACAGATAAAGGCTAAGGAAGTGGCGCGTATGATGCAGTTTATGGACAGCAAGCTAATTCCAGACATGGAACGCTTGTTAGCAAAGAGGCTCAAGCGCGTTGGGATAGCGGGCGGGGGGATTCACGCCAAAAGATTCTCATCGCTGATGGAGGAAATGCGGGCGATACTTAAATCCAACATGGGCGGTATGCGAGGATTGCAAGCAGACCGTATGCTAAAGATTGGCAATTTGGAGGCGCAATGGCAAGCGGGCGTACTAAAACAGACTGTTCCGCTAGAAATGACTTTCAAGACACCGACTATTGGCACAATAAGAAGCGCACTAACCAGCAAGCCCATGCAAGGTCGACTGTTATCAAAATGGTACAGCGACTTAGCGACCAGCACAGCCAAGAACATAAGCGACCAGCTAACAATCGGATTCCTACAGGGCGAAAGCATAGACCGACTGAGCGCTCGCATCATGGGCGTACCCGACATAGAAAAGGGCTTCTCTGGCACTAGCACTAGAGCGCAAGTAAGGCGACACGTTAGGACAGTAACCCGCACCGCCACAAACCATATTGCCAGCAATGCCCGCGACGCAACCTATGCCGAGAATAAGGACATCATCAAAAAGGTAAGGTACGTAGCCACCTTAGATAGCCGAACAAGCGATGTATGCCAATCGCTTGACGGTCAAGAGTTCCCAGTCGGACAAGGCGAGCGACCACCAATGCACCACCAATGCCGTAGCACGACAGTACCTATTACAATGAGCTGGAAAGAGCTAGGCATAACGGGCGCGAAGGACGTAAGACTAGGCGGGCGGGCATTGCGCGATGTAAAAACAGGCCTAAGCGGATTATCCCCTAAAGAAATAAGTTACGGCCAATGGCTCAAAGCTCAACCAGCAGACGTACAGAATCAAATCTTTGGCGTAAAGCAAGCTGATTTATTGAGGTCGGGCAAGCTACAGTTCGCGCAGTTCTTTGACAACGGCAGAAAGTTAAGCATTGGCGAGCTGGCACAAATAGAGGGCATAACGCTAGAGGGCGCAGTTCCAACGCTTGAAGCACTTGTCGCAGAGGTCGCGGAATCCGCCAATGTTTCTATAGGTAGAAAGTTTGACGAGCTTAACGAGTTTCTTACGACGGCAGAGGCAGAGGCAAAAGAGTTGCGTGCCATACAGAAACAAGCGATTAAAGATACTAGGGCGCGTGGCGAGGCTAATACTAAGGCGCTCAAAGAAGCGAGAAAGGAATTGTCAGAGGGCATAGCTGAATTTCGCTTTGGGCTACCAGAGAAGTCGTGGTACGGCAGTGCAGTCGAGACAGAAAGGCTACGACTACAAACAAAGCTGGGATTCAAAGAGCTTTACAAAGAGGAAAAGCTTATCGAAAAGGCATGGAAAAGACTCCGAGCGTCGGAAGCCAGCATGGAGGTGCTAGAGGGCAATGCGATGAGAAGGGAAGTGCTGAGGGTATTCAGCGAAGCTGAAGAAAACAGGGCGAAATACTCATTGCGCCTAAGGGATAAGGGGGAGTTAATGCTTAACGATTCGGGAACAAATCTCATCAAGTCTCGCGGGGCGACAAGGAAAGCTGAAGCACAGGCAGAAGAAGCCACCGACTTCGTTAATAGAATTGTACCTAAAAAGCACTTTCGAGGGAAAAAGGGTAAAGAGTTTTATGAGCCTAACGTGTTTATTGGCCCAAAAGATTACAGAGCTAATTACCAAAATCAAGCTATAGAGTATGCTGACAAGTCGTATGGGTCAGCCGTACCAGCAAAGTCGATAAGCCTAAAGTATGGAGAACCGACTGCCGTTTGGGTTCACGAGCTAAGCCACACGCTCGAATACGCCAGCAAGTCGGTGTCAAAGGCTACCAATGGATTACTTAAACAGCTAGAAAAAGTAGGCAAGAAGCGATACAAGGGCAACAGCAAAATGGATATAGAAATGAGAACGAGGGTAGAAAACAAGCAGATATTTAGGGGTGGCGACCCAGACGAGGTGGGAATATTTGACGGATTCGAGGAACATGGTCTCCACGCCTACTGGGGCAGAGTTTATGACGGCAGAGCCTCGACCGAGCTAATAACAATGTTCATGGAAACCATGTATCGCAACCCGCGCATATTGCTTGACAAGAAGAACAGACCGCTGGCAGAATACCTTATGAACGCTATAAAAGGAAACCCTGTAGACCCAGCCAAGCTAGCAAACTTGATGCTCGCAGAAACCGAAAAAACACTCATTAAGATGCGAGGAAAATCCTACTTCGACCAATAGCGCCAAACACTATGATTATAAAGTTCGAGACATTCTCTGGCAGAAAGAAATCAGCCACATACAACCATGACGCAACGCTATGGGAGTCTGGCGATGCCGACACCGACACAATGCTAAATGCAATGCACAGGGCTTACGAAAACGACCCCGCTTACCTTATAGGAGAGTCAGACCAAACTGGGCTACTAGGTATAACGCAATATTTTAAGGACAAGTTGAGTGGATTCATCTCAATAAATTGGTTAGACTAAACCAACCATTAACAACTTAGGGTGGGATACCCAATAAACCATGTTAAAAGCAATACTCAATTCACTAGACGGCGTAGACGAAAATCTAGCCAGCCTTTACGCCGAGCAAGACGGCCAATACTTCCTACAAGTCGAATCCGCAGAGGGCTATGCCCTTGAAAACGTGCAAGGCTTGAAATCATCATTGCAGAAAGAGCGCAACACCGCAAAAGCATTGGCCAAACAGCTCAACGCATTTGAGGGCTTAGATGCAGATGAGGCTCGAACAGCAATCGAACAGCTATCGCTCGGAAACACCAAGAACGCGGAGGAAACTAAAGCGCAGGTAGAGGCGCTGAAATCCCAGCTAAGCAAAAAGCACGCTGAAGAAATTCAAGGGCTAACAGCTTCATTGGACTCAATGCGAGGGCAAATGAGCCACGAACTGGTAAAGTCAAAAGCAATAGAAGCCTTGGCAAAGTTTGGGGGCAATGCTGACTTGTTGATGCCACATATAATGAGCCAAACCAAGCTAGAGGAGTCAGACGGCAAGTATAGCGCCATCGTTATTGACAAAAACGGAGACGCTCGCATATCATCTAAAGCGAACACTATGGACAATATGTCTATAGAGGAACTGGTAACTACGATGCGGGATAGCGATACCTTCGCACCAGCATTTACTGGTTCTGGGGCTACGGGAAGTGGCTCGACTGGTTCATCTGCTTCGGGAGGAAGCAAGGGTAATGTCGTTTTGACTTATGACGAAGCGAAAAATGCCAACACATACCGCGAAGCACAAGCGCGGGCAGACAAGGCGGGAAGCCAAGTGCAAATCTTAGACCCAACTCAATAAGCGACCCGCTTTTCTTTTCTCACAAAACACAGGGTAAATCATGGCTAACACTTTAGGCAATTACAATCCGCTATTCTACGCTCAAGAGGCGTTGATTCAGCTGGAATCACAACTAGGCATGGCATCACGAGTACATCGTGGCTATGACGACGAGCGCCGTGCATTCGGCAAAGGCGATACGATTTCAATTCGTAAGCCTGGAACTTTCACGGTAAACAACGCGCCAGCAACTGCTGAAGACATCACGCCAGAGACATCATCTATCGTGCTTGACCAGTGGAAAGAGGTTAAATTTAAGCTATCCGATAAGGAATTGGCCTACACTCAACAGCGCATTATCGAGGAGCACATCTCCCCAGCAATGTACGCAATGGCTAACCACGTTGATGGTGTGCTTTGCGGTCTTTACACAGATGTCGGAAACGGCGCTACATTCAACGCTTCTGACGATAAGGCTTTGGTAAACATTAGCGCTTGTCGCAAGATTCAGCGCGACTTGGGCGTACCTTTAGACTCATCAATGAGCTTAATGGTTGATTCGACTATGGAAAATGCTTTCCTAAACGATACAGCATTCTCACAGCATCAAGGTGCTGGAAATGTCGGCGTATCCCAACAGCAAACTGGCACAATCGGTAACAAGCTGGGCTACAACATCTTCTCTAACCAAAACGTAAGCGCCCACACAGGTGGAACGCTAGACGACTTGGCTGGAACTGTTGATGGCACTTTTGCCAAAGGCGCGACATCTGTTACAGTTGATGCCCTTGATACAAATGGCGAAACAGTAAAGGCTGGAGACACTTTTACTATCGCTGGCGATACCCAAGTGTATTCAATCACAGCAGATAATACTGTTTCTGGAAACGAAATGACATTGGCGATTTCACCGCCATTAGCTGTAGCCCCTTCAGATGGCGCTGTAGTAACATTCGTTGCAACCGACGATTTCTCTGGCGTAGGCTTGGCGTTCCACAAAAACGCATTCGCTTTGGCGCTTGCACCACTTCCAGACCAGTTGCCTAATAACATGGGCGCACAGGTAGCAACGGTTTCTGACCCGCGCACTGGATTGGCGATTCGTTCTCGTATGTATTACGTCGGTAATTCATCAGAGGTTCACGTGGCATTTGACGTTCTGTATGGCGTTAAGACACTTGACCCGAACTTGGCTTGTCGCTTGAACCGCGCATAATAAGCGGTAATATAAGAGGGGTTGCTAACGTTGTTGGCAATCCCTTTTTGCTTTGATAGGATATGGGCATGACAAATACCGACAAACATGGACGACCAATCGTAACAATGATTGGCAGAGCTGGTACTGTAATTGTGTCTGCTGACCAACAAGCTTACATGGAATCTCAAGGATACGCGCTGGTCGTCAAGGCGGTGGCCAAGAAGAAGAAGCCAAAGAAAGCTAAAAAAAGCGAGGAATAATAAATGGCTTTTACCGTTGAAGATGGCACAGGCATGAGCAATGCGAACGCCTATGTTACTATCGCTGAAGCAGATTCCTACATTGAGGATTACGCCCGCAATAATACGACATGGGCTAATTCAAACGATGCGTCAAAGAAGGGCTACATCAAGGAGGCGACCCAGTCGCTAGACCTAATCTGGGGTGGCAGATACGTTGGCGTAAAGCTAGATGTGAACCAAGCGTTATCGTTCCCAAGATTCGGAGGATACGACAGAGAGGGCTACCAGCTTGCCACAAATATAGTGCCTACTATAATCAAGCAAGCCACAGCAGAGTTGGCATTCAAGCACGCCATGATAGGCGGAGAAGACGCAACACTAGGAGATACCTCGAAGATTATCCCAGATATTTCTGACGGAGGAATGGTGAGCGAGGAAAGCGTATCTGTAGGCTCAATAAAATCCACCACCAAATACGAAGGTGGCAAGCGCGAAACAAAGTGGTATCGCAAGGTCGAGCTGATTTTGCGCTCGCTATTAGTGCCAAGAGGGAGCATCAATAGAGCGTAATGACAATACTGGACACACCGCTACGGAAAAAGGTCTACGATGCTATCCAGACTTATGGCAAGACTATGACATTCCACAGTAACGCCAGCACATCGGGGCATGGAACGTATAATCCAGCAACAGGCATATACGAATCAGTTCCATCTCCAGTTACTCTTGACTACAAAGCAAGTCCGCCATCAGAATACAACAGGAACTGGCGCGACGGCGACAACGTCCAAGAAGGCGATGTTATGATTACCTTGCCAGCGTTAAACCTAAACTCTACATTCGAGAACGATGCGCTGAGGGTTGGAATGAAGGTAGTAATTGACAGCGCCACCTTCGTTACCGAGAGCCTAGAGAAGATATATTCGGGCGAGGAAATCTGCGCGTACGGCATACGGCTAAGAGCGAGGCGCGACGCATGAGCCTAGCAAACATGACGACAGACTTGGCTATCAAGAAGTTTAATGCCGACATTGCTATCTGGACAAACAAGCACGCCAGCCATATCCCTATAGAGAAGATTCAGCGCAAGATAGCGCTAGACGTTTTGCGCCACGCGGTAATGTACACGCCAGTCAATACAGGCTACCTACGGTTTAACTGGCAAGTAGGCATGAACCAGCTAAAGGAGGACGCAATAGGCACTAGGCCAAAGACAAGAAGGGTGGATAACAAAGACGTTGTCGTGGGCGGGAAGTTGCCAAGACCAAGCACCATCATCGGCAAACCGCCGAAATACAGCATTATTTATATTAGCAATCCAGTAGAATACGCGGAATACGTAGAAGAAGGAAGCCCGACAATAAAGGCGCACAAGATGCTGGCGCGAGCATTGCAAGACGTAAGAGCAAAAGCATATAAGGCGACATAAGCATGACCATAGCCAAGATACACAATAATCTGCGAAACCACTTCAAAACGGCGGTGGTCGATGCTTCCAGCAATCTGGCCTCTACGGATATAGCTTGGGATAACGTGGCCTTCAACGCGCACAAAGCGAGCGACGGCGGGGCTTGGTGCAGACTGCAAATACTAACAGGGGAAAGCGAGGGGCTATCGCTAGGCAGTACAGCAATCAGAGCGCAGGGCATTATGCTTGCTTCGATATTTACACCAGCCGAGCAAGGCGATAAACTAGCACTTGATATTGCTGGCGAGATAACTAGCGCTTGCAATTCGACCACAATAACCCTTGCGGGGAATACGACAATACTCCGCACGCCGTCAGTAAACCCAGTCGGGCGCGACGGCGCTTGGTATCAAATAAACATCTCAGTACCCTTTCAATCCGACCACGCAAACTAACTAAATCATGGCAGACTCCAACAAAACTAAACTAAGCTACGCTCCAGAGGCGACATTCAACGTAGACCCAACAGGCTCGGCAACATGGGCTGAAGTCCGTATGAAGTCAGAGAGCTTCAAGGCTGATTTATCCGTAGCAAGTAGCGATGAAATCAGAAGCTACCGAGATATACCAGCGCTCAACCTAACGGACAGGGCAGTATCGGGGGGCATTGATTGCAATCTTAGCTTCGACAGCCATGAAGATTTCCTAGCATCTGCTATAGGCGCTTCAACCACTTGGAGTTCAGAATCATCTTTATGCACGACAAGCGGTGGCGCTGTAACTGTAGACCAGTCAGAGAAGAAATACACCCATGCTAGTGGCTGGGCTAATAATCCAGTAGTCGGGCAATGGGTCTTTCTAGCTGGGTTTGCCAACTCGGCCAGCAATGGCTGGAAAAAGGTAGCTACTGTTACAGGGAGTACAGTATTCACTGTAGAGGAAGTTATCGGCGCTGACGAGACGCTCGCGACAGGAAATGTAGACCCATGCTTTAACCTATCGCAGATTGTCAATGCTGATGTACTGAGTAGCTGGATTTTCCAGCGCCAATACACAGACCTAACAAATAAGGTCGCACGGTATAGCGGTTGCGTAGTCAATGGTTTCACTCTTGACGCCAGCGCAAACGACACCATCGGGCTTAACTTCGACATTGCTGGCGCATTGGAAGTATCTTCGGCATCTGTTTATGCTGTAGACACAGCGTCTAATAATAATACAGAAATGACAAGCCAAGACCATGTGCAAGAGATACGAGAAAACGCTATAGCTTATTCATCGACTGGTTTCAGCCTTTCAGTAACTAACAACCTTCGCTCGCAATACAAGCTGGGAACGCTAGGCGCTGACGCAATGAAGCTGGGCGATTTCGAGGTAACTGGAACGATTCAAGCTTACTTCGCAGACAGCACAACTTTCGACAAGTTCCTAAACCAAACGCAAACCAGCCTAAGCCTAATCGTGTCAGATGAAACGAATACAAGGGGCAACGCTTACATAATTGACTTGCCAGCGGTAAAGTTCACCGACGGCACAAGAGTGGCGGGCGGGCGCAACCAAGACATAATCGCGGATTTAAGTTTCACAGCATTCCGCGACAGCACCGAAGGCATCACGATTCGTATTGCCAAGACTGCCTACGCATAACAAGTAGTAGTGTGGAGAGGCTGGAATCTTATGGGTTTCAGCCTTTTTTCATGTAAAAGATTAAGTAAATATAAAATATTTTAATAGGGTTTAGTCGCCTTAAACAGCCTTTTTTTGGAGTAAACCGCAAATAGCTAAAAATAAAGTTAAGAAAAAGGTTTATTTCTCTTTGCGCGACCCGATAATACCTGTGAAGCAACTGAGGGAAACCACTTTTGCTCTGCTCATTAAAAAAAGAAATCAACGTCGAGGTAGAAAATTGGCAAATCGGCTTGCGTGTAAAATGAAAAGTCTTAGTTCGTGAATGATAACGCGGATTAAAAACTATCAAGGGAACAATATCAAGTTTCCTCTATGCGGAGTGTCATGAAACCTTAACAGAAATCTTGTACTAAAAATGCAATGACGACATACATAGGGGCTGTGGGTTCGAATCCCACCTTCGACGCCAAACAAAAACAATAGCTGAGGAAACTTAAATCCTTCCCAGCACGCTCATTAAAAATTAAATCAAAGAATACACACCAGCCTCTAACGAGTGCAAAAAAACGCCTAGCCTTAACAGCGAAGGGCGAAAACGCCGAGTTATGCTAGTGTCCGAACAAGGCGACATAGCGCAAGTAGGGAAGTATCTTTAGAAGTGATGACCCTCGAAAAGTCATAGAATCACTCCACCCGAAAGTCCTCATCGTAGGTAGGGTCAGAACCAGACAATATTCCATGTGTTTATTGTGCTGGGCTTCAAGTCTAAAGAAAAAACCAAAAGCGGTAGACCTTGCGAGGAAATTGGAGAGTAGAAGGGCGTCGAAACCCTGTAGCCTACCGCTCAATCTTAAATGATTGCCGACCATGCAATGTTCCATGTGGCCATTGTGTTGGACTTAAAGTTCCAAAATGTATTCCCTAACAAAAAGAATACACTACAGCCTCTTTACAATGCTGTCGCCCCGTGCAGAGGACGCTCTGTGGGGGGATGTGAAAAGTAGCGCGAGACTTTATAAATCTCCATAGCCTACCGTACGGATAAAGCTTGACCGCGACCGTCCGACCGTGAACGAAGAGAAATCCAAGCGGGCATCAAGTTTCACATTGTATTCCCTAATCAAATGGTTCAGGAAGCATCTTACTGGAATGCGTCTGCTCCCGATTATCCCCAAAGATAATCAACTCAAGTTTGGGCTTGAGGGAGTGAGAAGAAGTGGGTTCGAATCCCACCCGAATCACTAATCAACAAATCAAAGCTGAGTGAACCTAAAAACTCGCCAGCCACCAATCAAAAGAAGAAGACGTCAGCTTAACGGCTGGCGTCTTTTTTCGTTATACTATTGGCATGGTTAAATTACAATCTATTAAAGAAAGTAAACAGCGCGAGGCTAAGGGCATTTGGGTTGATTACGAAATGGGCATTCAGTTCAAGATAGCCAAAATGGGTAACCCTAAATTTCAAGCTAAAGTGCGACAGCTATCAGCACCGCACATCAAGCAAATCAGAGACGACAAGTTGCCACCAGAAAAAATGGAGGAAATCCAAATGAGCGCTGTGGCAGAGACAATACTGCTTGGTTGGAAAAACATAGACGACGACGATGGCAAGGCCATTAGATACAGCGCAAAGAGGGCGAAAGAAATACTATCAGACATAGAATTGCGAGATATTTACGATTTCGTTTTGGTTGAGGCCAATAACCAATCAAACTACGAGATAGAGGTCGGCGAGGATAGCGCAAAAAACTAAAGGCTAGTTTGGAGTGGTATTTAGAGTGGTCGCCGTTCCAAGCTAGTTTAGAGAAAGCCCGCAAGCGAGGCGCTGAAGTACCAGCTCTCGACTTAATGGTAGAGCCATACGATGACCTCCGCGATGCTTGGGTAGCCTTTTTTGAGCTATGCGCCAGCAGAACAATGGGTCATTCTGGGATAAACCCTTTGCAGACCACCAGCATATTGGCTTGGCTGGACATTAACGGCGTTATCGACATTGAAGACCGCAGACGCTATTATGAATTGATAACCGTAATGGACTTGGAATACCTAGCGCATTACCGAGAAAAGCACAAAGACAAACAATGAGCCTTAAAACACTAGCAATAGCAATAGATGCGCGAGGCGCAAGACACGGCGCAGTCGCATTTAGGAAGGCGACAAACAGCATAGCCACCTCTGCCTCTGGCGCTGGGAAAGCAAGCAAAGCAATGGGCGCGAGCATGGCTCACACGGCTGGCGCGATTAAGTCTATGGTGCTTCCGCTTGTTGGCTTGGTGGGCATACTGAAAACTGTAACCACCATCTCAAAGTTCGAGGAAGCTATGGCGACGCTAGGCTCGGTTACTGGCGAAGTCGATATGATAACGCGGGAAACGACAGCGTCATTCGAGCAGATGGAAAAAACTGCCAGACTGCTTGGCTCAACTACAAGATTCAGCGCCAGCGAGGCGTCGGCTGGTATGCTGGAGTTAGCCCGCGCTGGTTTCTC
>TARA_R110002020_G_scaffold109660_2_pt1 | contig 10523 bp, 11 predicted proteins | sample TARA_R110002020 | Tara Oceans TARA_R110002020 (sample SAMEA4396489) | marine metagenome | biome: Westerlies Biome; feature: [MES] marine water layer (ENVO:01000295) within the mesopelagic zone...; material: water (ENVO:00002006), including particulate matter (ENVO:01000060) such...
ATAAAGAACTGGTCAAGAGCAAAGAAACCAAAGTTAGATTGGAAGCCTATATTCAGTAAGTCTCTTTCTGCTTTAGTTACATTAACCTGTCTCTTTACAAAAGGTAGCTCTTCTGTAATAGCATTAACAAAGGACTTAAATGCTTTAGTCTTCTCCCCATCAATCCCTTGACGACGCATAGTAATAGCTCTTAGTTCTCTCAGTCTAGAAGAAGCAGGTGAAGTACCTTTAATAACAGCTTCACTCATTTGAATAAGAGGGTTAGGAGATTTACCTAGTTCTACTTCCCCACCTAATTTCTTAGCAGCTTCAATCCAAGACTGAGTAGCCCGATAGGAGTAAGCCTTCATAGCTAAGTTATTAGCAGCGGAAGCAAATTGTTGAGTGATAGCAGACAAAGGATCATCGTTTACGATAGACTTCCCACCGTAAGACATAAGTACTTCATTCCCTCTAGTCATATCATGCTTGATATACTCCCCGTAAGACTCATTGAACAATGGGGAGTTCTCATCAATGTTAGTGACTCTAGTATCTTTAGCACGTTGTTGAACAGCACGATTAAGGTTAAGACCTTTATCCTCTAGAAACTTATTTAGTTCTGATACTGTTTCGATAGCAGGGTTCCAAGCATTGTTAGCTGCTACTACTTCATCTGTTAGGTCACCTCTTCGTTTAGCTTCAGAGATAGTGTTGATTTCTTCTTGAGCTTTTGTTGCTTGTTTCTGAGTGGCTGTGTGCATGATAGCCTTCTCACGTTTAGCTACACCTTCTACTACATCATCACCTAAGGTAACATAGTAGTTAGCCTGTTCGTATGTTCTACGGCCACCAGCATTGTAACCTAAAACATCCTCAGGCTCAAGCATCTTAACTTCTAAAGGTCTAACAAAATACTTAGAACCATCAGGAAGAGGTCTATCTCCAATCCAAACTACAGACTTAGGAGACACAGCAGAAAGATCAACAAACTTATCAGAATCAGCGTTATAGATTTTAGCGTCTAAAGGAATGTTTCCTTTCTCTACTTGTTTAGCAGGAAGAGAAATATGGTCATTGACTACTACTTTAGTGTAGCCTTGGTTGGTGTACCGAGACAGCATATTGTTAGCATCAATCAACCAAGCAGCATCTGACACTTCAAGAGCAGCATGGTAACCATCAATGATCTTCTCATCAGCAACCTTACCAGTCTTCTCTGTGTACTTAGCAGCAAACTCTAGGTCAGTGTAGTACTGTTTGGTAGCACTATCAGGGCCATCACGTAGGTCTCTAAGCACAGCGTTAACACCGTACTGTTGGCGAGCAGACAGTTTAGTGTAAGTCTTGATAGCAGGTTCAGCAGCCCTGAACAAAGCAAGAGAAGCACTCTCACCCATCTTAGACAAAGCATCAAGTTTAGTTGTATCTCTGTTAGCAGAAGAACCAACAATCTTATGGATTTGTTCTGCTCCTACGGGGAAGACAGGGTTCAAGTCTAGTTCATCAAAGACATCATTTACTTCTAGTCTTTCTCTAACAACAATCTCCCACCCATCATCTAGTTCTGATACAGTAGAATTAGGAATAGTATCTGCAACCTTCTGAGCAGAAGATTTAAGTTTGTACACATCTCCTGTCTTTGGTTTACCAAGTTTTACTTCCAATACATTTTGATCAATAACATCTGAAGTAACAATATTAAAGTCTCTTACTGGTCTGTCAACTACATCAGCTATACGAGTAGCTGCTTTAGAAGCAATGATAGCAATCTCATCACTAGTAACAACACGCCCTAAAGCATTAGAGTCTGATACTCTTTTTACTTCTTCAATGATTGTATTCTCTTCAATAATAGCTCTAGTCCTACTGTTACTAGGTCTAACAGCAGAAGGATTATAAGAGGCAGCAGAAGGGACAGTATCATTGAGCTGGTTAACTCCTTGAGGGTTCTTAACAGCTACAGCACCAGCAACATCACCTGCTTGATCAGTACCCTTAACGGCTGCTATTTTTTCTAGAGGTGATCTAACCTTACTGAGTTTTTTTAGTTTAGTTAGTTTACCTAGTTTAGTAACTGCACCAAAGCCTAGAGTACCTAGGTCAATAGCACCCATCAGAGCATCAGCGTTTTCCTCAGGGTTGTAACCTGCTGACCTAGCGTTTTCGTATGCCTGTGCTAGAGCAAACAAGTTGTCTTCTCTAAAGATACCTTCAGCAGCCATTTCTTCTACGTAGTTTTTAATAAAGACTTTATACTCAGCCAAGGGAAGAGTAACAGCAGCTTGCAGTAGCTCCTCAGACTTAGATGTATTCTTCTTCATTACATCTTCAAAAGCACCAATAGGTATTTGTCTGATAAGAAACCTGTCTACAAAGTCAAAGGCTTTACCTGTAAAAGTTTTATCTTCTGCATTCTTACGTAATACTTCAGTGATATAGTTTTCTGCGAAGTTAATGTTTGAGTAGTATTGTGTTTGAGCACTACCGAAAGCACCCTCAGCTAACAAGTTTTGTTCAATCAGGTCTTCGTTAGACACACGTAGTTGACCATTAGAAGCATTGATATCTTCAAATCTTTTTTGTACTTCATCTTCTGAATAAGCTTTAGACACTGCCTCATCAATAGCTATGTTAGGATCAGCCGTGTTTCCAGTAGGAGTGTTGTTGAACTCAGAGTCATTTAGTACTTTATCTTTAAGATATTCACTGTCATGTTCTGTCTGTACACTTAGTTCTTCTACTCTATCTTCCACACCTCCCTTAGTCAAAGGAGAAACAACTTCTTCTTTGTTACCATCTAGCGGTTCTAGATTCTCTTCTTGGTCGATAGGCTTTATATTCATAGTAAGACCTTATGCTAATAGATCAACATTTTGAGATTGGGGTGCTTCTTTTGGTTGGGCAAAACTTGAAAACAAGTTAGAAGCCCCAAAGAATAGATTAGAAGTTGCTTGGGCTGTGCTTGCCTGTGAACTCAACCTAGACACTTCAGAGGATAGTCCTGAGAGTTGTGTAGACGTCCCTAGAGAGCCTGCAAACTGTGAGGCGTTAGACCCTAGGCCACCCTGTAGACCAGTACCTGAAGAGGCTCCTAGAGCTTCTGCTTCTGATCTAGCCTTAGCTCTTGCAATAGCTTGTTGTCTAATAGCTCTACGCCGTTGTGCGTTTGCTTTAACTCTTTCTCTACGTGCTGCTGCTGCGGAAGCAGCCTTTTGTTTCTTAGATGCTTTAGCATTCTGTGCTAACCCGACAGCCCCAGTAACTAGAGCGATAGAGCCAGCAGTTCCAATAGAGGTTACGATTGCGCCGATTGCTGCTACTACTGGTGCCATTATAAATCCTTTCTGTAGATTCTCATCATATCTTCTGTAGCGACGTCTTCAAATTTGAATATCTCTACTATACGTCTAACATGATCTTTCTCAATAGGGAAAGCTGCATAAACATGTTGGTATCCCATAGTTCTTAAGAACTCTTCTAGTTCTTCTAATTGCCATTTGAACTTACGTACTAGTCCTACGTCAATCTTTTCTAGTCTACGGAAATGAATTGCTGCTATCCAAGGGTTGTACTCTAGTCTAATCTCTGAGTCTTCTGTTTCTAGAAGAGAAATAGATTTAGACTTTTTTAATTGTTTAAGTTTTTCTTCAGTATTGATTGGTCTTATCTCCTATCATTTCATAGCCAATAAGATTAAAGTCATATCCTTCTTCACTTTCAAATCTTATCTTAACTACTTTACCTCTACCTCTTAGCTTTAGTTTAGAACTAATAATAGAGTGAGGGTAACTAAAACTATCTAGAGAATTAGGGTCTACAATAGGTACACGTTTAAGTCTGTAAGCCTGCTGTGCAGGGGAAGACGCTGTGTCTTTAAAGTCCCAGAAAGCAGAAACCTTTAGGCTTGAAGGACGTACTCTTGTGTACCCTGTGGTTTCATCTCCTGTCCAACCTGTTTCAGTAACACCTTGCATTACATTAATGTAAGGAGCAGTCTTGAAAGTAGACATATCTCCCATGAAGTCATACCCTGCCTCTGCATAAGAGGTATAGTTAGAGTCACCCCAATCCAAGAAGCTTACAGCGTTGAAGTCAGCGAAGGTAATTTTTCCTGTTACTCCATCTCTTACCATAAACTTAATGATAGAGTTTCCGTTGTTAACTTGACCTTGACGGGATACAACAACTGTATTGCCTAGGCTGTCTATTACCTGATCGTTGTTAGAGTCTACTACATTGTTAGCGATCAAGCCTGAGCCTACCCCTTTAAAGAATACCATACCACATACATAGTTAGTGTCTGTTGTTTGGTCTGAAATAGTCCAAGGGTAGAAAGCTTGTAGAACAAGATCAAGGATAAGTACTTTGTTGAACTTGTATTCCTGTGTCTCTCCTACAGAAGGATACAACCAGAATACTTTCTTATTCAAGTAGTCATACTCTACAATACATTTGTCTCTTTCTTCTGCTGTAATACCTTCCCAGAAGGTTTGAATAGAAGAGATAGAAATATTAGTTTCTTTAGGAATAGTATTGACACCTTCGGTAGTGAGAGAGTGAATACCTGAAGGAGACCACCAAAGGAAAGAACCTTCAGCATCTACCATTGAGTTAGAGTTAATCAAACCAATGTCAGTAACTTTACGTACACCATAAGAGGTGGCTCGGAAGACATCATCCACACCTGAAATAACCCATACACCATTCTCTGCGAACACTACCAATGTAGTACCTAGTACAGCAATTCTAGTGATGTTATGAGCCTCAGGGATTTTAATAAACCCACCATCTGTATCTAACAAAGCTGCTCCCTCAGAGGTAGGGTCAAGCTGTTGCATACACTCACCAAGGTCAGAGAAACTATCTAGCTGCTTAGAGAAGTATATCTTAGAAGAGTTCTTAGAAGATTCTAAACCAGAGTAAAAGACTCTACCAGCAAAAGAAGCAACTGTTTTAAACCTAGAGTTCTCTGCATAGTCTGTTGCACCTGTAACATTTGAACTACGGTTGGTGTTAAAGACATCATACTTATAATAACCAGAAGCAATACTAGATGTACCTGAACCTACTAAGTCCCAAGTTGCTACAGCAAAGTTACCATTAGCGTCTTTACCAGAGAACCAAGCATGTGTTAGAGGAGGATACTCATTTGATTTAGCTGCTAAGTAAGTAGTAAGAGCAGCGTCTCCTAGAGTACCTGCCCAACCTGAGTTGGCTGTATCATATTTTCTATTGTCAGATGGAGTAGCATCTCCTTCTAGGTACTCTTCAAATTCACCTATTACTTCAAAATCTCTTTCTCTAAAGTTAATAAGAGTCTCTGTGAATACTCCAGTATCTTTATTTCTTTCTAAGTAGAAAGCATTAATAGAAGGACTTACTACAATAAGAGCACCGTCAATGGAAGTAACAGAAACCTCAGAACTAGCTGCTCCACCTAGTCCTGCTACTTCATAAGTAGTAAGGTCTAAAGAGTACATAGTACTAGAAACATCAGATACAGGAACAATCTGACTAGAGAGAGGGAAGTTAGCTTTGTTATAAAAGTAAAGAGTAGCTCCAATCTGTACTACATGGTACTGTAGGGAAGCCTGCCCTCCTACATTCTCCCATGTGCCAGTAGAGATAAGGTCTGCGTTGTTAGGGGTGTAGGAAGACAATTCATAGTTCTCTTCGTATGCGATACCTAGACGCCTACGTCTGTTTCCTTTACGAGACAGATCACAGTTAAGCTCATCAATAGAAGCATTCTCAGGGAAAGTTAATTCTCCTGCTTCTGTGACAAGTCCTTTGACGAACTGTGTTGATCTTTTTAACTGTATCGCCATACTTTAGTTATTCCTTATTCTTATCTCTACGCTTCTGATTAAGTACGTTCTTAGCAGCTTGTGTAATCTTTAAGTCTTTAACATACGCTGTAGCGTAATCAATAGCTGAGTTAAGGTTTGTGAATTTCACATTAAAATCGGAGGGTGTAATACCTGTCTCCATCTTACACAAAAACAGCGAAGGATACCTAGAGTCTTTTACAATTAGAACTTTGTTCCTAAACTTCTCTGTATCTTCCACTGTTGCTGTGTAGTCTTCTTCATTTGTATTAACGACCAAAGCCATCGGGTCTGTATCCTCTTTTAGTTTTATGCCTGTCACCTTGAGTATGTGCTCTAAGCCTACGTGACGTTTGTTCAAGCTTAGGAGGTACTTCTTTCTTCAGTAAAGATACACACATCAACTTACACTCATTCAAGTATAGTGTTGAGAGTGTATCATCTAGGTCTGGTACAAAATCATCTGAGATAGTAAAGGTAGGATACTTAAGACCATACGCTCTACTCTTACTCTCTTGAAGGGTTGAGTCAACAGTTGATTTGTAAGAGTTCATTACGATGTGATCGTTATCGAATGAGGTGTAGTAGGTAGGATGATTGTCAGTTCCAATGTTTAGATTTGTACCACCGCTCTTATCTGCTACTAAACTATAATCAGCAGATTGGTTATCTGTCATAGACAGGAACTTTAACGGTTCGAGAAAGATCACCTCCTTCCAATTAGTTTCACCAGAGACTTCAGACCAATCATAGTAGATTTTGTCTACAGTCTTAACTCCATCTCCATACTTGAAATGAGTAGGGAAGTTACTATCAGCCAATGCTGTCAGTTCAAGTAGCTGTTGGTGCTCTGGTACTTTCTTCTCTACAATAAAAGTATGATAGACATCTTCACAAATAGAGGCTATCTGTTGAGCCTCTACAGTATCTGTGAGAGAGTTTACATCTTCTGAGTCCATAGTCTCTAAGACTTTCTGGACAATTCTTAAGAGAGTAATTTGCATTATACGTACCTTGGGTTCTGTAAGTTATGTTGAGCAACCCAACCATTTACAATAAGAGAATCACCAGTAGTATCACTAGATGCTGTAAACCTAGCTGGAAAGTTTAAAGTATTAGTATCCCCCATATAAACATAAAACATCGCTGTCATGTTGAACGTACCACTGTATCGAAATTCTTCTCTAGCTACCTCAAGCGTGTACGGACCAGCACTGCCTATACCCAAATCCATAGCAATATTAAAAGACCCATTAGCACCGCTGTTAACAATATCAATATCAATTCTGAAAAGGACAGTATCACCAAGAACTAGTCCCGCAGTATTAAACTCAAACTGATTAGTAGATACATTCCACATAGGAGTAGAAGAGGGGAGAGCATACGTAAGGTTTGTAAATGATCCTGCCCCATCATTTGTCAGTGGGTAGGCAGTGTTTGCTACTGTAAGAGCGATAGGAGTACCAGTTGTTGTAACGTCGTTGTGGTCTTCGATACCATGAGACCAAGCAGTCTTCCAAGTACCGCCACCAGCACCGTCTGCTACGTATACTTGGTCTACTGTTGATTCTGCTTGACCACCAAGTACGGGTGCTTTCCAAGTACCTGATCCTGCTCCATCGGATACATAGGTGTGGTTTACTGTTGCGGTATCAACACCTTTAGGTTCATGCTGTTCATCACCAGTAAGTGTACTGTGTTCGATGTTAGCCATTATGCTAAGTCCTTTCTACTTGTATGACTTCTTGCCTTTACAGCCCCAATCCTTACGCCGCTGTTTTAGCTTAGGAGATTTGGTCCCGTCTTTAGACTTCTGACCAGACGATCTAGCACAGTAAGCGTCACCTCGTTTTGTACCCTTGGAACTTACACGTCTACGAGTTTTCCCAGAACTATCTTTGTACGAAGTACCGTCCCCGTACTTTTGTTTAGCAGACTTTTTTTCAGGCATGATATATCCTTGCTCCTATAAGCTTGGGTGCGGGGGTAGGAGTTGAACCTACGACCTCTAGGTAATGAACCTAGCGAGCTACCTCTACTGCTCCACCCCGCATTACTTTGGCAACGGCGGAGGGAGTCGAACCCTCGTTCAGGGTTTTGGAGACCCTTCTACAACCACTTGTCCACCGCTAAAATTAGTTGGTGGGATTAAGGTTCCCACCTGACCTTAGTACTTACTTAATGTACTCAACTACAAGAGTTGCAGCACCAGCCGTGAAGGCTGCTACGTTACGCTTAAGTGAGATGTATGCGTCAGCAGAGAGCTTTGTAGCCCCACCTACCAATGCACCATCCATTGCTACAGCCTTAGTTGTAGCATTGAGAGCAGTCAAAGCGATAGCGGCATCCAAGCCGTCAGCGTCAATAACTGTACCGTCTAGTTCCTGCAAACCAACATCCAAGGTAGCAGAACCACCTGAGGTGAAGGCTGTATCTACAAGCAAGTACGCAGACTTGATGTAAGAACCAGCAGGAATAAAGGCTTCATCAGGACGTGGATCGACATCAGCAGCGCCAATATCAGTTGCGTCTTGAACACCTACACGGAAGTGTTTGACTGTGGCAATCGACGTACCAGTTTGATTATCAACATCTTGATTACCATACTGGACGTAGAGACCATCAGCGTTTTCAAAGTTAGACATTGTGTTTCTCCTTTTCTAAATTACACAGCAGTGTTGGAAGGAATAACAACCAACGACTCAGGGCGGTACAGTTTAAGACCATAACGACTAGAAGTGTTATACTTCGTAATCTCACGATCTTCGTCACGCCATGAAGTGAACCGTGGTTGACGAGACCATGCACCTTTGAAAGGACCGAACTCACCGTCAGCAGACATGAACATGTTGGCAGCAAAGCCAGCAACATCTACAGTCTCAAGTGTTTCAGCATCAATCAAGTCCATGTAGTTAGACTCGTAAACATCAAAGCCGTATACGTTCTTAACGAAGCGCATACCAGATGTCATACCCTCAGCAACTACACCTTCCCAATGTGGGTTGTTTGATACGTTAACCAAGTTGGTTGAAGTCTCAAGTGTGTAAGCTACAGATGGATCAACGATTGCAATCAAGTTGCGATCAGAAGCGTTAGCTTTCTTCAAGGACAACTTAGCTCGTGCAAAGTCAGCAGGAGCGACTACGTTAGAAGAACCAGTAGCAACAAAGCGGTGCTTACCACCGTTGATAGTGTTAGTATCTGCTGCTGTCTGTTCACGCTGCAAGCGCATGATATCTGTTTCCAGTGTCTTCAAGATTGCACGGGACTCTTCACGAGGAATAGCCGCGATCAACTGAGAAGCATACATCAAGTCTTCTGTGGCGGTATCTGTAATGAAGTTACCAGAAGTCTTGTGCTTGTCAATCACCATAGTGAACTCACCTTTATCCAGTGGGCGGAACTTAATCGCGTCACCTTCAGTATAGTCGTCTACTACAGCTTCACCGATGGATGGGATTTTAAAAGAGGAAGCACCCTCAGTAAATTCTGACATCCAATCTACCCACTGCATAGCAGTGAGTTCGTCTTTCAGTGTTTCCTTAATGAAAGATGATTGAATTACATCATCAATAAGAACACTGTTATTTGCTACCATTTCACCAGACATTATTGTCTCCTTTTATTAAGTGAAAAATTTGTCACCAAGTTTTGCCTTATCTTCCATCATTTGTCTTTGGATAGAAGGGGAACTAAAACTCTTAGGGCTTTCCTTACGAAGTTTATTGTAGTAAGCAAAATCCCTTTGGTTAGGGTTTAGGTTTGAAGTGTTGACTTCACTAGAAGGGATAGTAGGAGATGCCTCTCTTTTCTTTCCCATCAGTTGCAAGAAGGCATCAGGAGATTCAGCGGCTAGTTTCTGAAGGTTGTCTTTAGACATCCCTAGGTTACTAGCTACCTCAAGTACTTTAGCTTCTGCTTCTGTACCATACTCTTTATCCAACACCACATTAACAGAAGCAATGTTAGCCTCTAGTTTACTCTGGTGTTCTCTTGCAAGCAAAGTTTTATTAACAAGACTTTCAATATCTTCAGGCGCTACTTGTGGTGGGGTAACATCATTCGGCCCCTTATTTGGCTCTGGAGTTTGTACAGGGGGTACTGTAGTCTTTGACTCCATCTTTTCAAGAAGTTGTTTAGCATAGTCCTGTTCTTTGTAGTCCTCTGCTTTAGCCTTCATCTCTTCGATGAGTGTATCAGCTTCAGCTTTACCTTTAGCCAAATCTTCTACGGTCTTAAACTTCTTTCCTTCGCCTACCAGTTGATCAAGAAATGTGGTGGTCTCTTCAGTTACTGGTGTAGGAACCACTGGTGTTGGTTCGGTAAAAGCTGACATAAATTATTTTCCTTTTTCTATATCAATTAATTCAAGCACTAGGGTTAGTGCTCTGTTGTATCCATCTAGGTCGGCTCTCTTATAAGCCCAACTAGGGGAATCGTAATCACCTTCTTTAGGTGTTCTGACTTTAGAGGATAAGATAGAAGAGAGTTCTTTCAGTACTTTCTTATTAGAAAGAAGGAATTGCTTTTGTTTTTCTTTCTCTTCTTTTGATTTACAATCTTTAAACCAATCAGTATTCATGTCTTATCCTCATGTTAACACAGTTTATAAAGTTTGTCAAGCATTAAAGTCCTTGCTCTGCAAGATTTTCTTGAGTTTCTTGATTTAGCATTTCTGCTTCTTGTGCTGCTGCTTGTGTTTCAAGACCTTCT
>TARA_R110002020_G_scaffold537_5_pt1 | contig 10521 bp, 11 predicted proteins | sample TARA_R110002020 | Tara Oceans TARA_R110002020 (sample SAMEA4396489) | marine metagenome | biome: Westerlies Biome; feature: [MES] marine water layer (ENVO:01000295) within the mesopelagic zone...; material: water (ENVO:00002006), including particulate matter (ENVO:01000060) such...
CCATCTGATCATTGTGTTATTGTTAATTCCTTTCACTTTGAATTAGATAATGAAAAAGTAAGTAAGTATGTATCTTCTTCCCCTAAAGTATCTCATGTAATGAGTCTAGGAGCATACTTCCCTAAATCAGGGGCTAGTAAAATTTATAAAAAATATAACTTTTGTGAAATAGTTTTACCTTATATAAAAGAAGTATGCCCACCTATTCCCCAACATTTTAAAGAAATTGAAGGTAAAAATGGGTTTCTACCATTAAAAAATTTAAGTGATATAAATAAACCTGATATGATATCACATCCTCGTTATGCATTTACTTCCCCTACAAGTGGATTAGATGCACTTCTTTATTGTGTAAACGAATTAAAACCAACCACCATTAACATTATAGGCCTTGATTTTTATGATAAAGTAGGATATATGACTAACTCACATGGCAGAAATAGAAACGACACCCCAGATAAAAAAGCAATAAGTGGTCATTTAAGAGGAGGAGAAACTAAAGAAATAATGCAAAATTTCTTTATTAATTTCGTTCAAAACCATTTGGATACTCAATTTAATCTTCATACATTATCTACAACATCATTTTCAAATCCAAATTTAAAAATAACTAACTATGACACCTGATTTACAATCTACAGTTAAAGAACAAGGTAAAACTGTTACTCAAATAATTCATTTTATAGGGGGGGTTAAAAGAACATATTCTGGGATTTTAACTAAAAATATTAAACAAGGTCAATTTACTAAAATGAAATGTAAAGACGGGGCTTTAATTATAGTTAATGACTCTAATGTTTTATGTATAGAAGTATTTAATGAAAAAGAGGAGGAAGATAATATTTTTTTAAAAAATGGGTTAGATGAACCTGGAATTCAATTTTAAAAAAATGATACAAATATATTCAAATAGTTTGGGGAAAAAAGAATTAAAAGCTATTAAAAAGGTATTTAAATCTAAATGGTTAGGAAAAGGACATAAAACTGATGAGTTTATAAATAATTTTTCTTCTAAATTAACTTCTTCTATATTTGATAGCATAGCATCAATAAAACCATCTCCCCATAATTTCCTATCAGTAAATAGTTGTACTGAAGGTATATTTCAAATAATGGATTTATTAGATATTAAAGAAGGAGATGAAGTAATTTTACCTTCAATTAGTTTTGTAGGTGTAGCAAATGCTATAGTAAGCAAAAACGCAATACCTATTTTTTGTGATGTTGATCCTCATACTCTTAATTCAAGCGTAGAACATATAGAATCAAAAATCTCTTCTAAAACAAAAGCAGTAATAACTTTACACTATGCTGGCGTTCCTTGTGATATAAATAATATTTCTGAATTATGTAAAAAACATAATATAAAATTAATTGAAGATAATGCAAATAGTCCTTTTACAACTATAGATGGAATAAATACGGGGGTTATAGGAGATTTTGGGGTTTGGTCTTTTGATGCTATGAAAATATTAGTAACAGGAGATGGGGGGATGATTTATGCAAAAGATCCAACTCACATTGAAAAATTAAAAAAATTAACGTATTTAGGATTAGAATCTTTAAGTGGTTTAAGTAATAATATAGATGAAAAATGGTGGGAATTTGAAATTTCTTCCCCAAGTAGAAGATCTATTTCAAACGATATTACATCTACTATTGGAATTGAACAGTTAAAAAAAGTTGACAAATTTATATCTACTAGAAAGTCTATTTATGAAAAATATAATCAAGAATTAAAAGAATTAGATTGGTTAACATTACCTAATATACCAAGTAATGTAAAAAGTTCATATTATATGTACCACCTTCAAACAAAAAATAGGGATAAATTTGCTGCATATCTAAAAAATAAAGGAATATATACTACTTTTAGGTATTATCCCTTACATTGGGTTAAATTTTACCAAAACTCTGAAACTTTACCTAATACTGAATATGCTGCAAATCATACAGTATGTATACCTTTACACCAAAATTTAAATAAAAATGAAATTGATTATATAATTCACACAATAAAAAATTTTAAAAATGAAAAATAAACAACCTAGATATCTTAATATAGGATGTGGAAGTACTATATTCCCGAAACCATGGGAAAACCAAGATGGTAGAAACATGCCAGGAGTAGATCATATATCGGGTATAGATAAACTTGATTTCCCAGATAACACCTTTGATTTAGTATATGCTTCCCACGTTATTGAACATGTTAAACGTAATGATATAGAACAAGTATTAAAGGAGTGGGTAAGAGTACTAAAACCTGGTGGTAAATTAAGAGTAGCAACTCCTGATTTTGAAGCAGCTATAGAAGTTTATCAAAAAACAGGAAAACGTATAGAAAACATATTAGGTTTAGTTGTAGGTGGTCAATCATATGATTATGAATGTCATTATTTAATATATGATAAAAGATCTTTAACTAAACTTTTAGAAAAATGTGGTTTAACAGCAATTCATCCTTGGAGTCCTAGAAGAGTATCACACGGAGATATATGGGATTATTCTCAAGCAGAGACATGGGAAATACCTATATCATTAAATTTAGAAGGACGTAAAGCTGATACACCATTAATAGGTGAAAACATTTTTGCAACCTGGAAACAATCAGACCCAATGGGAGATAAAGTTTATGAAAAATAGTATAGATTTTATAACTGTAGTATATAAAAGATTTGAGTTTGCTCAATTAATACATGAAAGCATTAAAAAATATGTAAATTATCCTTACACATATTATATAGTATGTAATACTAACATTCTAGATAAAGATAAAGATTTAGATAAATTAAAAAAAATATTTAAAGATGAATCTAATGTTGTAATAATTTCTGGTGTTGAACAAATAAATGCAGATGATGGTATTTACGTCCCTGGTAAATCAGGAGAAAAATATAGTCAACAATATTATATTAATAATTATGGATTTAATGGTAAAACTAAATATGATGGACGTATGTTAGGATTTGCCAGCTGGTTACAAGCAAAGGGAATGACAATAGGAGTTAAACAAGGAGAAGGTAAATATATATGTCACGTTGAACATGATTGTGTATTTTTAAATGATTGGGTAGATGAATTATTACCATTGCTTAAAGAAAATGTATTTGTATCATATCAATGGAGACATGATATAGATCAAGCTCTTACTCCTCAATTTTCAATAATGGAAAGAGAAACTATAGAAAACAATTATTTTAGAGAAGAAGATGATTTATACCCTAATTGTCATTATAAAGATACATATGGACTAATATCATTATGGGCACGTGAAACAAATAAACCCTTTTATATCTGTAAAAACAGCACAGAAGATAAATCATTAAAATCATCCCATATTTTAGATGTGCATTATGGTGATGAAGGATTTATTAATGGGAAACCATTTATACATCATGGAGGTAGAGGTGCAACTAGAACAGATGATTACTATAATAATTGGATTGATGTTGTAACAAAGTATTTAAATTTAACAATAAAAGTATAAATAATGAAAATAAGAAAAACAATGTTACCTGTACTTAGACCGTATGGAGGAAAAGAAGAAATAAAAGCATTAACTGAAGTAATTGAAAGTGGATGGTGGGGAAAAGGTCCTAAAGTAGCTCAATTTGAAGAAGAGTTTGCTGAAATGGTAGGATCTAAATATGCTGTAGCAGTTACTTCTAATTCACATGGGCAAGATTTAGTAATGAAAGCATTAGATATTAAAAATGGAGATGTTATTAACCCAACAATATCATTTATGGCTACAGCAATGATTCCATTATGGCAAGAAAATATTACTACAAATATAGTAGATGTAGATCCTTACACAATGAATATGGATGTTGAGGATGTAAGAAGAAGTATTACTCCCAATACAAAAGCTATAATTGCTGTAAACCAAGCAGGTGTACCAGCTCCAATTGATGAGATTAGAGAGTTTTATGATGGACTAATTATTGAGGATTGTGCTCATAGTTGTTATACCCCAGGAGCTGGTCAAAAAGGTGATATTGCTATTTGGTCATTTCAAGCAGTTAAAACTATGCCTTGTGGGGATGGAGGAATGATCACTTTAAATGATGAAAAACTTTATAATAAATTAAAAGAAATGACTTGGTTTGGTGTATCATCTACATATTCTAGAGTTGCAAAAGAAGATACCGTTACAGGTAAGCCAGGTTATACTTGGGATTATGAAGTAGATAAAATTGGCTATAAATGTTATATGATTGATATAAATGCAGCAATTTGTTTAGAACAAATGAAAAAACTCCCTAAAATATTAGATTGGAGAAGATATGTCCAGAAAAGATATAATGAAGGATTATGTAAACAAGTTGAAAGACCCCCCCATACAGAAACAGTGCAGTACTATTGTGCTAAAGTTCCAAAAGAACATAGAGGTAACCTAATTGATTATTTAGCATCTAAAAATATTCACACATCAGTCCATTTTAAACCGTTACATAAGTATGAAATAATTCAAAAACATCTAACTTATAAGGATAAAAAATTCCCGAATGCTGATAGAGAATGGCAAAGGTTAATTTCTCTCCCTGTTCATCCTGCAATGGATGAAAAAGATATTGATTATGTAATTTATTGGGTAAATAAATATTTTGAAGAAAATGAAGTATAAAGAAGGTATTGATTTTATTATAGTTAGTTACTGCAAACATGATTATGTTAGGCTTTGTGTCAAAAGCATTGAAAAGTTTGTAAAGGGTATAGATTATTCAATATATGTTATTGTAAACTATTTAAATAAAGAAGAAGAAATTAAACTTCACCAAGAATTATTTAAAGATAACCCTAATGTTATAATAGTTGAGGGTGTTGACCAATCTACTACTACAAAAATAGGACCGAAAGGTGAATTTACCCAAACTAAAACATGGAAAGGTAAAATAGATGGATGTGAAGTAGCCTCAGGTAGTAAATATGCTGAGTTAGCTAATACAATAGGAATAAAGCAAGGGAATAGAGAACACATTTGTATTTTAGACCAAGATACAATTCTATTAGATTATTGTTTTGAGGATTTAATTAAACTTTCATCAAAATATTTTTTCATTTCTAATAGATGGGACCCAGGTAATATATTTGTAAATTGTAAAAACCCATTACCTGAGCTTGGGATGGCAAGGGCTATTATGTGGTTTAGTAAAAGATCTATTTTTGAAGATAATAACTTATATCCCACTTGTGATTATAGAGATGCATGGGGAAATATTACCTATTTTGCACAAAATAATAATTATGAGTTTCTTATACTAGAAAATTCTTATAGAGATCGATTTAGACCTGATAATGGTTTATGGAAAAAACATGTTTTAGATATTACCCATCCTTACTCAGAACAAGCTTGGTTAAATAGTAAACCTATATTTTTTCATCATGGTAGGGGTGGTTATAGAGAATCTTCTAGTTTAGGTGAGTGGGTTAATAAATCTGAAGAATATTTAAAAAACAATTAGGGATTTAAATAAAAAAATATTATATTAAAGTATATGAAAAAGAAAAATGTATTATTCTGGTGTGGTGTAAAAAGTGAAGATGCTCATTTAAGAAAAAAACATGGCAATTTTGAATATTTAGATCTTTCAAAAAAATGTTGGCAATATTGGTGCCAGAAGAATGATGTTATATTTTTTGAATATCACAGCACATCTGAATCTGATACATCTGCTCATAAAGTAACATGGCAACGTTGGTTTGATGTATTTGATTTAATCGAAGATGCAAATATTGATTATAATAAAATAGCTGTTATTGATGGGAGTACTTTAATAAGACATGATACACCTAATTTTTTCAATATTGCTCCATCAGGTAAATTAACAGCATTTAGATCATTAGAAAATTTACGATGGATATCTGATAGTATAGATGGGTATAATGATTTTTTTAACAATTTTAATTTTGATATGTCAAAATATATAAGTTGTGGATTTCAAATATTTGATGAAACACATAAATCATTTTTAAATTTATTAAAGAAATTTTATTATGATAACTATGATAAGATCATGTATCATCAAAATCAAACAGTAAAAAAAGGAACAGACCAATCAGTATATAACTATCTATTACAAATACATGATATAGATGTTTATAGAGAAATGCCTCCTCCTTATATGTTAACACATCTTAATAGATTTGATTGGTTTTCTCATAACTGGCAATTAAATGAAGATAATACGCCTTTTTATATAAAGTATGGATATATTTGGTTTTATTCTGGATTTCCTAATAGAGGTGATAGATTCAACCTAATGCAACAAACTTGGAATTTTATTAAAGATACTTATGAGTAAGAATATTATATTTTTAACAGCTGTTGATATACCATCAATACGTAATAAACGTAAAGATTACAAACCCGAATGTTTTCAATATGGAATAAAAAGCTTCCAGAACTGGGCTAAAGATAAAAATGTTGAAGTAGTAGTATTGGACGAATTATTATATCCTCATGAGGATATGAAGATTAACTTTCAGCGATATTACGCATTTGATATACTTGAACATAATAATATAGACTATGATCAAATATTAATTTCAGATGTTGATTGTATTATACATCCAGAATGTCCTAACTTCTTTGAGTTATCAGATCATAAATACACAGTAGTTAGGTCTATTGGTAGTATTGATTGGATATTAAGAAGTTACGAAAATTATTCTAAACATTTATTTGAAAATAAAAAATTTCCATATTATAATTATTTCAATGCTGGATTTCAGATAGTAAATAAAAAACATAAATTTATATTCGATCAACTTAAAAATATGTATTGGTCGAATAAAGAGTTAATTATTAAATTAATGGAAACATATGGTGTCGGTACTGATCAGCCAATAATTAATTTCCTAGCTAATTTATCTGAAACTGAAATGAAATTTTTGCCTTATGAATTTTGTATGACTGATATGCATAGATTAGAAGTAATACACCCAGATATGTTATTTGCACGTAAATGGAAAGGGATATACCAATTCAATTGTCTTCCTAGTCATAACGGTAGAGCGATAATGGGTGATGTAGCTCAATGGATGGAGCATACATATAAATTTTTATATGAAAAGGATACTTATGAAATTAAATAACAAATATATTATCGGAACACATATCATGTTTTATGAAATTGATATGGTACAAGAACATATTGATAGCATTATCAATGCTGTTAAGATAATTGATAACCCAGAAAACGTAACTATTAAATTATTGCTTAATAAATCTGAATACTTCGAAAAAATTAATATCGAACAATTATCGGAAAAACAATTAACAGATAAATATAATGATTTAATATCGAAATTATCTCAATCCGGTGTTACATTAGATTGTAATACATATTCAGATAATAAACCATTAACGATGGTAGATTTTAGACGTGATTTGAACTATTATGGTTGTCAAGATCATGATTTTGTTATATGGGGTGAAAGTGATTGTTTGATGCCTGCCGAAACATTTCAGACATTAGAACAATTAAAAAATTATACAGATAGTCAGAATATACATCGATATATAACTACTTTTGCTGTTCGTAAAATGTGGGACGATTCATGGAAACCATTAGAACACCCAGACTTTACTAATAAGCCTCTATTACAACGTAAGAATCCCGATGGTTCGATAAATAAAGAAGCATATGAACAACCATATAGTATAAGTTATACTATGTCTATAGAAGAAATGAATGCTATAAATAGCAAATCTGATGAAGTAGAAATGCTCATGCTAACCTCTCCGAAGTTTGATGGTTCTGGATTAATCATATCATCTGATTTAATAAAGGCTGGGGCAAATATACCATTAGGAATATTTGGGCTATCAGCTGAAGATACTGCTTTTATGTATAGCTGTCTACAAATATTAGGAAATAATTACAGGCAATTTGTAATTAAAAATATTTTAAAAGTGCATAATAGACAACATCCTGAAAAACGTAAATATGCATTAGATATGCTAGAAGAACAAGAAAGTACTCAAGAACTAAAAGGAGATTGGTATAATAAATTACGCGATATAAATAAAGAAAATTTAAACATAGCATTTAGTCAACCTCAAGGAAAATTTTTAACATATGATGATTTTATAAAAAAACTATAATGGGATACATTCTACCAGAAATTTACAAATCAATTTGTTTAGATAATAATATTGAATTACCTAAAGTATTTATTGAAACTGGTACTGCTAAAGGTGGTACCCCTCATGTAATAATGGAACGTACAAAAGAACTAGATGTATGTTTTGAAAAATACTATACAATAGAATTAGGTACAGACATATGTAAAATAGCTTCTAGTAGATACAAATACTTTGAAGAATATAATTTTACACCTCCACATCATTTAATGCATTGTGATGAAATTGATGAATTATTTAGTAAGGAACAAGAATATTTTAATAATAGAGTAAAACTAATTAATGGGGATAGTGGAGTAGAAGTAGAAAATATTTTACAAAATATTGATGAAAGATGTTGTTTTTGGTTAGATGCGCATAGTGGTAAAGAAAGTTATGCTAGAGGTGGAATCGATGTTCCACTTATACAAGAACTAGAACATATTAAGAATCATCATATTAAAGACCATATTATAGCGATTGATGATGCACATTTATTTGGGAGGAAACAATACAACGGACAAGGAGAATTAGTGTGTGATTATTCTAATGTTCCATATGAAGTAGTTAAAAAACATATTTTAGAAATAAATTCTAAATATGATATAGGCATTTATAAGCCATATGATATGGAAATGGTAATAGCGTTTATACCATGAAAATTTTAGTATTTCACCAACCCTGGCCAATGGGTAACTACCTGCTTAATCAATGTGTTGCAGAACATTTCCAAAATAAAGGGCATGAAGTTTATACACTAGAGCAGCTAAATGGTAAACCATGTACCGAAGAATATATCCAACAAATTTTAGATTTAGATTTAGATGTATGTTATTATGAAATGTTGGATGAAGAAACATTTAAAATTATAGAACGCTTAAAGTGTACACGTATTTTATTATATGCATCTGGAGGAGTGTTAGGAGAATATGATAGGATATTAGATTATAGTGGTAAGTGGTATGATAAGATATTAACTAATTCCTTAATAATGTATAAAAAGTTCTTAAAAAAAGGGATAGAAGCTATACATTTTAAGTTTTATCATTCAGTTATTAAAAAAGAAGATAGATATGAATCATTATATGATTACCCATGCGTATTTTTAGGTATGGGATTTAATCGTCTATTAGATCCTCAATATGAATTAGAACGTAAGTTATACTTTTCAAATAGTAATATTACATTATTTGGAAATGGTTGGCAAGGAATTCCTAATTGGAAAGGAATATTACCCCCAGATAAAATTGGTAGTTTATATCATTCAGCTCAATCTGCAATAGGGATTATTGCTAAAAAACAACGTGAGCATGGTATGATCAATAATCGTTATACTGAGATAGCAATGTCTGGTTGTCCTTTAATATCATATAATTATGATACTGTTGATTGGTATGGGGCAGATGAATATATTAATTTTATACAATCTCCTAATGAGGTTATTGATATCGTTAATAATATTGATCATGCTGAATATACAATTAAAGCAAAACAATTGAAAACATTTATGGAGCAACAAGATATAGAATTTTATCAAAGATTAAATAGTTTAGTAGGATGAAAATAGCATTTTTTACAGAAATGAATTTTACAGGTAAAACCTTAAGAACTCATAATAATATGAGAACAGAGTTTGCTTGGATGGCAGCACTCGATGCTACACATTACCCAATTAATAATAAAATACTTACTCAAAAATATGATTTAGGTATAATTATTATTCCAAAGAAAAACCCTGGGTTTGATATTACCCATTTAAAAAATAACTGTGAACAACTTGCTGTAATGCAAGAAGGCCCTAACTGGAATTGGCAAGACTATTCTTTAGAACACCAAATTTGGTATTATAATACACTATGTGAAGCTGATATAATTTATACTCATAACAAATCAGATCAAAAATATTATAAAGGACTAACTGACCATCAAGATGTTCGAATAATGCCTAGTTTAATGATTGAAGATTCGATACAACCCCAATTAGAATATGAACAGTCAGGCGTAATGATAGGTGGTAATATGACAAGTTGGTATGGTGGATTTGATTCAATGGTGATTGCTCAAGAATTTGAAGAAAAAATTTATGCTCCATCAATGGGTAGAAAAATTAAGAGAGAGGAAGAGTTAGACATAAACCATTTACCTTATATGAATTGGACACAGTGGATTTATGAATTAAGAAAAGTTAAATATGCGGTTCATTTAATGAGAACCCATGCAGCGGGTACATTTGCTTTAAATTGTGCTTATTTAGGTATTCCTTGCATTGGTTATGAGGGATTAGATACACAAGAAATATGTCATCCTTATACCACAGTAAAATTAGGAGATTTAATAGAAGCTAAAAAAATAGCTAAAAAACTTAGGAATGATCAAGAATTTTACATATA
>TARA_R110002020_G_scaffold127615_1_pt1 | contig 10518 bp, 20 predicted proteins | sample TARA_R110002020 | Tara Oceans TARA_R110002020 (sample SAMEA4396489) | marine metagenome | biome: Westerlies Biome; feature: [MES] marine water layer (ENVO:01000295) within the mesopelagic zone...; material: water (ENVO:00002006), including particulate matter (ENVO:01000060) such...
CTTGCAAAAAGCACAGATATGACCACCTGGACTCATTTCAAAACACCCATGGTCGACGAGGGTGGAAATTCGGCGTACAGTATTGCTTTTAATAAGATTAGGTCATCATCATGAAAATTACAATTGAATATGAACCAACAAATGAAAATACGGATTATGCTTTTGAGTTGGAGATCGATATCGTGCAGCGATTGAGCATGCAAGATTCATTACACCTACTTGGAGCAGATGGGCGCCCCGATGCAGTAAAAAGAGGCGAGGATATTTTCCAGATCAAAGCAGATGGTGAAACAATTTTTGATAAACAGGCGCTTGGAAGGCTTCCAAATGGAGAAGAAGTGGCCGATTACATCATTAATAATTCATAATGTATGAATATTGCGCCAAATTAATTCGTGTTATAGATGGCGATACAGTCGAGGCCAAGATAGACTTGGGTTTTGATGTGTGGGTTAAGAAATATATACGTTTACATAATATTGATACACCCGAGACGCGTACCAGAGATCTCGAAGAGAAAAAGGCCGGCCTTGCAGCAATGGAAAGAGTAAAGGCTCTTATGGATGAGTGTGGTGGTGAATTTATTTTGAAATCCCATGGTATTGGAAAATACGGAAGATGTATAGGCACACTATATATAAATGATAAAAATATCAATGAATTGTTGCTTTCTGAAGGGCATGCGGAGAAATACAAATGAAATTTATTAAAAAGAGTACTCAACATTTGCAATCTCAAAATGAGACCTATTTTGAGCATATGCGAAACGCATGGAAAATCGTATATCTTTTAAAAGTTCTCGAACTTAAATGTACAGTTCATTCAATCCTTCCCTTTTTATATACAGACGCTGTGTCAGGAAAGATTGAGTGTTTACAAAAAATGGCGAACAGACACCCTAAGCCTGAGTCGGAAGATGAACTATATGATGTATTTGGAGGAGATTAAGTGAAAGTCGTACGATATGAATTTAACCTTGTCGTGGCAGGCTATGGTGAATCAGTAGATGAGGCTTTTAGTAATGTATTAGATTCTCTGAAGGAAGATCCCGAAGCCGCAATAATAAATGAAGTTGTTTATGTCGTTACTAACGATGAGGAACTGCAAGATGAAACTGCTATTTGAAAATTGGCGGAAATAATATGGTATATTCAAATAAAGTAATAGATCACTTTCAAAATCCACAGAATGTGGGCAGCATGGATCGAAACGATCCGGATGTGGGTACTGGCATGGTTGGGGCGCCCGCATGTGGCGATGTGATGAAACTCCAACTTAAGATTAATGACGATGGCATCATCGAGGATGCTAAGTTCAAGACCTTTGGTTGTGGTTCTGCGATCGCATCTAGCTCGCTAATTACAACATTAGTTAAGGGGAGGCATATGAGCGAAGCAGAATCCATCAACAACTCTGATATTGCGCGAGAGCTTTCTCTTCCACCGGTTAAAATTCATTGTTCTGTTTTAGCAGAGGACGCAATCAAAGCCGCTATTAAAGATTGGAAGGATAAACATGAAACTCTTACTTGAAAATTGGCGAGAGTATTTGACAGAAGGCATGAAAATGCCGGAAGACCTAGGTGAGCTTGGAAATAATATATCAGTCGCGATCTACAAAAATGCCGGAAATTTTGAAGTTACTTTTGTCGAGACCAATCGATCCGGTACGGTAATTGAGAAAAATCGCACCGATTTGGGGCGTATAAACTTATTTAAAGCTGAGGGGGATGGAGAATGTGCGGGAGCATGGGTTATAGGAGTCGCCGGCGCTAAAGACGGATGGGGCCCCATGTTATATGACGTAGCTATAGAAATGGCTAGTGTAAAACACATGGGCGGTGTCGGCGTAACGCCCGACAGGGAGACAGTATCAAACGACGCCCGGGCAGTTTGGGATTATTATTTAAATAATCGTAATGATGTAATCTCCAAGCAATTAGACGATAAAGAAAACCCGCAAACTCCTGATAAAGCAGATGACTGCAGCCAAGTGGCTGCAAGCGCCTCAGAAAATTGGATGGATTCCTCTTTATCTAAAGTGTATATTAAACCAGACAACTCAACAATGAGAAAGCTAGGTTCTTTAGGAAAATTAATGATCAGATGAAACTCCTACTTGAAAATTGGCGCAAGTTCATAAATGAAGAGTATGAACCCATCACAACCCTTCGCATCTTTGACTTCGATGAGACAATAGCCCATACGAGGTCAGAAACGCGTGTTAAAGCCCCCGATGGCTCCGAGGCGACCCTGCGTGGCCAGCAGGAGTTTGAAGAGTACATGAGCGCAGCTGCAGCGGATGAAGGCATAGAGGCTTTTGACGCTGTGGATTCTTTGATAGAGTTGGGCTATGAGGTTGATTTGAGTGATTTCTCAATTGTTAAAGATCCGGAAGAGATTACGATCATCACCGATATTATGCGTGAGTTTCCGCCGGATTCAAAAACATATATAATGACTGCGCGCCGAGGAAAGTCCCTTGGGCCCATTTTGGATTATCTTGAAGATATCGGAATTGATTCTAATCAGGTACGCCCCATTGCTACGCAAGGTGAATCGAAGGGCGATGTAATCGTTCATATGATTGGGCAGAAGCTGATGCCCGATGGTAAATCCAATATTAATCGTGTAGAATATTATGAAGATTCTGGAAAGAATATTGACGATGTATTGCGAAAGGTGTGCGAGAACCCAATTTTAGACGAGATTAAACCATTAAATTTTGAACTGGTGATTAATAAAGTCATCAATAATGAAGGTCAATATAATATTCAACGGATTGAATGTACCCCTGCAAACTAATTAAGAGCAGTGGAGGACAGATAAATGGCACCATCGGACAATAATGGCTGGAATGAATATTCTAGACTGGTCTTAGAACAACTGGAAGTCCTTTCAGTCGGTATTGATGCGCTTAGGGAAGAGATGCAGACAATAAGACAAGAGTTGGCTATTATGAAAGCCAAAGAAGACAAAGTTACAGAATTGAAGGCTTGGAAGGAAAAAATTGATGAAGTAGCTTCCCCGACGCAACTTAAAACATTAGTAGAAGAGATTCAAGTTTTAAAAGAATTTAAAACAAAATCAATAACCATTTTTATGGTGGTTCAAACACTAATGGGTGTTGCTCTCGCTATGTCGAAAATGTTTTAGTTGCACAATTTACAATATATGATATATTATAATTAATGTATAAATTTCATATTGGTGATTTGGTGGCAAGTATTCACCCATCTTCCTCTATTATTCTGAAGACCGGACTGGTCGTTAATTCAGATAAAAGAACTTTTAAGATTAAATGGATGTCGTTTAACCATGATTTTTTTATGGAAAAACAAGGAGATATTTTTAAGGAGTTGAACAATCGCTATCTTTTAGGTACTGTCGAGATCAATCGCAATAACGTGGAGCCTTTTTTGGTTTTACTAAATTCTAATTATTGTGATGGCAAACTACGACGAAATAAAAAGAAAACTTAAATTAGCGATGAAACAAATGACCGGCACATTTCAGGGTGACACTGATATTGAGCCGTTGCCGGAAGTTTGTATTAAGGGTGGTAACGGCTCAATATTTTGTTTAACATATCCGCAACGAAAAAGTTTTATTGCGATATCAAGAGGGACAAAAGCTCTTCTTATAAACGATCATGATGAAATAGAACATTTGGAACATTTGATCGTATACACTTTCAGCGGACAACTAATTGAAATAGATAAAGAAGATTTAATTTTTACAGGGTATGATTGATGCTATTTACATTTAATTATTTTTGGAAATTTTTGCTAACCATAGTTGGAGGTTGGCTTTGCTACGCGTTTTTGGGTTTCGAATTCACGGTTATTACGCTATTGAGCATCTTAATAACGTTTTATTATAAAAACACATCAATTATTTTGTAGTATTGTACGAATATCGCTCTATTTAATGAGCGATGTCAAACAAAAATAGAAAATACTATAAAATTAATGACAAAGGGGTATCTTCAAGCGAAAAGAAAGCTTTTTTGTTAAAATGGATTAGTGATAAAACAGGGGATGTTATGCAAGAGGGCCCTTATTCTAACGAAAAGGATGCAACTGATCTGTTAAGTAAACATCTAAAAAATGGTGTCTGTTCTTGGTTAGTTACTTATAATGATTAAAAAAGAAATATTTGGCGACGTAGCGTCCAAAGAATTTGAAATCGGAGATATAGTTGAGTGGACCACGTGGAATAACGTCACAAACGAGTGGGACTCCCATTATGGTGTCTTGCTGGGTATTGGTAACAAGGTGATATCAAACCGTGTTGTGTCAATTTCAAAAGTGATGCCGATTAATGAAACTCATATCGAGAGAGAATTTTTCACCACCACTCTAAAATTAATAAACAAGACAAAAGATGTTCTATAATATATTTGATTGTAATTTTTGAAACTATTTACTTTAGCAATAAAACATTGGTGGAATTAAAGCAATGGAAGTGTTGAAAAAATTAATAAAGCAATTTGTACCATTTGCCAAAGAGCAAATGGGGTTTTCTCGACCGCCAAAGTTATTTTTACGACAAGATTCTACCAATGCTGCTAATCCTCTTGGAAAAACAGGGTTCTATGATCCAGATAATGAATCCATTACACTTTATACAACTGGGCGCCATCCAAAAGATATCATGCGCTCATTATCTCATGAACTAATGCACCATACACAAAAGTGCAATGGAGATTTTGATAACGTTGGAGAAATGGGAGAAGGGTATGCCCAAGCCGATGGTCATTTAAGAACCATGGAAATTCAAGCTTACCAAGCATCAATTGTCTTTCGAGATTGGGAAGATAGCACAAGAGGTACTATTTATTTTGAACACTTACAAAATGTGAAAGGAGATAACGGTTCAATGTCTATAAAAGATTGGAAAAATAAGGAGATTAAAACTCTCTTAACAGAAAAATGGGGCTTTAGTTTTAACTTAGATGCCCTCAACGAAAACGTTGAAAACGAGGATGCGGTCGAAGAAGGCTGTCCGGCTGGAAAGCCTGGAGATAAGGAACAAGATGATCCCGAATTCGTGGTATCATTGTCCGAAGAGGAAGAAGAGCTAGAGGAGCTTGTGGGTCGCCATCCGGGTGATGATCGCCCGAGGCCACACGAAAGAGAGCCGGTGCCAGAAGAAGAAGAAGATCTCGATGAGTCCGGACCGAGCGATCTTGTTTCTGAAATTAAAGCATATGCTCTTAAGCGCGCAGTTAGCAGGGCTGTTAACAAGGCTCTTAAGAAGTAAATCAAAAGGTGATATACGAAAATGAACGGGAAGTCCAAAAATTGAGTTTCGAATTGAACTCAGAAAACTTAAAAAACAATTTATACTTGATTTATTGTGGCTCCAACAATTGGAGGATCGAGAAGTGTCTTTAGATACAACATGGCATAATTTTCTTAACGAAAGCTTAGATGAAAAAACAATCTTTACTTATATTCAAGGTCTTGAAGAGGTTATTTCCAATCTTAAACCAAAAACTATGACCGAGAAAAGAAGGTTGAGTCTCGCCAAACAACATTTGAGAGAAGTGAAACGATATGCACGCAAAATGCAAGGTAGTATTGATCTTCTCAATGAAAAACTTAATATTATAGAAGAAGCGAAGGACAGTGAGTAATGGGGGCCGCAAATACACACCTTACTCATCTTGAAGAGCTAGTCTTAACCCAGGGCTCAAAAGGCTATGATATGGCCCGGGCCTTTCTTTTAGAGCTTCTTGAGACCCTGAAGGGTAACTCCAAGTCTCATGTCCAAACATCAGTTAAATGGGATGGCGCGCCGGCTATGTTTGCTGGCATCAATCCTGAAAATGGTCAGTTTTTTGTGGGAACTAAATCGATTTTCAATAAAACTCCTAAGATTAACTATACCGAAGAGGACATTATTGATAATCACGGGCATGCGCCCGGGCTTGTGGACAAACTAACAAAAGCCTTAAGATATCTACCCCAACTTGGGATTAGCAATATCTTGCAAGGCGACTTTATGTTCGACGATGAAATGCTTGATGTGGCTGACATCGATGGAGAACCACATTATCGTTTTAAACCCAACACTATTGTTTATGCTGTCCCGGTCAATTCTGATCTAGGGCGAGAAATTGGACAATCGAAATTTGGTATTGTGTTTCATACAACATATAATAGTTTAGATGGTGGTGCTAGCTTTGGTGCCGATGTAGGAAACCTCAACCGAGTTCCCGGCATATGGTTTGATGACGCATTTTTTACAGATGACACGGGCACTGTAACTCTTACCGAAAACGAAGAACGGAGAATCCTTAGCTTGGTCAAAAAGGCCGATGCAGTTAATAAGAACATCGCTTATGATGATCTCCCTTCCGCGTTTCTAAATATTTTTATTAACAAGGAAATTAAAGCCGGCGAGTTTTTAGAGAATCCTGAGAATTCTTTTGATCAATTTATTGTCTGGTTTACTGAACGCGGTGAGGCTGCTCTAAGTAAATTAAAGACCCCCAAAGGACAAGAAAAGAGACGAGAAAAATTACAACAAAATTTAGAATTGTTTAACAACAGAAAGGAAGATATTCTTAATCTTTTCCGAGTGTCTCGACTTTTGTTCGAAGCCAAGAATATTTTCATTGAGAAATACAACAATGCTGTATATAATACAAAGCATTTTGTCGACGATGGTTCCGGAAACTTGGTAGCCACTAATCCAGAGGGTTATGTAGCCGTGGATCACCATGGTAATGGTATAAAATTCGTAGATCGTCTAGAGTTTAGTCGAGCCAACTTCTTAATAGATAAGTCCGCTAAGTTTTCGCAAGAACCTGCCGCTACCATCGATGAAGGTATATCAGAATTATTGACCAACGAATTTACAGTAGTAATCTCGAAACATGTTAGTACCACCAAGACTTTAAATGAATGGTTGCAAGAAGCAAAAACCAATAATCATACTTTCGAAAAACTCCCTCAAATGGTCTATAAGGACATTTTAGCTGGTGTGCCCATCGTTGATATAGTTGTGCAAGAAAACGCAGAGAAAACGATTTATAACGCTGTTATGAGTTACGTGAATGGCTTGCACGAGGAAGAAAGTCTTGATTTCGAAATCGAAGATGAGGATGCTGATCCTGTGGTAGATACTGAGGCAGAAAAGCCCACGACATTTGCAATTGTGCCCGGTGCATTCAAACCTCCGCATGCTGGGCATGCCGACATGGTAAAGAGATATGCGACCGGTCTAGGGGTACCAAAGGCAGATAAGGTATATGTTGTCATATCCGCTCCGATGAATGCACAACGACAACTTAGGGATGGCACCTCTATAGACGAAGAACACGCCTTGTCATATTGGAAAAATTTATTTCCAGAAGTAGCTGCTCTTCCAAATGTTGAATTTGAAGTAGCGTCAAAAGAAATGAGATCTCCGATTACAGTGGCTTTTGAGTATATCAGCGATCGAAGCCCTTTACCATTAAAGGACGGGGACAAGGTAATATTGGGAGCGAGCGACAAGCCAGATAGCAAGGGAAATCCCGATTGGATGCGCTGGGCCAATATTAAACCCGAACATGTGAAGGACGGTGTAGAGCTATTAGCAGGCGACGAGTATGCTGTGCCGGCTTTAGACCGAGAAGGCGGTAAGAGCTTTAGTGCGACTAAGATGCGTGATCTGATGTCTGATCTGGTCGAGGATCCTTCCAATAAAGCGGCATATGATGAATTGTCCGAATTTGTGCCGGCTGTTAAGATTGGAGCTTTGTTCAGTGAATTGGGATATCCAGAGCCCCAATTCGGAATGAAAGAGACTACTTTCGCCGGCGCCTCTGGCGCAAATCCTGGACTGGAAGGCGCACCTGGGAACGTGAAAGATGAAGATGATGAAACAGATAGTATCATCAGAAGAGAAAATATAGATTTTAACACGGTTGATGAGGTTATAAGACTAATTATGGAAAGAGGCATTGCAAGATGAACCAAAAAGAAGAAAAAACTCTTAGAGAAAATATAAGGCATTTGATCCAACATGTCAAGCAAAAAAAGTCCGATCAGGAAAATCAATTACGTTCGATTATCCAAAAATTAATGGACACAGAACTGGAAGTACTTTTAGAAGCACAAACTCCCGATATAGATCCTACACCAAACAAGTCGACCGGGATCAATGTACTGGAAGAACTCCTTAAGAAGATTATACCAGTTTTGGAAACAGATTTCAAGTCTTTAACTACAAATGAAGAACAAAGACAGTCATTTCGTTCGCATGTTGTAAATGCTGTGGTTAACACTCTTACCCCCGCTAAGATTAATTCTGCAGCCGGAGAAGAACCAGACACAGGAACAGAATTAACTGAAATTGAAATACAGATAGGTGACGAGGCTGTTGAAGATGATGACAAGTTTATTGATATTCGAACTGATGCCGAAAGGGCGGAAGCAGAAGAGCCTGCAGACCCACGTGAAGAGTTTGCTGCAGGGACCGAAGGTGATGAAACGGGCAGAAATATGGCATATCAGTCATTCAAGAAAATTGAAACAAGTATTATTGACTCATATGAATTATTATCCGATGCAGAAGATCAAGAGTTGTTCTATGATTATTTAATTGCTAATCTCAAGCTCTATTTTGACAAGTTCGAAAAAGAGTTGGCCGAAGTGGTTGATGAACCCACCAATCAAGCCTATGATATGGCAAAATCAGAGGAAGCACCAGAGGTTGAAGAGATGCCCCCAGAAGAGGGCGCCGAAGAAGAAATGGAATTGGAGTTTTAAATGCCGGGTGAAGAGGAACTATTTAATGGTTTATTTAAAGGCCTGGTGGGTCAAACCAAATCCGAATTTGAGGCGAAGCTAAAAGAAGGCGAGCCTGATGGCCCAGGAATGACTTCTGGCGAGGCTACCGTTGAAAGCGACAAGCTTGGCGCCAATGCGAAAGCTTCGGCGATGGCCATAATTACTTTCATAAACGAGGTTTTAGAGCTTTCCGATACGGGTGCCCTTACAGTAAATTTACCTGAGATTCCAGCAGACTGGGTGACTGAAGAAGCTGAATAAAAACAACCACTAACGGAGTCTGCAATTAATTTTTTACAATTATTACTTGACAAACTGGAATATTGGTATTATACTTTGAATGTGTTCTGCATGTGACAGTTAGTGTTGGTTATGAAAGTTAAAAGAAATATTACAACTGAAAGTAAAAGTGTAATTAAGAAATTAAAAGATCAAAATAAGATCAATGACAGTAATTTAATCTGTATTAATAATATATCAATAGAAGATCTTATTGCAGTTAAATTTGAATTGTCTGCAAAACATATTAATAACAGATTATATGGATTTGACATATGGCACAGATCAAATTATATTATTAAAGAAGCTATTTTAAAGTTTGCGATATCAGCAACCAAATCTAAAAAAGATGCAGCCAGGTTTTTAGGGCTTACGTATGGCGAATTTAAACGTATAACTTCAAAGTATGAAGTAGAAAATTATTTTACAAATGATATTTGAAAATTGAAATCATTCGGTATAAACTTATATTATGTAACAGAGGCTCCATACCTATTATGAGCCACTAAACCAGACGAGGTTAAACCAAATCAACTGTAGGTTAGCTGTGGTGAGCAAAAGATCCACAACCGAATGTTATTTTTTTACAAAAAAGGCTATTTATTGTACGAGGTACTTATGAAAACGTTATTTTTTGTACTCGGCTTCTTGATTAGTTGTGCCGAGGATAAAGCTCTCTCCACCGAAAGTGGTCAAGTAGAAACAACCAGTCAAGAGGTTGAGCCAGAGCCATGGCTTGAACCCGTTGGGTTGATCCCGGCTGATGATTGTCAGCAAATTGATCGTGGTGATAAGGCATGTAATTTTCGCCTTACAGATCAAAACGGTGAAACTTGGGATTTATACCAACATGAAGGAGATATAATTCTATTAGACTTTTCAACATCGTGGTGTTACCCGTGCCAAATGGCCGGAATGGCCACCCAAGGCATTCAAGATGACTATCAAGACGAAGGGTTCCATTTTGTTACAGTACTTATTGATGGTCATACTCCGGGCCAAGAGCCAAGTATAGCAGAAATTGAGTCTTGGGTTAATGATCACAGCATCACAACCGCACCAATATTACAAGGTTCTAGAGATAAAATGCTTGATCCAGCTGGAATTGGCATTGAAGGTTACTTGCTAGGAGGATTTCCGACCTATATATATATCGGAAGAGATATGAAATTTTATTCAGCACATGTTGGCTTTAGTGAAGAATATGTCAGACAGACAATAGAGGATAGTTTATAATGTGGAAAATTTATAAGTGGAATGGCCACTACATACAAGGTGATTTTGTAAGTAAACATAACAGTGAAGATGCAGCACTTAAAAAAGCTGCAAAAGAAATTGGATTTACATTTGCTGAAAAATCAAAAATAGGAAAAGAGACGCTCATCTGGCTAGATGACGAGAAGCACACGCCAATGGGCGTGATAGTCAAAAAAACACGGGGGTGATTTAGGTTT
>TARA_R110002020_G_scaffold34847_1_pt1 | contig 10518 bp, 6 predicted proteins | sample TARA_R110002020 | Tara Oceans TARA_R110002020 (sample SAMEA4396489) | marine metagenome | biome: Westerlies Biome; feature: [MES] marine water layer (ENVO:01000295) within the mesopelagic zone...; material: water (ENVO:00002006), including particulate matter (ENVO:01000060) such...
ATGCAAGGTGCAGGGCCCATGGGCCAAGGCATGGTCTAACAGGAGCTATTCATGGCTGACGCTCAAAACCCATACATCAAAGCTTTTACAAAAAATCTTCGAGATCTCCGCACAGCCGGTGAGGGAGAGACCGGTATAGCTGGTTTAATAGCTCCTGATATGAAGACTGTTTCTGCTAGGGAAGCGCAGCTAAAGAACTACTTAGGCTCTACGGACTACTCCAAACAGTTGGAGGAATCCCAGAACCTTGGCAAGTTGCAGCTTGCTCTTGCGTTGGCCCAACGTGGTTTTGCGGCGGCAGGAGCAACACCCCAGCGGGGTGAAGCGCCTATAAGCACCTTGTCACGGGAGTTGTTTTCTCCACTTGCCGGTGACGCTGGTTCGGTTGCCAGTCGCATGATGCAGCAGCGGCAAGCTCTTAAAGCGGCAGAAAGGCAAGAAGATCGCCAGTTAAAACTGTCTGCTTTGCAGCAGATTACTGCCGAGGACGCGGCATTCCGTGACCTTGCAAAGGCTTCCATACCAAAAGCAGGCACGGGAAAATTACAAATTTCTGACACGGGCCTTTTCCGAAAAAATCTCGGAGATAATAAATTTGACACTCCGGTTGAAACAAAAGCGGTAGTTAATAACGGAGTATTAAGTCAGATTAGGGTTGACACTGGAAAGCCAATTACTGTCGGAACCGGTGTTGGTCAGTACTCGCTTTACGAAAAACCAACAGGCACCGCCGCCACGCCCAAAGGCGTAGATGATCCAAAATTCAAAGCTTCTTTCCGAGGCATGTTGGCTCAGATGGGCAACATACAAGAGCGGCAGGAGCTTGGAACAACCGCCATCAGGTTTAATGCTGCTAAATTTTCTGATAATCCGGAATTAAAATCGGGCGCAAATTTTCCGTTTGAGCGGGTTGCGGGGGTAAAGCCAGATGGTTCAGTTGTCACTGTCCCTCTCAAAGAAGACGAGCAGAAAACTTACGCAGACAACCTTCGTGCGGGTTACTTGAATACTTTTCAGGCTATAAAAACGGGAACTCAAAAAACCGAAGACCTTAACAGCAGGTTTATTGGTACAGAGCTACGCAAAAGCTTTCCTGCTCTGGGTTTACCCGATGTCCCGCCTACGGCTGGTGTTGTGAGGGGCCGCGATCAGATAACAAACCCCACCGTAATAATGTCGGCTTACAGGGGTGCGGTTCCGGGTTTCTCCACCGATGTCCAGGGAACACTAGACAATCTTCCTTTGCCGCGCAGCAATGAAAATTTGAAGACCGGAACGGGAAGGCTCGTTCTGGGTAATGAGTTGGGTGTGGATTTTGGACCGTCCACGGTCAGCCCACCCCCCATTCCGGCTGATTCGGATGCCCTTACTGTTGGGGGGAGAGCGGCAAGCATTCGAGCACTTGACCCCGGTAGCATCCAGGAGCGTGTCCTAATGGAAAAAATAGCCAAGGGGACAGCTATAGGTTCCAAGCTTCGCACCTCTACGGCTGACTCAAGGATTAAGCAGATTGCCGTCGTGGGTGAACAACTTGAAGCAGAGAGAGAGCGTTTGGCGAAAGCCATGTCTACACCCGGTGCTGCGAAAGATGCTGAAGTTTTAGATAAGTCGTTGGAAATGTTGGCGCAACTGCAAAAGCTTGACTACGACATGAAGCAAAGTGGCGTAACCGGTTTCATAACGGGTCCTTTAGAGAATACCCTCAGAAAGTATTTTGGCGTAAGTGTCAGGGACTACTTTACAGGTTCGGAAGGCGAGCAAGCCGCAAACAGTTTTCTTGCTTCAATGCCCATAGCTCAACAGCTTTTTGCGCGAGATATTCTGCGGGAAGCGGGAGAACAGAGGTATACCAACCAAGATTTAAAAGGCGCTCAAAGCGTACTTGTACAACTAAATGAGTCCGACGATTTTAACGCGCAAAGGTTACGGCAGCTAACCGGCTATTTGAAGAACCTCGTAAAAAGCGGTTTGAACGCTGCGGGGACCATGGATATTTCACCGGCTACGCTAGAAAAAGCTGCAATGCTAGGAATTGATCTCAAGAGCATTACGCCTAAAAACAATTACTACAGCCCCTACTTTAATCAGGGCAAGTACGCCGTAACCAACCAGCCTGTTCCGCAATACTCGAAACAGTACATGGACGGACTTCGCGACAACGGTATTTTTGGCTACGCTGCAATGCGGGGCACTACCGGCGGTGCGCCGACGTACAAACTTATCGATGTGGACGACAATGGACTTCCCATTCCAATTGACCCCAGTAGCCCCAGTAAGGGGTTCAAAACAGTGGTTGTATCCGGGGCAGGGGACTGGAAAGCAGAACTAGGACCCGGTAAGAAGAAGATGCTCGACTTCAACCGCAACTATTTGTTGAAAACTTACGGTCTGGATAAATAAATGGCGCAGGTCAGGCATCAGTTATACCCAAACATAATTATTGACACGGGTTCCGCAGTACAAGGATCTGGCGGAAACTACACGTACCGGGCTAGTACTGACGGGGGCTCTACATTCATAAATCTCCCCAGCGCAGTAACTATGGACCCGGCCACTCTTGAAAGAGACATAGGCAAAAGCGGAACTCCTTCCTACAACTCTATGGATGCTATCCTTTCGGGTTTAAAACCTCCTTCGGGGGAGGAAGGCGGGATACTTGAGGCTACAATTAACCCCGCATTACAAAGCACAGTAGGCAATGTTCTCGGTGCTCCCGCAGATTTAGCAAACGTAGTTCTCGGCGCTCCCGACTTGGGAATCAACCTTCTAGACTGGGCCTTTGGTGGTTTTGAAGGAGACATGCCTGACAGACGTTACCTTTCCTCGGATCCGCGAAAGGTTGTCGGCGGCAGCTACATGATTAACCAGGCTCTAGAAGGTGTGGGTGACTTAGCCCGTAAAGCCGACGAGTATGTAGACAGGGAAATGGGAACAGTGTCGGTGCCCGTTATTGGAGAAGTTCCTTATGATTTAGGGTTATCCGACCTTGCGCTGGGAACCCTTAAATTTGACACCACCCCTGACGAAAGCACAAAAACTCGTAAATATGTCTCGCTGATTACACAGGTCATAGGTGCGGCCCCTGTAGAAGGTGCGCTGATTGCAAAACTTGCTACGCAACTTGCAAAAGGGTCAGGTAACCCTACCGCGCAAAGGGTCTACGAAGCTATCAGCGAATTTCAAAACACCAACCCCCTAAAAGCGGCGGCACTCGAAACCAGTTTGGGAGCGACTGCTGGCGGCGGCATGGTTGCCTCTGATGCGGCCCTTGAAGCCGCGTACCCGAACGCCCCGCAGTGGATGAAGAACACTATCATGGCTGGGGGAGCAATCGCGGCTCCAGTTGCGGGCATGACCGTTGGTTCTGCGGTATATGACGCCGCTCTGAAAGTACCTCTTGTTAATGTTCCCTTGCGTATTTTAAGGGGTGCCACGGCCAGCTTGACAACAAAAGGAGCAGAAAGAGCCGCTGCCAATTCCATCCAAAAAATGGGCGGTGACTGGAAAAACCGATCCGACATTCTTGGTGTCATGGACCAGCTTAAATTTGCTTTGGCGCAAGGCCGCGACATTGACGAAGTTACCCGGATAGCGATGACAACTCCACAGCTTGCGCGTAACGAAGCCCGCATACTGGATGCCCAACTTAATGCGGCAGAGAAAAACATGCCACCGACGGAGGTTGCAGCGCAGCGTCAGTTAATCGAAGAGCTACGCCGGTTCGCTAACTTTCAGGAAGGACACCTTGCTACGCTAACGTCGGGAGGTAACATAGGCGCAACGGCGTATACCAGATATTCCGAAAGAATGCTTACTCGCAGGGACCAGATATTTGCGGCACTGAATGAATCCATCCTTAAAATGGATCTGGGAGGCAAAGTAGGGGACGACATTCCTGCCTCCGTAATTAAAAATGACTACGAACAGGGTCTTGGCACAGGAAATTTTGAATACAACGTAAACCGCATACGGGGTTTTCAAGAGGGGATACTGAGGCTTGAGCCGGAGCAGGCGCAGGCTATAACTCAAGCTTACGATAGTACGGTAACCAAAATAGAATCTGCTCGCGACGAGGCTATCAGGGATGCTGAAGAACGGGTGCAGGCATTACGGGATAGTATGCCGGAAGACTTGCCCGCTAATTCTCAAGCCCGAGAAGATTTTAACCTGTGGATACGCCGTGAGATTGACACGGCATACAAAGAAATCGACGCAATCGAAGACACACTTTGGAACAGCATTTCAGGTTTGGATCGTCCTAAAACGGATACGGTAACAAACGCCGACGGAACTGATCTTGGGCCTCAAATACTTATAGACGGTGTTCCGATTGGAGAACACTTTGCAGCGAAGGTAGCTGCTCTTCAAGCAGGCGAGGACGTAAACCAAAGTAAGTACCTTTGGCTGTTATCTGGCCGCGCCGCTCTAGTTGAACAAGCAACTAAAGGAGGAGGACCTGACGCTGAAAAAGTGGCTAAACAGAACGTAGTTGTAAAAAGTCAGGAAGCCATCGTCGCGGAACGGCAAAGAGAACTAGACGTAGCCGCAGAAAACCTGTCCAAACTCGGTCAAGTAGAGTTTAACGACCCAAAAGTCGTAGCCGCCCGCGCAGAAGTGGCAAGGCTCGAAGCTGAACTGGAGCAAATCCCGACCGGTCAGACCATAGAAGATACCACGGTTATCCGGAGACTTAATGCCGTCAATCAAAAATTGACCGGTGCCCGCGCAAAACTAGAAGAGTTGTCCAAGCAGACAGTTGAAAACCCGGCTTTGAAGAGGTCACAGGATGCGTTTGAAAAGGCGCAGTCCAGACTAAACGAGTCTCAGATAAAACTTGATACGGCGCGGGACAATCTGCAAATTTCCTTGGGCAAAAACATTGACTTTGAAGGCTCCCCCGTAAAGCTTGAGGATGAGATAAATGATTCGAGTATCTTAGGAGTTAAAACAGAAGACGGCGTGTCCAGTGGAAGAAGTGGTCAAGAAGTTTATAACGTTATCTCAAATTTGAAAAAAGAAATGAGTAACGCGCAAGGGGGAGCCAACCGTAATCCGCAGAAGGTAAAAGCAATCGGTGGCCTCATAGACGATCTGCAACGAGCTATCGCGGACCCCGAAAATTTTGCCATTGACACCATTACTTTGGACGCGGCAATCCGAACGACGGCTGCTAAAAAAGCTGCTTTTGAAAAAGGTACAGTCGGAAAAATAAGGGGTTTCACAAAACAGGGAGAGGCACAAGTTCCCGTAGATAGAACTATTGAAAAAATTCTTCCTGTTAGAGGACAAGAAACAGCCCTGCGGGATCTTGAAAACGCCCTGACACCAGTAGCCACCGGAGAGGGGACGCCTTTCCGTCTTGTCCGAACGGAAGACGGCGCTGTTGAAGCAAAACTGGACCCTGATTATAACCTAGAAAGGTACGCCACAGCGCCACCGGCTCCCTTTCAGTCTATACAGGTCAACGGCGGCAGATCTCTTGGCCTCAAAGTGGCAGAAGGAACTCCAAAAACAGAAGCTAACATAAAGCTTATACAGGACACACTTTGGGACAGGTTTCGGACTTATGGTGCCGGAGATGAGTTTGACTCACGCGCCGCCGCTAAATGGCTAGACGACAACCGTGCCGCGATAAATTGGTTGAAGAACGCTACTGGTGAGACCACCGGTTTTGAAAACATCACTGCCGCCGAGCGCGTAGTTAATTCAATTAAAACAGCTACGCAAGCCGAACTGGACAAAACAGTTTCTGCAATGCGGAGAGATGGAGCATTTAACGAACAGTTTACGGAAGAAGGTTTCCGCATTCTTGTTAAGGAGGCCGCTACAAGGGAATCTAATCTCAACTCCGCCGCTACCTTCTTAAACGAACCATCGCCATTGACTATGGGGGAAAAGTTCTTCGACCGTTACTTGAATAACCCTGAAATTTTAGATCAAACCTTAAAAGTTCTTGAGAGCGGGGAGCTTCCAAATGGAACAAACCCGGCTTTAGATGGTTTCAAGCAAGCCGTGGCTGAAGAACTGGTCAAACGCGGCCAGTCAGGTCCAAAGGAGGGAACGGATGCAGCCCGGCAAGCTGCAATTCTTTCCCAAAGTATGGGAGGACCGGAAATTAAAGTCTGGGATCCTCAAAAGTTATTCGGGCTTGCCGGAGATCCAAAAATAGGAAAGCTTCTCGGTGACCTGTTTGGTCCGGAGGCAGCGGTTTCTTTTCAAAAAGTTGCAGAAGGGGCACGGCTTCAATCAACTATAGGGCCTTCAGCCACCAAAGGCATCCGCATCCAGGACATTGTGTCCGACGAGTGGGCTGGTAACGTTGGACGTGTGCTCGGAGGATTGGCCGCGAGAGGACTGCCTGTAAGCTCTCTTGTTTTAACCGGATTAGGCCGACGTTACGGAATAAACACCATAGGCAATGTTCGCGGTCAGGCCGTTGAGAATTTGATTGTTGAGTTTTTGATGGACCCCAAGCTTGCAATGGCGGCGGTAGAGAATTATCCGACGCTGAACGCCAATAAGAAAAAGCGACTTCGTGACCGAGCAAAGATATGGGCACAGCAACGATTTATCAGCGACAATGTTCGCCGCGTACAACGCTTTGGGGAACGACCCGGCACCCTGTTTGAAATTGGAGCAGGAGCCTCGGGTATGCGTGAGCCCGACGAAGTTGACGAGCCCGGTAGCGTGGGGCCTCAGTCCTCCGTGCAGCCCGTCGCGCCACCTACGCGGCGTGTTGCATCTGCCATGCCACCGCCAAGGGCTCCTGCATCCGGCTCCATACTTAGTCAGAGCAGTCCCGTCGCGCCACGGCCCACGGGCCAAGCGTCAGAGCAAACGCTGGCTGGTCTAAGCCAGTTGGGTATGCCCCTCTTCGCCGCGCACGGCGGCTACATAACCGGCGGTGCCGGAAGCGGTGTAGGCCGCATGGAACAATCCGGTATTATGTCGGTCAAGCGCAAACCAAGGCAGCTAGTCGGATGATGCTATCTACACACTTTTCTCTAAGCGAGCTTACAAAGTCTGAAACGGCCACCCGCAAGGGTATCGACAACACGCCCAACGGCACTGAAATTGAGAACCTGATTATCCTTTGCAGCGAGATACTGGAACCCGTCCGGGAGCACTATGGCGTACCATTTGTGCCCAATAGCGGTTACAGGGGTCTGGATCTAAACCGGGAGATTGGTTCTTCGGACAAGTCTCAACACGTTACGGGCAATGCCGTAGACTTTGAAGTGCCGGGGTTCGACAACAAGGAGGTCGCGCTCTGGGTTATGGAGAACTGCGACTTCGACCAGCTAATCCTTGAGTTCTACAAGGAGGGGGAGCCCACTAGCGGCTGGGTGCATTGCAGCTACGACGCATCCAAAACACACCGCAAATCGGCTCGCATTTTTGACGGTCGTACTTGGACAGCGTTAGGCTAGCCAGTTCCTCGCGTCCTCTCCCAGTATTGTATCGGCAATCCTGATTTTGTTCCGCAGCGCGGTGACGATCTTCTCGTCTATGGTTTTGGGCGAGATCAGGTCGATATAGGTTACCTTGTTCTCTTGACCGATGCGGTGCGCCCGGTCTTCGGACTGAAGACGTAGCTCCAGATCATAGCTGTTGCTGAAGTAGACCACGGTGTTTGCAGCCGTCAGGGTGAGACCGTACCCGCCTGTTTTAGGATGCCCCACGATGAAACGTAACTCCGATTGCCGATCTTGGAATGTTTCCACGATCTGTTGGCGCTCAGAATCAGGGGTCTCACCGTGGAGCGTTGCGACCGCTTGTACGCTAAAGCGGTCACGCAGGGCCTCGGCAATTGAACGAATATCCTGCGTCCAGGTCGCCCATATAATCGCCTTACCCTGTATCTCCTCGCAGATGTCCATGAGTTCGGACTGACGGTTGGACTTCAGGGGATGAACTTCCCCGTCGTCATCCGTCAGGCTACCCAGACATATCTGCTGAAGACGCATTATCTGCGTCAATACGTTTTGCGTGGTGGACAAGTCACCACTGTCCAACCGAGCTAGCGCCAGATTTTTCATCTGTACGTAAGCGTCGGATTGTTCTTTGGTTAGCTCTACCTCGCGCTTCATGTACACCTTGTCGGGCAGGTCGAGGCAGTCTTCCTTGCGAACCCGGAAGGAGTGGCCGTCCAGCGTTTCGGTCAGTTCGTCCAGCCTCTGGAAACCAAGTATCTGATTAAAGGAGTGCGCTCCCATGCTCCGGCGCTGCACCACGGCGTAGCGGCCTTGGAACGCATAGTAGCTCTTAAAGCCAAGTATCTTGGGGCTTAGAAAGTCCATCTGACTAAAGAGGTCCATGGGCGACTTCGTGACCGGGGATCCCGTTAGGATGCGCCGCATTACCGCACCACGGCCCACGGTGCATATAGACTTGGTTCGCTTGGCCTGCCGGTTCTTGATAGTGGTTGATTCGTCCACTGCCATGAAGACCTCAAACTTCTTGACGAAGAAGTCCGCGACATCGACACCCTTCTTTGTACTAAACGCCTCTATGTTCATCAGCAAAAACTTCAGCTTGGAGCTAGGCTCTGCAAGGGTCTTCAGTTCCTCGCGCTTTGTTTTTGTCAGATTGGGCTTCCATAGAACGACCTCCCGGTCTATGCGTTCGGGAAGATGCGTATCTATCTCTCCTATCCAGTTGGCGATCACACCCTTGGGTGCTACGATGACCGCGAAGTCAACATTCTTTCCTTCAAAGTTATGCGCGATAGTGTCTATGCAAACTTTTGTTTTGCCTGTACCCATGTCCATCAGAAGTGCGAAGTTCTCCTGATCCGCGCTGCCGTCGAAGGCTTCGCGCTGGTGCTCGTAAGGTTCGGTCTTAAAATCGAATCGGGGCATTAAGATTTCTCTTGCATCAACCTGTAAATACCCATATAAGGGTTTCTGACGGTATAGTCAACCGCCGATTCATTATGCAGGAGCAAAGAACATGAATGACTTACTCTCCGAAATGGCTTCAGACTCTGGAGCAACCTCCGACAAAATAGATCAGCTAGAAGAAGGTAAGCTCGACGCTGTTTCGCGTCTGGCAAATGAAGCAGCCGCGCTGGAGCAAAAGCTGGCGGACGCCGAGAAGCTGATGAAAGAGACCAAGGCCGCTCTCCATAAGATAACGGACGAGCATTTGCCGGAAGCGCTGGAGGTCATGGGTCTACAAAAGTTTACCTTGACCGACGGCTCAGAAATTGCCGTCAAACCTATTTACGCCGCCAGCATACCCCGCGAACGCAAGGACGAAGCATTCCAGTGGTTGCGTGACCATGACTTTGGCGACCTCGTAAAGAACAACGTGACCGTCACCTTTGGTCGCGGAGAAGACGACACTGCAAAGGATTTTGTAGACCTTTGTGGCACACAAGGATTCGTTCCCAGCCAGTTGGAAAAGGTCGAACCTATGACCTTGAAGGCGTGGCTTCGGGAGCGGGTAGAAGCGGGGGACCCCGTCCCGCTTGATCTATTCGGGGCTTTTATCTCACAACGAGCAACCATCAAAAGGAGCAAGTAGCAATGGCAACCGCAGTAGCCAAAAAGAAGTCCGCCGCCGTGGCGGTTATGGACGAGAACATGTTTGCGGCTGACGCAGGCGTTGGGGTAAACGATCTCGGATCGGAAGACCTCGCAATACCTTTCATCAAGGTGCTGCAAAAGATGTCCGACGAACTGGACGATCTGGATAACGCCAAGGCCGGTGACATTTACAACACCGTCACGAAAGACATCGTCAAGGGTAAGGATGGCGTTCGCGTAATTAACTGCGCGTACAATCTCCAGTACATCGAATGGGAGCCGAGGGGCACCGGAACGGGAGCACCCCATGCCATCTACGGCGCGGGGGACGCAATACCCCAAACCGAAAGGGGCGACGACAACAAGGACTACGTTGTTGGCGGCAGCGGTCGCTATCTTGAGCGCACCGCCCAGCATTACGTCCTTGTAGTTGACGAAGACGGCGTAACTCAGCAGGCATTACTGCCTATGAAGTCCACGCAGTTCAAGAAGTCGAAGCAGTGGAACTCGGCTATGAGGTCGTTAAAGATGAAGGATAGCAAGGGCAATCTGTTTACGCCCCCTCGCTTTTCGCACATCTGGAAGATGGAGACGGTCTCCGAGGAGAACAAGAACGGTTCTTGGCACGGCTGGCAGATCAGCAAGGACGACGTGGTTAAAGACCCCAACGTCTACGCAGAGGCAAAGTTGTTTGCCGAATCGATCCAAGCGGGTCAGGTAAACGTCAAGCATGTCAGAGAGGAAGACAAGGAAACCTCTGACGAAGACATCCCGTTCTAGGACATACGGGGGGAGGGAAACCTTCCCCCGGTTTTCCATAATGAAAAAAGAAATAGAGAGATTTGCACGGTTATTCCGTGGTCTGAACCGAGCCTACGGGGCTCTGGATCTGACTACGAAGGACGCTCGTGGAAAGCAGAAGGGCAAATACAAATTTGTCCACGAACCACGGACCAGCGTTACATACGAATCACACCTTAAAGGCGAG
>TARA_R110002020_G_scaffold467954_1_pt1 | contig 10510 bp, 3 predicted proteins | sample TARA_R110002020 | Tara Oceans TARA_R110002020 (sample SAMEA4396489) | marine metagenome | biome: Westerlies Biome; feature: [MES] marine water layer (ENVO:01000295) within the mesopelagic zone...; material: water (ENVO:00002006), including particulate matter (ENVO:01000060) such...
ATATGGAACAATTGGAAAGCTTGCATCATTTGGCCTTGGATTTGTTCCAGGAGCAGGTTTATGGTTAAGTGCTCTTGCAAGTTCTGCTGCCGAAAATAGAATAGCTAGAATGCAACAAAAAACACTTCAAAATTTAACAAAAAATCTAGATTTAGGATGGAGAGGCAAAACATTTGCTAGTGAAGGAATAAAAGATTGGAAAGAAGATGTAAATATTCAAGCAAAAGAAATTGATACAGGATTTGGTGGTTTTGCTGAAAGTTTTGCTAAAAATGCAATAGGGTCTCTTGCAATGCAAGGTATAACTCAAGGTATAAGCGAAGGCATTAAAGGAGCTAAAGATACCTCAGAAATAGCAAAAATTAAAGAATCCCTACCTAAAGGAGAAAAGTTTAAAGCAGGAAAGATATATAACAAAGCCAATACAAGCATTAAAAAATTTGGCAGTGAAGAGCTAGCACAAGCATCTAAATTTGATAATGTTCAAAAATTTGACCCTGCTAAAGATATTAAATTAGAAGAAGCATACAAAGGACATGAATCAGGAATTTCAGATTTAAAAGAAGGTGACTGGTTTGCTAAAACTTCTATAGGTGAAAAAAGTTCGGGAGTTTCTGGAAATTCAATAGAAAGATTTATGAAAGGATTAGATAAAAGTGATTTTGAAGAAACAGATTGGTTAAAATTAATAGCAATGTTAAGCCCTGAAGAATCTGGGTTTGATATTCAAAGCGACCCAATGTCGTATATAGGGAGATATCAATAATGGCAACATCAATGCAATCAATATTAGACCAATTAGCGGGGTATGGATTTGATACATCTGGAGGTATAGGTGATTGGTCAAATCAAGATATAGCAACAACAATGGGAACATATTTTGGGCAAACTCCATTTTCTGGAGAGCCTGGAGACACAGATTATGAGGGAATGAGTGATGCAGATATTCAACAAGCATTTTTACCTCAAATGTTTACAAAATTAAGTCCTGAATTAATTAAAGCTTCAAGTATTAAAAATTACTCTCCAATGATACAATCATCTCAAAGTTCTTTATTATCTGAACTTTTATCTAAAACTTCTGGAAAAACAGCTAGAAGAGCAACTGGAGGCTTTGCAGGAAGTGGTGCTTTTAATAAATATAAACAAGGTGTAAAAGATGTTTATGGTAGAGGTATGGGAACAGAATTATCAAAAGCTTTTTCTTCAAAAGGACAATCTCTACAATCAATACAAGATTTAATATCACAATGGGCAGAACATGCACAAGAAGTTGCACCTGCTCCTTGGGAAGAAGAATAAATATAATTTAGGAGTTTTAAATATCTGTAAAAGTTAGTGGGACTGGTGGCAACCAACAACAATTTCTTCAAATGTTACAAATTATTGAGCAAGGAAAGGCTCGAAAAGAAGCAAGAAATCAAAACAGAATTGCAACTCAAGGCGATTCATTAATTAAATTAATATCACTTTCAGATGACCAATCAAGCATGGATAATATCCAAAATCAAATAAATGAATTTGATGATTTTGCAACTGAGTCAGGGCATGATTTACAGTCACAAATTGTACAAGAGCTTTTTAATGATAAATCTCAAATAATATCATCAGGCCAAGAAGCTCATAATTATCTTTCAGAATTGTACAAATACAATCCTTCTAACCCTAACTATACATCTCCTAATGATGATGAAGTAAGAGAAATATTTTCAAATTTAACTACTGAAGATTTAGAAAAATCTGGAATAACTGATGTTACTCTTTCAGAAGAAAAAGATTTAATTTCAGCAAAACAATTTTTACAAGATAAAATAACTAATGACTATGCTGATTCAATATTTTATAATATGGATTGGATGTCAATAATGCAAGAAATGACTAAAACAAATAATTCTGTATTTGCTCTTGAACAAGCAAGAAACGCTGGAGTAAAACTTAAAGGGTCTAAAAATTTATCTATTGGTTCTTTAATGACAATACAAAAACAAAGAGAGTCTGCTCTTATGAATAAATTGTATCTTTTACAAGAACAAAAAGGATTTAAACTTCATGGAGATGAGAGCAGTTTGACTAAAATGAGAGATAACTTTGTTGTAAGTATGCATTCTTTAAATCCTCAACAATTTGCAGCGCACTACGAACAAGACAAAAATCAATTAGCCAAAACAATAACACAAAAAATACAATTGTCGCTTCACTACACTGAACAAGGTCAAAATACAAAAACTTTTTCGTCAAATTCTGATTTTGATGATTTAAATCTTGATGCAGAAGTTTTAAATCAAATTTTCGATGTAGATGAAATATTAAGTAAAAAACAATATTTTGGTAGAGCTCAAGATTTTACAGAAGAAGCAACTGAATTAAATTACTTATATAAAGAATTGTTTGGAGAATTTTATTCAACTGATACAGAATATTTAAAAAGTAAAGATGGTAAATATTTTGATGTTGAAAATGAATACAATTTATTACAAGATGATGATATTATAAATTTACTTTCAGAAAATGGAAGTAATTCTATTGATACAGAAATACAAAAAGAATTAAAAAATAAAAATGTTCAATATATAAATGAAGTAGGAGAAGCAAAAAAACAAGTAATATTTAAAACTCTTTATGATGCAAGAAACAATAATAATTTTGCTCAAAAATTAAAAACAATATCAGAAAACTCTAATATTTCAACAGATGATATTAAAACGATATTTAAAGAAGAAGAAAATAAATTTATATTAACTGACGAAGCTTTGTATTCTGGAAACTATATGTCAACAGGTTATAATGAAGATGGAAGTTATAAGTTAGAATGGAGACCAGAATCAAATATTGAAAGAATAGAATTTACTAAAAAAATGGAAAATAAAAAGCTTCAATTAAAAAATACTGAAATATTAAAACAAGCAAATGAAATGCAAAGCGATGCTCCTATATATGTTGATAACATAGGTAAAAAAATAGGTCAAGATAATTATTTAGATGTTGTAAAAATTCTTGGAAATGATAAAAATTTAGACATTACAAAAGTTAAAGAAATATCAAAAGGATTAGGTTTTTTTGTTTCAGAATCTGATTATCCTACTGGAGGATATAATGATAAAGATGAAAAAGGAATAGGTTCTTTTGGATTGGGAGTTGATGGAAAAGAAAAACAATATAATGCAAAAGACCTTATAAAAACATGGAATAGTGCTCATGGGCAAGAAAGCATTGAATCTTTTATTAAATATTATGGAAATGATGATGTTATTTCTAATTTATCAAATAAACAATGGGTAGATTTAGAAAATCATCTTGATTCTGTTACAAATGTAATCAAATCAATAACAAGTAAAAAAGGTGTTATTAATAGATTAAAAGGTGGAACTAAATTTGCAGTTGATTTAATAAAAATTGCTGAAAAATATGCTGATAAAATGTATGGAAAAGATATGGAAGCAGGAGATGATAAATCTATATATTTAAGTACAGTAAAATTAAAATTAAAAAAAGCATTTGGAATTGATAAACAAAAGAATAGAGATGCTGATTATGAATATAGAAATAAAACTATTAATGAATTTTTAAGATGGTCAAAAGCATTTGATGAGTCAAACTATAAAAAATTTAATCTTTAATGTCATTATCACCTAAACAATTTGTCGATGTAATGAAACGGAAATATCCTAACAGGTATTCAAATTCATCTGATTTAGAAGTATACCAAGATTTCCAACAAAAAAATCCTAATAAACAATGGCCATCTTTTAATCCTGTAGAACCAGAAGATGAAACTGATTTATTAAATGTTGATACAAACCCTAGTATGTTTGAATGGCTTGGTACTACAAGTTTTATAACTGAAGGAATGATTGATGAAGGATTTGCAGGAGCTTCTGCAGATTTTTATAAAGATACATATCATAAATCATTACCTGGACTTGTTTATAAATCAATTTATGGAAAAGATAGATACGAATTAGATAATAAAGAATATAACCCTACTGTATTAGCACAAGCTGGACAATTTTTTATGGGTTTAATGAATCCTATGGAAATTGCAGCTTTTGGATTAAGTGGTTTAGCAGCAAAACCGATAACAGGTTTAGTTAGCAATTTAGCTATGAAAGGACTTTCTTCAGGAGCAGCAAAAAAAGGAGCTGGTTCAGTATTTACACATAATATAATTACTGGCGCAACTGAAATGGGAATTCAAGGGGGAACATATGCAGCAGCACATGGAGCAGCATCAAGTGCAGCAATGCAAAAAGAAGAAACTGGTGCTATTAATGTTCAAAAAGTATTTTCTGATGCTGGACATTCATTCTTAGAAGGCGGAGCAATGTTTGCTTTAACTGGTGGTATTGTTAAAGGAAGTATGGGAACTTTAAATGCTTATGCAACAAGAAAATTAACAGACAATCCTTCATTTGCTACAAAAGCTCAATCATTATTAACAGGGCAAGTTCCTCAAATTGGAGTTGAAGGAGCGATGATTGGAGCTTTACCTACAATATTTGGAACTGAAGGAGCTGCTTCATTTGGTAGTCCTGAATTTTTTAATGAAATATTTAAAAATACGCTTATTGTTGGGGGCATGAGAATGTCAAGCAAATTATGGAATGGAGGAAATGTTAACCATGATGCTTTAAAACTTATAGATACAGAATTAAAACTTGAAGGCAGCAGCATAAAAGAAAAAATAGATGCAGCAAAAACAGTTCTTGATGCTACAGACATTAAAGGAGTTGTAAAATCTGATGTTTTAAGAGGAATTGCAGAATCAGAAGCTTTATTAGGTTTAAATAAAACACAAAGTAAAAAAACATTAAGTGATGGTAAAAAATGGAAAGAAATTCAAGAAAAATTTAATGACCCTGAATATATAAAAAAAATAGAAGCTAATGATGTTAGTGTTGCACAAGATGTAGCATTTATTATGAATGAAGGTCTTAAAATAAATTTAGCATATGTAGGAGCTATTGAAAAATTAATTAATCCTAAAAACGAAACAAGACTTAAAGAACATTTTAAAGAACAATTTCCTAAATTAGAACCAACAAAAGACAATATTGAAATGTTTAGACAAATTTTAAAAAATGATGCAAATACTATTCAAAATTCTTTTGGACTAATGAATGAAGCTATTACAGGAATTCCAGATAGAACTATTTCTAAAAAAACAAAAAAAGATGCTACTACTCCTCAAAAAGAGCCAATGATATTAAGCTTAACTCTTAATGAAACAAAGCAAAGAGTAGGAAATACTAAAAACAATAGAGATAAATATAAAACTACATACAGCAATACACTTGAAAGAGAACTTAGAAACAATTATACACAAAGACCAAATGAAACAAATAAAGCATATGAAACAAGAATTGAAAATTTAAAAAAAGGATATGTTTTAAGAGAAAATGCACCAATTAAAGAAATTGCAGATAATTTATTTGCATTAAAAGATAATATAAGAACAGACTCTCTTGCTAGACAACAAAAAACAAGTTCAGATTTCAGCACTAAAGCAAAAGAAACAGCACAAAAAACAAAATCAGATTTTTTAGAACCAATTCAGACAGGAAAGAAAAAATACAAAACAATTGATGAAAAAATAGAAGATATAAATAATGCTCATGAAGCATTAATTGACCCATCTAAAACAACACCAGAACAAGTACAAGCTTCAAATAAGTTTTGGGGGAGTCTTCCTAAAACAAAGAGAAAAAATATTATCAATTTATTAAAAGATGTTAATAATAAAACTCCAGATAAAAATGTAAATAAAAATACTCATTCTGATAATATAATAGCGGTAATGGAGACTATAATAAACAGAAAACAAGATGTAGCTGGTGGAGGTGGAGGAAAAGGCCCATTAGATGCAAAATCATGGAATGCTACTAAAAATCTATGGATGCAATTAGCTGATATATCTACAAGAAAAGGAAAAAGTATTTTTGATATTTCTATTGAAGATATTTCAAGTTTAATGATTGGTCTTAAAAAGAATAGTGTTGAACAATCAGCGATGATTAAATTTCTTCAAACAAATGGAAAAAAGTTTACAAATAAAGAAGTTTATGATTTAGCTAATAAAGGAAAAGACCTTTTAACGCAAAGCATAAAAGAAATGACAGATGTTGTTACTGTACCTACTAAAGGATTGCTTGCTTCTGTTTTTCTAAAAGGAACAAAAACTGGGAAGTTTACTATAGTAATGGGAAAAGTTGGAAAAGTAAAACAGCCTATTGTTTCGGATAATTTAGTAAGCAGAATTGCAAATCTTATTTTTGGAAATAGAAAAAATAAAATTAGCTATAAACACATTGATAAAGGTGGAGGTGCATATGATGCAAAGACAGGAACATTTAAAGATGCATCTTACGAATTTACTTTTTTAAAAAGAGATGGTTCTCCAATTACTACTGCAGAAGCTAATACGATAATTAAAACTGCTATGAAATCTAAACATTTTTTAGAAAAGGTAGGAAAAGATTCAAAGTCTATTGATACAAGTAAAGCAACAAGAAAAGGATTTATAACATGGATTCAAGGCAAAGTAAAGAAAACCCTTAATCTTGATGAAATTACTACAGTAGCAGATAAAATGATGTTAGGGCATTCTCAAGGAATTGTGGATGCTGCATATAAAAAAGCTAGACCTCAAGCTCAAGCAGAAGTTAAAAGACTTTGGAATTTATATGTTAAAGAAATAAATGGTAAGAGTAGAAAATTAACAAAAAAAGAAAGAGGAACAGAAGGAGCTATTACTCCACAAGAAATAAGAGAACTTCTTCATTCAATTGATACTCTTGATGGAAAAGTATTAAAAGCAGATGGAACAGAAAAAATAAGCAAAAAAACAAATCAACCTGTAGAAGGTAGAAAAGGATTTATTAAAATAGGCACTAAAGAATATTCGATTGAAACAGTAAAATCATTAATTGAATATAATGCACAAACATCTTCAAGGCCATCAGAATCATTGCCAGATGCTGCATTTCTTACTGAAATAGGATATAAAAAAGGTTTTGAAAAATACAAACAAACTAAAGAATATCAAGACCAACAAAAAAAAGACCAAGGTGATGGAGGAACTGGCGGAACTGGCGGTTCTCCTATTATACCTACTGTTACCACTACTAAAACAAAATTAAAAACTGATTTTGAAAAGTTATCTAGTCAACAGGCAAATAATGTTGTTAAAAATTCTTTAAAAGAGTTGTATGAAAAAATGGGAATTAGTAAAAACAATTATCAAAAAAAATTACTTAGAAAGCATTTATATGAAATTGCTGGTATTTCACCAAAATATAAAATAAATAAAAATTCTTCCATTGAAGAATTGAGTTTGATTTATAATAGAATTGTAGACACTTCTCCTTCGCTTCTTCAATCAGGGATGTCTCAAAAAACAGTTTATAAAAAAATACCTGTAATTGAAAAACATAGAGTAAAAGTAAATATTAATAACGCTGACCACAAAGCTATATTAGAAGGATTAGGTGTTAAAAATGGAAATATATATTCAGCTACTGTTAAACAATTAGAAGTATATGAATCTATTATTCAAGGAATGAAACCAAAAAAAAATACAGGTAGTTTATGGCTTGACGATGCTATAGCTCAAGGATTATCAAGAAAAGCTGCTAAATCAAAAATATCAAATTGGCTTGCAACAAAAAAAATGGCTCTTCCTGTTACAAAAGTATTTGAATCGATTGGACTTACTAAATTAAGTAAGCGTATATATTCACATATATCAGCAGAATTAAATCATGCAGGACAATTATTTAAATTTGAAGATATTGCTCAAAAAATAGTAGGTAAAAGAAAATTTAATAAAGTAAAAGAACATTTTTATCTTTTAGATAAACCAAGATATTTAGAAAGAAAAGAAAAAGGAGATTTAACAGTTTCTGAAAAAGCATTTATAAATGATGCAATAGATGTTAATACATGGAAACCTAAAAACACAAAAAATGGACAAATTGTTTCTGAATTAATAAAAACTAAAAAGTATTACAAAGAACAATTTAAAAAGATTATGAAAATAGTTTTAAATGACGCTCAATATGAAGCATTTAAAAAAGCTGGTCATATAAAATGGATTGGAGAAAATAATATTTATGTACACAGGGGATTAACTAAAGAATTTAAAGAAATATATGTTCCAGATGGAATATTTGATAAAAGAGTTGTTTCAAAACATGAATTTAATATAGCAAAAGATATGGCAATTGAAAAACATAAAACTTCTAATCCAACACAAAAACAAATAGAAGCATTTAGGGCAGATGCTAATGTTCTTGCTATGCAAGATTTGCAATCATTATATGAATTTAATCCTGGAAAATATTCTACAGGTTTTATTAAATCTAGAGGAGAAAAATTGCCTGAATTTATGAATATAGATGGAAAAAGAGTAAAGGTATATGAAACATCTTATGATAAAACAATTCTTTCATATACAAATGGAATGGCTAAATTTCTTTCTAATATAGAATTTTTTCCTGAATATGTTTCAATGAAAGGTTTTAAAATGCCTGGACAAGTAAAAAGGATTGAAACATTAGAAAAAGTTTTAAGTAAAGATGTAGGAAGATGGGTTGACGAAAAAGTAAAAAGACAATTAGGAATTGACAAAACACCATCAGATATTCCTATTGCAACTACAAGAATAGCTCATTATGCTTCTATTTTAGCTAAATTACAATTATCATTCCCAACATCAGGATTGAAAAATCTTCTTGTAGGTAATACTCAAACTGTTGCTGCTTTTAAAATGAGGCATTATTTAATGGGGTTTGTTGATACACTTTCTGCTGATAATAGAAGAATAGTCAAAGCTATGTCTGCAAATGAATTAGGAATGAGGCATTTTCAAGAAGGTAAACTTAATAAAGCTTTTGGAAATAAAGTTTTCTTTTTAGGGTTTATGAAGCCAACTGAAAGTATTAATAGATATATTTCAACTTTAGCTGGACTTAGAGCTGCTAAAGAAATTGTTAGAGTAATTCAGAAAACTCCAAAAGAAGGCAAACATTTTAAAAATGCAGAATATAAATTGTTGAATTTTTTTAAATTAAATAAAAAAGAAGTTGACATTGCTAAAAAACATGGAATGAATCCCGATGCTATAGATATTTCTCTTTTTAAAGGAAATGAAGGTATTAGAATAAAAAGACAAGTTGAAATAATTGAACAAAAAATTGGCACTATGTCACATATAGGAACTCAAGGAGCTTCTATTGATGCTCTTATGCCATCATGGGCATCTGGAACTTTAGCAAAATCAATGGTGTTATATAAAAAAATGGCTTTTGCTGCATGGGAAAACACAAAAACTAATATGAATGTTGCATATAAAACTGGAAATCCAATGGCAATGGCTTGGTTTGGCCTTGCAACATATATGAGTGGCGAGTCTATGATATGGGTTTATGATAATCTTTTAGGACAAAGTATGCCAAATAAACATGGTTCAGTAGCCAAGAAATTTCAAACAACATTATGGAAAGGAGAATTTTTAGGTATATTATCAGAATTTTTAAATCCTAACGGAGGTGTTGAAACTTTAAGACAATCTTTTAATCCAGCTGTGTTTTCAAATGCAGAGGTAATGATAGAAGCTTTAAGCAACATTGCAAATAAAAAAAAGTTTTGGACTGAAGGAAAAGCTCAAGGAGTTAAATTAGGGCCTGCAAATATAAAGGCTGGACAAATGATTGATTATGTAGGTAGGAAAACAATTGGATTTTATAATGGTGCTATGAAAATATTAGAAAAAGGAAAAGGCAATGAATATTTTAGAGTAGTTCAAGAAAATAGAAAATATCATAAAGAATTTACAGAAGCAATGAATAAAAATAAAGATTTTATTGCAAATAACAATTATAAGAGATATGAAGTAAGTCCTTATTTAGCTGCTTGGAGAGATTATTTTCATCTTGGAACAGAAAAAGAAATGGCAAGATGGTATGTTTTAAGCTTATTTTCTAAAGCTGGAGAGTATTTACATGAAGGTAGAGCTCCTGGAATTATTGAAGGGAAAACAATTCCAATAAGAAATGATGCACAGGCATTTAAACAAGCACAATCAGATATGAAAAAAACTTTAACTGATTTTAGTCCTATAAAAGAAATTATAAACCCAGAAAACGGAAAAATAGATATTTCTGGAAAAAGGCAATTTGCTTATTTACAATATCTTGCAAATAAAGAATATACTGCTTTAAAAAACAGTAAAGAAGGAAGGAGTATACTTAAAAAATCTGGAGGAAATAAAAAATTATGGAAAATAGCATTTAAAAAAAGCAAATCTGTTCAAGAACTCCTTAAAGCACAAAAAACATATGAAGCTAGAGTTAAAAGCTTTAAGAAAAATTTCAAAAAATATTACAAAGAATTAGATAAAAATGATGGATTAAGAAAAATGTTTGATGTTTATAATATTGAATACAATATTTAAAATAATTCTTTAATCGGCATTAAAGCAAGCTGACTCATATTATCATCTCCACCCATAACC
>TARA_R110002020_G_scaffold470954_1_pt1 | contig 10508 bp, 8 predicted proteins | sample TARA_R110002020 | Tara Oceans TARA_R110002020 (sample SAMEA4396489) | marine metagenome | biome: Westerlies Biome; feature: [MES] marine water layer (ENVO:01000295) within the mesopelagic zone...; material: water (ENVO:00002006), including particulate matter (ENVO:01000060) such...
GCAGTAAGTAGAATCAAAAGAAGCTTAAAAAAACCCTCTGACGCTATCCATAAGTCGCCTAATTAAGCAAAAAAAACGCTACTTCCATTTCTAGAAGTAGCGAGGGAAATCGTTATCACTGTTATACATCATTCAAAATACAGTATTAGCAATTTAGCACTAAAAGTCCACCACTGACTCTTTATCCCTGCCCTTACTACTAAGAGCAGCACTCCAAATTGACTTAATAAGTGGTTGGCGTATGGGCACTCACAATACGAGTCACATTATCAGTCGGATTGATAAAAGTATGCGGTCGGTTGGTATCAATCACGTAGCTATCGCCTTGGTTTAACAGGTAGGTGGTTTCATCGATACGAATAAGAATTTTGCCTTCGATGACGGTGCCAATCTCTTCACCTTCATGAGCGATTTTTTCTTCTGTCGAGCTATTGGGCTGATAAGTCTCAATCAAAAAACCCAGATTTTTTGTGGTACTACAGTTATACACTTGTTTTAGCGACACTCTGCTACTAGGCTCATTCAGCTCCAACAAGTCTTTTGGTGTTACCACTACTCTGGCCTTTGGCTCCTTCCATTCGTCACTAAAAAACGTCGTCAGATCAGAACCTAGAACCGCCAATATGGCCTTCAAAGTGTTTACCGCTGGACTAACTTTATTACGTTCAATCGAGCTGATAGATGTATTCGTCAATCCTGACAGTTTAGCCAGTTTACGTTGCGAGTAGCCTTTTGCTAAGCGTAGCTGATTGATTTTTTTACCGATGTCTTCTTCTGGCGACTCGTCGGTTTCTGGCAATAACTGTGTCTCAGAGTCTATCAACTCATCTTCACTACCAGTCCCATCCGCTTCGATATCGGTGTCTTGATCCTCAGCGGCATCTATATCGCCATCAACGCCCTCATCTAACTCGGTGTCAGCGTTGACAGTATCTGTCCTATCTTCAGTAGTGCTATTTGATGTTTTGTTTGCTGGCATAGTGAATAAATTCCGTGAATAGAAATTTGGACAAGTGATCTTGTGCATAATTTAACTCAGGATGCCATTGTACACCAATCATAAATGGATGTTGCAACAAGCTGACGGCTTCTACCAAACCATCGGGGGCTAGGGCTTCGACAAATAAACGCGCGCCTACTTTATTGGTTGCCTGCTTATGTAGCGAGTTGACGTGCCATTTTTCTCCAAACGCGGCAAGCCTGCCGTTAGGTTGAATGATAACATCATGTATTGGCTGATACTGCACTTCAAGGGGCTGGGTGTTGTCCTCTAAATGCTGCTCATAAAACCCTTTAACTTCCCGCCAATCAGGGTGCAATGTTCCGTCAAAATGAACCACCATCTCTTGCAAACCTCGGCAAACTGCCAACAAAGGCGTGCCCGTCTTGTCTGCATAAGCCAATAGCTTAAAGCTCAGCTCATCACGACCCAAGTCTTGCTTTGCTTCACTATGCGTCGCGCCATAACGCATTGGTGCAACATTACTGTAGCTACCCGTTAATAAAATGCCATCTGCCATAGCTAGTAACGCATCAAAATTTTTGCTGTCAGCGGCAGTATTTGGTAGCAATACAGGGTTACCACCATAAAAGTTCACAGCATCAATATATTTTTGATATACCGCTTGTGCTGGTTGACCATCAACCATCTTATAACAAGACACAATCGCAATAATGGGTCTAGAATTTTCCATATGATCTTCCCTAGTGGTCACAAATAGACCTAATCGTCTACGTTGTATCGTCCTTTATTTAGCTAAAATTTAACACACTGTCTGGCAATATGTAAACTATAAACTTCAATATAATAGATATTAAGACAAAATCGTCTAAAATGCATTAATTTTTGATAATTATAAATAATAATTGACAACTATAATTTTCACCCATATATTGGAAGTCATCAACAAGACGTTAAAAAATCATGAGACAGAATGTCATCCTCAGTTTTGATATTGAGGGCCAAAAAACAGCCACCCTAAGTAATTAATATTGTTAGCAATAACGGACTCTCTGGCTTTCGCACTTGATTGAGAGAAAATGTTGATAAACAGCTCTGGTAAATAGAGACGCTGTCTGAGCAAGCCTCTTTTAAGCCGTGTTATTTATAAGTTTCACTCATAGAGGATGTCATCCACTGTCAAAAAGGTCATAACAGTAGCAACAAAAAATCAAGTAACTCTAAAAATTCATAGGAAGAATAGACATGACGACAACCAATGGAATGGTCGACTCTGCAAACCATACAGAATATGTATATGTGGCGGCAGGTGATATTAATGGCTTACTTCGTGGTAAGCGCATCCCTGCTAATCAGCTGGAAAAAGCCGAAAATGGTGGGATACGATTGCCTTTGTCTATATTAGGTGTCGACATTTGGGGTGCGGATGTCATCGAGTCTTCTCAGTGCAATGGTGATATAGATGCCATTGCCCGTCCTACAGGCCGTGCTGCTTACCCTCTGTTGAATACCAGCGCGCCTTCGTCGCTGCTCCCTGTTTGGCTTTACACTGAAAATAACGACCCGTATTACGGGGATGCCAGACACGTTTTAGACTACATTAGCAAAAAATTTAAAGCGCTTGATCTGACGCCAGTGATGGCAACTGAGCTTGAGTTTTATTTGGTAGACTACACCGAAGGTGAGACGCCAAGACCGCCTATTCGCCCAAAGAGTGGGCTTAGACTGAATAAAACCTCCATCTTAAGTATCAATGACTTATTACAGTTTGATGAGTTCTTAGACGAAGTCTACGCTCAGTGTGAAAAACTCGATATTCCTGTTGATGCCGCGTTGGCTGAAAATGGCTGTGGGCAGTTTGAGATTAATCTACTACACGTCGACGATCCTTTAAAAGCGGCTGACGATGCCATTTTATTTAAGCAAGTTGTCAAGGCTGTCGCGGCACGCCGCAAGCTCACTGCCACTTTTATGGCCAAACCTTTTGGTCTGCAATCAGGTAATGGCTTTCATGTCCATTGCAGCTTACTGGACAAAGATGGCAATAATGTCTTTGATGATGGGTCAGATGAAGGCTCGGAGACGTTGCTTCATGCAGTCGCTGGACTTTTAAAGACCATGTCAGATTGCACCTTGTTATTTGCCCCGCACGTCAACTCTTATCGCCGCTTTACGCCAGGTACGCTAGCACCAAACAATGTGTCATGGGGCTATGAAAACCGCACGGCAGCCGTACGCATCCCTGGTGGCGATGTCAGAGCGCGCCGTATCGAGCACCGGGTCTCTGGCGCTGATGCCAACCCTTACTTAGTTTGTAGTGCCGTACTGGCAGGCATGCTGTATGGCATCGAAAACAAACTTGAAGCGCCAGAACCCATTAATAGTATTACTTATGATGAAGCGGCACTTAAAACCTTGCCTTTAGACTGGCTCTCAGCCATCCGTCAGTTTGAAAGCAGTGATATCATTGATTCACTATTCCCAAGTGAGATGATTGAGCTGTTGATTGCGGTCAAAAAGCAAGAAGCCAAACGCTTTGCCCAGCAAGTCACCAATCTTGAATACCTCACCTATTTACAGGATGTCTAATATGTCAAATAGCAATGTCACAGCACCTACCAGCTCCAACCGCCCCTCTAATAACGCACGCAACATTCCGCATTATTCTGACAAAGGGCAGTACCCTGACAGTTATTATGCCGCCAGTCGCAACCCTAAGCCGGATAGACCGACGCTTAAAAACGATATCCAAGTAGAAATCTGTGTGGTCGGTGGCGGCTACAGCGGACTATCCACTGCCCTACATCTTATTGAGACAGACCATGAAGTTGTTGTGCTTGAAGGCGCACAGATTGGTTGGGGCGCGTCAGGTCGTAATGGCGGACAAATTGTCAATGGTCTGAATGCCAGCCTCCAAAAAATCAAAAAGTCTTACGGGCAACACAATGCAGACTTCGTCGGTCAGCTAGTGACCCGCGGCGGCAAGATTATTCGCCGGTTTGTCAGCGACTACGATATCCAGTGCGATCTCAAAGAAAAAAATATCTTTGCAGCTTTAAATAACGGACAGTTAAAGGACTTACAAGAGACCCATGCACTGTGGGAAAGCCATGGCATGCACGATCGGGAAATGCTGGATAAGCATGGCATGCAGGAGCATATAAAATCAGACGCTTATGTGGGCGGAGTCATCGATCACTCAGGCGGACACATTCACCCCTTAAATCTTGCTTTAGGCGAAGCCGCTGCCATCGAACAAAGCGGCGGCACCATTTATGAAAACACGTTAGTGGTTGATATTGAGTATGGCGACGATGCTATCAAAGTCATCACTGAGTTTGGTTCAGTGACTTGTAAGCAAGCGGTTCTTTGTGGCAATGCTTATTTAAATAAAGTCATCCCTAAGCTGACCGACCGAGTCATGCCCGTCTCGACACAAATTATTGCAACTGAGCCGTTAGGCGAGCTGGCAGACCAACTCCTTCCCACCGACGTTTGTGTCGAAGATGTCCGCTATATTCTTGATTATTATCGCCTCTCGGCAGATAAGCGGATGTTGTTTGGGGGCGGCACTGTCTATGGCGGCCAAGACCCGGCGGACATCACTGCCAAAATCAGACCCAATATGAACAAAATCTTCCCCGAGCTACGCGATGTCAAAATTGACTATGCATGGAGTGGTAACTTTGCTTTGTCTTTTTCTCGCGTTCCCCAAATGGGTAAGTTACACGACAGAGTGTATTTTGCTCATGGGTATAGTGGTCACGGTGTGACAGGCTCGCACTTGTTTGGACAAATATTAGCCGACGCGATCAATGGTAAGACCAAAGAGTTTGATACGTTTGCACAAATCCCCTGGATACCTTTTCCAGGTGGCCGTGCCCTTCGTGTCCCTTACTCTATCATGGGCTCATGGTGGTACGCGCTAAAAGACACAACTGGTATGTAAATAAGCCGAAAGCCTTGAGTAATGAGTGTTAAATGAGTGAAGTATTTCTATTTTGAGGACCGTTATTACCGTAACCCGTCATAACAATGGAGTGTTGTGACTGGGCGCGATAGAAAGTTGATTCGCTACTGTCTATCGCGTGCCAACCAAAACGTGGCGTTTGTTCTAACAAATTAGGTTTTACAGGGAGTGTGAGTATGAACATGAAGCTCAATGATGCGGTCGAAGGACAGTATCATAATAAGCGAGTATTTCTAACCGTAACAGTGGCTGTCGTCATCTATCTGGCTTTTGCTTGGCTATCCACTAGCCGTGGCCCAAACGAATCTTGGGGTATCTTATCTTTATTGCCAACACTGTTGGTGTTGGTCGTCGCCATTGTCTCTAGGCGTCCGTTTGAATCTATGATCGCAGGCTGTGTCGCTGGCCTCGTGATGCTCAACCCTTTCGATCTGGTCTCACCTTTTGCAGACAATATGTCGATGGTGCTAGGTAACGAGACCATTATTTGGATTGTGCTCGTCTGTGGCTTGATGGGTGGACTTATCCAGCTGCTTGAGATTAGTGGCTGTCTAGACGGCTTTAGCGAATGGCTACAAAAAATTATAAAGTCGCGTCGTCAGTCACTATTGGCCACTTTCGCTTTGGGCGTCGTGGTCTTTATCGATGATTATTTAAACTGTCTTGCCGTATCCACCTCCGTTAAAAAACTCACTGATGTTTATGGTGTGTCTCGTGAGAAACTTGCCTATATCGTTGATTCAACCGCAGCGCCTATGTGTATCATCGTTCCTATTTCTACTTGGGCCGTGTATTTTTCCGGTCTACTAGAAGAAAATGGCGTGGCCGCAGACGGCAAAGGCATAGGACTCTATATCAGCGCTATCCCTTATATGGCGTACGCTTGGTTTGCACTCCTTATCGTATTCTTGGTGGCTTACGGCATCTTGGGTGACTGGGGCCCCATGAAAAAAGCGGAGAAACGTGCCAAATCTGGTCACCCTGTCCCTGAAGCGTTCGTAGAGGAACAACTGGTCTCAAACGTCAAAGCAAAACGTAAGCTGTCGTTTAAAGCCAATATTACCAACTTCGCTTTTCCGATGATTTTGCTGATTGTCTCAACCGTTTACTTTGAAATTGACTTGCTACGAGGTGCATTACTCACCTGTTTTGTGACGGTTATTATCTATTGGATGCAAGGAATTTTAAGTTTTGAGACGCAAGTAGAAGCCATCTTTAAAGGCTTTAAAGTGATGCTCTATCCCCTCTCAACAGTGATTGGTGGTTTTTTCCTAAAAGCAATCAATGATGAACTTGGCATGACCATGTATGTGATTGAGGCCATTACGCCTTATATGACCATTGTTATCTTCCCTGCCGTCATCTTCGCCGTCATGGCTTTCTTAACCTTTGCCACGTCATCAAGCTGGGGTCTCTATGTTTTGGCCATGCCAATTGTATTTCCTATCTCGATCGCGTTAGGAGTGAGCACCCCACTTATGATCGGTGCATTGTTGTCGGCCTCATCATTTGGTAGTCATGCCTGCTTCTTTAGTGACTCCTCACTACTGGCCGCTCAAGGCGCTGGCTGCTCCCCCATGCAGCATGCTTTTACACAGTTCCCTTATGCGATGCTGGGTGCAGTTCTGTCCGTCGTAACCTTCTTAGGATTGGGTTACATGATGGCATAAGTTAAGTTTAATATGTCGATGGTAACTGTAAACCGACGAGCAACTATTCAAGGGTCGTTGCTCGTTATCAGCTGTACAGCCTCACTTTTTTCGCCCAAACTTACTGGATGTTGTGCATTTCCCAATAAAATTAGCATCGTAAAAAACTACAAGTAAGGCCTTTGTAAACTAAATGGTCAGTTAAATGAGTTTTGCACCGCTAATACTTTGTTTGGGTTTGGCACTATTTATCCGCTTTTAAAAGGATTTGAAACATGCGTACTGTCACCGTTGCTACCACCCAAATGGCTTGTGGCTGGGATATACAACAAAATATTGCGACTGCGACTGATTTGGTTACCAAAGCTGCCGAAGCGGGTGCCAATATTATCTTGCTACAAGAGTTATTTGAGACACCTTACTTCTGCCAAGTCCACGAGTTCGATTATTTTAAGCTTGCGACCTCAGTCACCGACAATGCGGCTATCACCCATTTCAAACAGTTGGCTAAAGAGCTGGCCGTGGTATTGCCCATCAGTTTTTATGAAAAATCAGGCAATACGTTTTTTAATAGCGTCACCGTGATTGATGCCGATGGTGAGACACTTGGCACTTACCGTAAAACCCACATCCCAGATGGCATTCCTTATGCCGAAAAGTTCTACTTTACTCCTGGCGACACAGGTTTTAAAGTTTGGCAGACCAAATACGCCAAAATTGGCGTGGGAATCTGCTGGGACCAATGGTTCCCTGAATGCGCGCGTAGTATGGCGCTGATGGGCGCAGAGCTTTTATTTTACCCGACCGCGATTGGCGATGAGCCAACACTCGGCATCGACTCAAAAGGTCACTGGCAGCGCTGTATGCAGGGGCACGCCGCCGCCAATCTGATGCCCATCATCGCCTCTAATCGTATTGGTACAGAAACCATCAGCCAAAATGGCAAGGACAGTACCATGCAATTTTACGGCGGATCATTCATCACCGACGGTCGTGGCGACATCATACAAGAAGCATCAGCGGATAGAAATGACGTGATTAGTGCGACCTTTGACTTAGATCAATTGGCGATCGACAGGCAACAATGGGGCGTCTTCCGTGATCGCCGCCCATCGATGTATGGCACGCTGCTCACTCATGGATAGTCGCTATAGGCTTACCCGCACTATGATGAAATAAGGGGTTTTATATGTCATTACTAGCGAACCGATTAATCACTGATTCAACGCCACAACAAGATGGCTTTTACATGCCAGCAGAGTTTGAGCCCATACAAAAAGTGTGGATGATATGGCCATACCGAGCGGACAACTGGCGACAACAAGCTGGCCCTGCTAAGAAGGTTTATGCGGAGGTAGCATTGGCCATTCATGATTTTTGTGAGGTTGGCGTACTCGTCAATCCTGATGATTACCAACAATGCCGTGCTAGCTTACCTAAGGATATCGACGTCCTATCGATGCCAAGCAATGATGCTTGGGCGCGTGATATCGTACCGACATTTTTAATCAATGGCACAGGTGAGCTACGCGCTTGCGATTGGACGTTTAACGCATGGGGCGGCGACTATGACGGTCTCTACGCGCCTTGGGATGATGATGACAAGCTCGCTGCACGGCTGTGTGCGCATTTCGATATCAAGCGCTACCGTACCGAAGGCTTCGTCATGGAAGGCGGTGCGTTTCATGTCGATGGTGAAGGCACCGTGCTGACCACCCGTATGTGTCTGCTTAGCGCTGGGCGCAATCCACATCTTGATGAGCACCAAATTGAGGACATGTTAAAGTCCTATCTTAATGTGCAAAAAGTACTCTGGATTGATGATGGTATTGATCCTGATGAGACCACTGGCCACGTTGATGATATCGCTTGCTTTGCGCGTCCTGGTGAAGTAGTTTGCTTATTCACCGATGATCCTGACCATCCGTTTTATGAGGCCACACAAAAAGCCTATCAGCAACTGTCTGCTATGACCGATGCTAAAGGCCGACAGCTAAAAGTTCACAAGCTTTGCTGTACCAAAAACCCAGTGACCTTACCCGACAACTATAGCATTATTCAGTCTACAGAGGCCAAACCACGGCTTTCTGGCGATATTTGCATCGCCTCGTATGTCAATTTTTTAATCTGTAATGAGGCCATTATCGTACCGCAGTACGATGATGTGAATGACGGACTGGCTATTGAACAGCTTAAAAAAATATTTCCGCAGCATCAAGTCGTGGGAGTACGGACGCGAGAGATTGTCTTTGGCGGGGGTAATATTCACTGTATTACCCAGCAACAACCAGTCACGAGCAGCAAATAACTGAGTACAAAATTACTAAAGATGGCGAATGAGACAATGAAGACGAAACATCGTTTGCCTAACGCAAAACTTGTATCAACTAAGACCCAAAATGGATTTTGACCCTAAGGAATATGTATGAGTGATTATCAAATTAACAACCCAGCCACTGGTGAAGTGGAAGCCACCTACCCCGCGGCAACTGAGCACGAGATCCAGCAAGTCATCGAACAAGCTGACAGCGCTTATCAAGACTGGCGTCAGACCCCATTAAGTGAACGTAGCGCTCTACTTCATAAAATTGCCGATATCTATCTTGAACGCCAAGACAAGCTGGCACGCATTGTCGCCACTGAGATGGGCAAGCCCGTTGCACAGGCAAAAGGTGAGATTGGTCTGGTGGCTGACATTTATCGCTACTACGCAGACAACGCTGAGCAACTACTCGCGCCAAATACAATCGAGGTTGATTCAGGATCAGCTTCTGTCGAAAAACGTCCTGTTGGCGTACTGTTAGGTATCATGCCGTGGAACTATCCACATTATCAAGTCGCACGTTTTGTCGCGCCAAACTTTATGGCGGGTAACACCATCATTTTAAAGCATGCACCGCAATGCCCTAAAACCGCAGAGATGATCGTCGATATCATCAAAGATGCAGGTGTGCCTGCTGGTGTCTACAACAATATCTTTGCCACCAATGAGCAAGCAGCAACCATTATTAACGACACACGCGTCCAAGGTGTCTCGTTAACAGGCTCTGAACGTGCTGGACAAGCCGTCGCCAAAGAAGCGGGCGGCGCCCTCAAAAAGGTCGTCTTAGAGCTGGGTGGTTCAGACGCTTTCATCGTCGCAGCCGATGCCGATGTCGAGCAAGCCGTAAAAGGCGCTATTTCTGGTCGTTTTGGCAACACCGGTCAAGCTTGTAATGCTGCCAAACGCCTCATCGTTATTGAGTCTGTCTATGATAAATTCGTTGAAGGCTTTATCACTGCGGTACGTACCATGACTTTGGCTGATCCTTTGGATGAAGCAACCTTTATCGGCCCGATGTCCTCAAAAGCTGCTGCGGTCAATTTACAAGCGCAGTTAGACAGTGCGGTGCAAGCGGGCGCGACTGTCTTAGTAGAGGGCGGTATGATTAAAGACAGGCCCGGTGCTTGGTTCGAGCCGGCGGTACTGACAGACGTTGATGAATCAATGGATGTCTATCGGGAGGAGCTGTTTGGCCCTGTCGCTATCGTCTATAAAGCTCGTGATGTCGACCATGCTATCAAGATCGCCAATGATGTGCCTTTTGGACTTGGCGCTTCTATCCAAACACAAGATGCGGCACTGGCATCTAAGATTGCCGATAAACTAGAAGTTGGCATGGTAACCATCAATGCGCCTTCTGGTAGTGAGGCAAATACCCCGTTTGGCGGTGTTAAGCGTTCAGGATTTGGCCGTGAGCTTGGTACGCTGGGTATCACTGAATTCTTAAACTATAAGTTGATACGTGATAAGTCTTAAACGATTCAACAGATCATAATAAGAAAAAGCCTAACATTGCGTGTTAGGCTTTTTTTTGAAGGACAACTTATTTAAAAACGTCTGTCATTAACAATTTTATCGTTTAGGTGGATTGTCTTTTAACCACAA
>TARA_R110002020_G_scaffold27089_1_pt1 | contig 10506 bp, 11 predicted proteins | sample TARA_R110002020 | Tara Oceans TARA_R110002020 (sample SAMEA4396489) | marine metagenome | biome: Westerlies Biome; feature: [MES] marine water layer (ENVO:01000295) within the mesopelagic zone...; material: water (ENVO:00002006), including particulate matter (ENVO:01000060) such...
TAGCGTGAAATTGGATTCTCCCTTGCTGATCTTTTCTTTTAATTGAGGCTCCAAAGCTTCGCCGAATCCGGTGTACTTAACCTGGTTTTTGAGGTAATCGAAATTTTGCTCGTTCATGATCTATGTTGTTTGTGGTTAACTGATAAAGATTTATTGATTGGTTTTTCTGTAGGTAAGGAATCTTACTCTACCACAGCTGCATGGATAATGTGGTTGTTTTTGACTTTTATTTTCAAATGTCTTCCGCCTTGTTGTTCCATTAATTCAATTCCTAAATGCTTTTGGTCTGGAATGGTAAACTTGGGAAGTGCGACTACTATAGTCTGGGTTGATTGGGCAGGAATTTGTGCTGTATTGCCAAGAATCTGAATGGGGATTTGCTCCAGTTCCTGTACTGCTGTTCGTTTGTCTTTTCTGTTGTCCCGGATAAAAAAGCGGAACTGTTCCACATCGTAGGTAATATTTGTTTGGTTCTCCAGCCTGATCTGAAAATAGAGTAGGTCTTCTTCGATGTAGATACCGGTCAGACTTAGCCCGGTCATGTATTTACGTTGTCTGATCGGCTTAATTTGCCTGTTTTTTACAGCTACTTTTTGAGCTGTTTCTAAAACGGCCACTTCATTGGATGTTCCCTTTGGGAACTCAGCTGCAGGTTTTTTGGAACCTGGAATTACAGTCAAATTGAGCTGTTGGGGATTTGCTGAATAACTTACTTTAAATGAGTAAAACTTACCGTCTGATGTGATCACAGTTAGGTTGCTATTGTTCATTTCGCTTGTTTCAGCTTTCACCTGAAGGACGTTTTCAACGGTATTTGCACGTTGAACCATGATTTCTCGATTTCCTCGGTCCACACTTTTGATGGCCTGCGGGAAAATCAGGTTGGTAGTGAGCTGCTCGCTGATCTGTAAGGAAACAGAAGGGATTGCTTGCGTAGTAAAGGATGAATTTGATTGGGCTTGTACACTACGGCCAACCAGAGAAGTTATTCCCACAAGCATTAGTGTGACTGTCCATTTTGTAAGTTGATTGCTGTTCATAGCATTGGATTTAGAAGTTAGCGTTGGTTTTTTCATCACTGAGCCAGATCTGATAACCTGCTTTTAGCGTAAACTGAATCAGTTTGGTCTTTTTGCTTAAGAAGGTTTTTGCCGTTTCGATTCCCGCACTTGCAGCCTGAGCTTCCAGTGAGGTATCGAATGTGCTGATCCCAAATCCCTGAATTGCCCGATCACTAGCTTGTGCAGTCACTTCTCTTGATAGTGATCCTGGGATGTAAATTCCTTCCATTCCATCTGCATCATGAACAGTCAAAGCCACGGGTAGGATCTGGTCATGTACCCGAATGTGCTGGATTTCAATTTTTAGACGTTCACCGTTGAGTGAAGCGGTGCCATATACCAGTTGATCTTTGGGAATAGTTAGCCCATTGATACTTGCTGCCTCAGTCAACCGAAGTTTCACTGTAGCTCCTGATGTCAGTGTTTGTGTTTCATGGATTACAGCTTTAATGGAGTTTGCCTGCTCATTTATATCGTCTGGACTTTCTAAGCCAAAGAAGCCATTTCTCTCTGCCGTAACTATTTCTCCTGCAGTAGCTGCCTCAGTAGGGTCTAAACTGGAAATATGTTGAGTATTAGAAATTGGGTTTACACTAAATACCTGGTTTTGCTGCTGGATCTGGTTGGAGCGTATTCTGGCTTGTACACGTTCAGGATGCTGTATGTCCAGAATCTGTTCGAGTAACTGGCTCATTTGCTGCATTTCAGGATCTGTGCTTGCATTTCCTGCCTGCATCTGCTGCATCATGTGATCTAGCCGATCTAAGTCTGCGCTTAGTGTTGGATCACCGGCAGTTTGAGTGAGTTGGTTTGTCTCAACTTTTTTATCGTGGACTTTAGCAATCGGCTTTTCCATAAGCGTTTGGTTGAGTGCTTCCAGTTTTTCCATAATCAACCGTTCATTCGGGTCCTGAAATTCAGCCATAGGAACACTTCCCAACCTGCCATTTTCCAAGGATTGGGAATCAGTTAGTTGATCCTCAATACCGGTGCTTTTTTCCGGTTTATAAGCCATGCGATAGTACGGGTCATTCTTTACTGCCTGTAGAAATCTAGCAGAGTCTGTTTGGGACTTTTTATAATGCCCTAGCTTGTCAAGTACTTGGGTTTTATTATCTGCAATACCTGGCAGCTCCATGTTGATTCCACTTTGCTGGCTTTGCATAGGATCAGTTGCTATCCCGTTTCCACCGCCGAGAGCCCAGAATGTAAAAGTCAAAAAGGGTACTGTGAGCAGGGGTAGCATTAGAAGAAATTTTCGTTTCTGCTGTTGTTTTTGGGTTGTTGTGTTAGTCATGGTTTATATTGTTTTGAAGTGTTAGGGTTTGAAGTGAGACTGTCGGGATCGGAATTTGAATTTCCCAAATCAGGAAAGTAGGGGAGGTTGGTTGTTGGTAATGGTTCTGTTGGAGGAGAAAAGGAGGAGCTTTTAAAAACAAGCAGGTAGGCACATCCACTTAATGAAATGAGGAGAAAGAGAATTAAGTATAGGTATTTAGCTCTTTGACTGAGTTTCTCAGTTCTGTGGTGGAGCAGTTCCGCGAATTTTTGGGCTTGGAGTTGCCCAAATTCTTGGACTGCTTCGATGGGATTGGGATGTGTTTGAGGGGTATTCATGCTTAGCGGTTTTGAATATGTGTATCTGTATTTTCCAATGTCTTCCAGCCTTCGATCAGGAAACCATGAGGATTATTATCACTGCGGGACACCTCGCGCAGGTAACCTTCAGTTACTAGTTTTCGGGTAACGATGGAGCCTGTCCGGGTCAACTGCTGGGTACCATAATACCGGAAGTAAGACGGGGTTTGCTGCAGATCAATGGATACACTGTCCATGTTGATTTCCTGACTGATATTCCCTGCAATGATATTTGAGTAGTAATTGCTTTCCGTCAGGTTATCGTATTGACGTTTTGCAGAAGCATCTGCCAGATAGAGTGCTTTGGCTGTATTGGCGATGATGACTTTTTCATCAGGATCGAGTGTGAAGAAATACCGATGAAAGGCGGATATATGATCTTTTGCCTCGACTAGAATATTATCCCTGCGGTCTGTTGCAAAAGCTTCCAAAGCCTTTCCATTGGCCAGGATGTAGACTTTTTGCTGAAGCGATGCGGTCAATTGCTGACTCTTGTAGAGGGTGAAACCTGAAAAGAGGAGACAAGCGAGGATTATCGTAAGTGTGAATAACCGGATTTGTCGAAAGGCGGTGTCTATGTTTTTTGGTTTGCTGAACATGGGTAGTAAGATTAAGAGTTGCCTTTAAGTTTGCTGGATTGAAAATCACTGCCATCCTTGAAATAACCGGCAGCCGTACCACGTGAAGCCATGGACTGGTTCATGCTTCCTGCCTTATCCCCATAGGAATCAGCAGACATACTTGATCCTCGTGTTGTAGCTATTTTGGCGGCGGAGCTGGCCATGGAAACAGTGCTGAATGCAGCTTGAGTGAAAAAGCTGGATGCTTTATGCGGAAGTGCTCCACCTGAAGCAGCATGGACAATGTAGTTGGCTACTGAGGGTACTGAGAAATAGCCTATGATACCGATCACCAAAAAGATCAGGTATCCTGTATCTGTGGCAGAGAAGAAGGTGTCCCCGGTGCTTTCGATTTGTCCTATGTCCAGCACGAGCATTTTTTCCTGTACGGTGCTGATGATGGCACCGAAGATATTGGCCACGGGTAGCCAGAGGTAGATATTAATATAGCGGGCAAGCCAGACCGTAAGAGTATGCTGGAATCCATCATAGACAGATAGACCGAAAACCAAGGGACCCAGAATGGATAGAACAACCATCTGAAAGGTTCTCAGGGTATTGATGCAAAGCGCGGCAGCTTCAAATAGCAATTGCAATATTTCAGCAAGGGCTTGTTTGATCCAATGTTTAAAATTGAAGCTCCATTTTGCATTTGAGAAAAGTTCGTTGTTCCATAAAGATTCTAAAAAACCTTCCTCCGGAGCAGTAGCTTCCTCAGGCAAACCCTGAGTGTATTTCAACCATTTTTCATAATCCCCCTCCCTGTAATTACTTCGGTACATTTGGCCTTTAATAGTCCCTTTAACGACTTCTTCTTTATGCTTCAGAAGGTTTTCAATAGCTTGGTTGGAATTGTCCATCATCGAGGCTGTAGCGTTGACAGTTGGATTCATCACTCCATTGATCAGGGAAAGAACAGATGGGAATAGCAGGATACAAAAGCCGATGGCAAATGGCCGGAACAAGGGATAGAAGTCTATGGGCTCAGCATTTGCTATGGATCGCCAGACTCTGGAGGCGATATACCATAAAGCTCCAAAGGCAGCAATTCCCTGAGCCACGCTGATCAATTGACTGCATAATGGCATCATCTCAGAGTAAAGGTCTTCCAACACGCCATGGAGTCCTCTATCATAGCCCACCTGGGCCTGAGTAGTCAGTGGTAGAAGGATGGAGAATAAAATGATAGCTATGGATTTAGGAATTACTTTCATGGCGATGGTTGAGCTTAGTTCCCTATTTATTGATAGAGGTTTTTGATTCCATTTACTTCCTGATTTGCCTTGATTCGGCTAATTGCCAGAACCTGGTTCTCCTGATTGAATGCAATTAGAAAAATCAGCTGGTCTTGCATGTGGGTATGGATCTGATCAATGGCTGCCAAGCGTTCCTCATCTGACATCCTAAGTCTATTTGCAGTTAAGACTAAGGTTAGTTCGTCGAGCTGTTGCAGACTTTTTTTGAAGAGATTGTTATACACTGAAGAGAGGTAAGAAATTTCCCTGCTCGTGAACTGACCGGAGTTTTTAAGTTTCGTAAAGGCCGATTTGTAATCCTTCACCAACTTGATTTGAAAACTGATAATTTCTGCGACTTTGTAATAGTTTTTTACCGTTGGATTTACTTGTAGCAAGCCATCCAGGAAGGCTTCATGGATTGTGAAATTTCCTGACGCGATATTTGAAATCTGTGAATAGCCGGAGTTCAGTGTGTTGTATCCTTTTTCCAGATCGCTGAGTATTTGCTTGAGCTGGCTCAGTTTGGTGACATTCAATAGTAACTGAGCAATTTCGTCTGCCTGTGCAGATGCTGGCTGAATGTTTATCGTGAAAATGAGCGGGAAAAGCAGTATCAGTAATTTTTTCATGGTTGAGTAGGTTAGAGTTGATCATGGGTATGAAAGTTTCTTGCTTGGCTAATCCCGTTTAGTTCCTGCTCTCTAAGGCTGGATAATTGAATGGCTTCCTGTCCAAACCGCATTGTATAGGAATAGATGCTTTGCATGTGCAAGAGGAGTTGTTCCAGTCTGATGATGCGCTCTGAATCAGACAGGCTGAGTTCGCTGTTTTGCAAAAGGGCTTGTAGCTCAGTGAGCAGTTGCCCAATTTCTTTTTGAATGTTTAAAAAGACTTGGCTGACCACATTTTCTTCGGAAGCATTGAGCTGATTGAGTGAGCTAAGTTGCTTTTGGTATTGTCTTGATACCTGTTGAATAGTTGAAGCCAACTCTATTATTTGCCGGGTGTCTGGATGGTTTTTTACTTTAGAATTTACCTTCTCAAAAGACTGGAAATGATCCTTATGCTGATCAAAGTCTCCATTTGTAATGTTACTGACCAAGCTGAGCCCTCGTTGGCTAACCTCATAACCTTTTTTAAGGACAGTACGGTAGGATTGTAATGCAAAGATCTGCTCGGCCAGATACTTCTTTTTGGTCTGCTTTTGTTGAAACCATTCCTGGAAGTTCTGTGCTGATACTGGCAAGGCCGTAGCGATGAGGAAAAGGAAAATAAGTAGCTTTTTCATAGGTATAGGGTGTTAGGGTTGGATCCCGTAGAGTAGCTGTATGTGTGAAATCTCTGTGTTGCTTCTCGCCCGTTGTAAACTCAGCTGTCCGTTGCTGCGGTTAAATGAGAGCAAGTCCTGGTAGTTTTGGTCTACCTTTAGAGCAGTTTCATTCAGTAGGGTCAGTCTTTCTCCATCACTCATTTGAAGGGTAAATGCTTTGATAAGAATTGACAGTTGATCCAGGTTTTCTACCGTATCTCCCAGAATTCCGGCATACACCTGCCCCATGTACTCTTTTTCCTGGATGGTGAAATGATCATCCTGCTGGATTACTGCCCAGACTTTTTTGTATTCAGTGACAATCAGTGTTTGTTTTTGGGCGATGTCACGCACCCGATGGTAGCTGGAAATCGCTGATTTGACCTGTTGGAGCTCGTCGAAATATTTTTCGTAGAGTTCGCGTTGCTTTTCTGTCCAGCTGGAGATCTCATCCAACTTGAGTTTGGACATGGTGTTTTCCAATACTTTTTGGGCATTCTGTAGCCAGATCACTTTATTTTGCTGCCTCTGGATTTGAAGATCTACTGCAACGATGACTTTCTTGACAGCAGCCTTAATGATCTCCACAATAGGAATTGTTGCTGCCGCCTGAGTCCGGGTTGGCGGAAGGATAAATGCTACACAAAGTACCGTGAGCAGGACTGTAAGGCGGATGTTTTTATGGGAGCTAATCATGGCTGTGTTTTTAGTGTTGGACTTGTTCTACTGTAAGTGCTGCTATTCCTTTTTGTATGGAGCCGTATCGATGGGCATAATCCATCACCTTGATTTTCTCGGTTTCTTCAGTCGTATAGGCGAGGTACTCTTCTTTGGATACCTCGGTACGATACACTTTGGAGAGCATTCCTCCCAGACTGATGAATACCTCCTTGTAGATGCGATTGGGATCATTGGCCTTGTTGACTGAAAGTACCATTGCCCGTTCCTTGTCAGTTAAGCCCAAGAGTTCTTGGATCTGATCAAATTTGTTCTGGTACTTGGATTGGTCCAGTAGGATCTTGCAATCACTGTTGTTGATGATGGCCTGCTTAACCACAGGGGAGCTGATGATATCCTCGACTTCCTGGGTGACTACAATGGCTTCCCCGAAGAACTTTCGGACTGTTTTAAATAAGTATTTGATGTATTCAGCCATGCCTTCCTTGGCAATGGCTTTCCAGGCTTCCTCAATGAGAATCAGTTTGCGGATGCCTTTGAGCTTGCGCATTTTGTTGATGAAGACTTCCATGATGATGATGGTCACCACTGGGAATAGGATAGGATGGTCTTTGATATTGTCCAGTTCAAAGACAATGAATCGCTCCTGAAGCAAGTCCAGGTTCTCAGTGGCATTTAAGAGGTAATCGAATTCTCCCCCTCTGTAATAGGGGCGAAGCACATAAAGGAAATTGCTGATGTCAAAATCCTTCTCCTTGACTTTATCGATTTGAAGAAGAGGCAGAAAGTCTGACTTCACGTACTCGTAAAAGCTGTTGAAACTCGCAAATAGGGATGAATCTGAAGCCAATTTTTCATAATATCCTTTTAAGGCATTGGATAGCGCTACATACTCGCTACGCGTGAAGGTTTCGTTGTCTTTTTTCCAGAGTGCAAGCAGCAACGTCTTGATGCTTTCTTTTTTTTCGGTATCCAGCTGGTCACCTTCAGCAATGTAAAAGGGATTGAATTGGATCGGGTTTTTCTCATCATAAGTGAAGTAATAACCTCCGACCAGATCACAGAGTCCTTTGTAGGAATGCCCCACATCCACAAGGACTACATGCGTTCCCTGCTCGTAATAACTGCGGATCATGTGATTGGTGAAAAATGATTTGCCGCTACCACTTGGACCAAGGATGAATTTGTTTCTGTTGGTGCAGATGCCTCTTTTCACAGGTTCATCGGATAGATCCACATGAACTGGTTTTTCAGTGAGCCGGTCTCCCAAGCGAATTCCAAATGGACTGAGCGAGTTGCGATAGCCAGTTTCCAGATTTAGGAAACAACTGGCTTGCTCCACAAAGGTGTCAAAGCTATCATTCATCGGAAAGTCGGCACTGTTGCCAGGAATTCCTGCCCAGAAGATCTGGGCAGCTCCGACGGTTTCTTCCCTTGCAGTAGCCTCCATCTGGGAGAGGGCAGCGCCAACCTGCTTTTTGATTTCAGGGATCTGTAGCGGGTCTTCTGTCCAGGTTAGGATATTAAAGTGGGCTTTAACTGGTAGCCTTTGTTCACTGATCGCCTCATTCAAATAGTCATTGGTCGCATCCCTTGCAATGGCATTTTCCCTGCTGTAATTGGCAAGTGACTGGAGACGGAGCCGTTTGGATTCCAGTCTTTTTAGCGTTTGCTGTACATCTTCAATAAAGATGTACTGGTTGTAGATGTGGTTGCAGGGTAGGAGTTGCCCCAGCGCTGAGGCAAAGCCTACGCTGAATTTGGTAGTGTCCGTACTGTATTTGTCGTAGTTGATTCTGCTTCCGCAAAGAGAAGGCAAATCACTGGCATCGGAAAGGGTGAATAAACGGCAGTGCTTGTTACCAATGCTTAGGCTTTGTTTGAAGTTAATGTCTGAAAGCCAGGTTGGTTCCTTGGATTCCGAGAGACTACAGTATTTTTCCAGTATTCCCTTTTGGGTTCGAGTGCTGTAAATGTCGAGTTCTTTTAGTCGCTTTATATGCACAAATCCACTGTCGGTCAGGATGCGTTCGAACTGTCCGCAGGTATCCAGAAAGTTGGGAATGGTGCCAGCAAGAATCAATTCCTCAGGTACAATATGGGAGCGGAGTAGGGTGGAAAACAGGCTGCTTGAAACCTTCCTGTTTTTAGGACTTAGCGTTAAGTATAGGTAACAGCAATGATCTAAATAGGGACGTTCGTGAAAGAAACGCTCACTACTTCTATGCAGAAAGCTTTCTTCGGATTCCGTGAAATTAGCTTGATGGCGGCTGTCTATAAACCAATCCTGTTTGTGTAGAATACTGTGCTTGGGAAGTGATTTGATAGCCTTGATCCACACCTGATGAAAGGCTTCGTATTCCTGATTACTTAAGGTAAAGATCTCTGGAAGTTCTGCCTGGAAAGCTACCGTGATATCCCCTTGTTTGGAAAGGATACAGTCCTGCTCTATACTCAGGATAGGAGAATGGGTTTCAAGTGGTCTTTCCATGGATTGGTTTTATTTTCTCTTTGGGAATGAGGGTTTTTGTGGGTTTGACTAGCGTATATGGGCTATTTTTTAGTTTTGGGTTTCCGATAGATCCCTCTTGATTTAATGCGGATGGCATGTGGGATCTGACGGTGGGCAAGCTTTTTCATCATGCCGTATTCCCCATATTTATGGCTGAGTTGATAGACCTTGACGACTAAAACTGATCCTGAGATTGCGATAATGATCAGACAGATAAAAGGATTTACCCCAAGAATAAAGAGGATGGCGAAGCTGACAAGTAGTGCAAGCACACAGGCACCGAGATACCAGATGTACTGGGCTTTTAATCCTTTGAATTCGATGGACTTATTGATGCCTTTATTGATTTTATAGATGCTAGTTCCCATGGGTGTGTAAGTTTTGATTATACCCCGAAGAAGGATTTGATGACTGTGGCGACTACCACGAGAAACACGCAGCTTCCAAACCAGGCAGCGGCAACTTTTCCGGTGTCCGGGTCGCCTGCATTCCATTTTTGGTAAACTTTTACTGCGCCTATCAATCCCAGAATAGCGCCGATGGCATACATCAGACTTGTGCCTGCATCAAAGTAGCTTCGCACCTGTCGGTTGGCTTCGTTGATTCCTGCAAGACCATCCTGGGCTTTTGCAGTCAGTGTAGAAAAAACTAGCAGTAGGGCAGACAAGCCTGCTCTTGACTTGGATGAGGTAAGGAGTTGCTGGTTCTTTTTCATATTTGCTTTATTTAGTGGTTGTTGTGATGCTGTAAAGTTTTGGGAGGGTTATGCTTGATTGGGATTAAGGAGAATGAGCAGCCCAAGCTTCTTCGAGTTCTGTTTCGCTGAAGGAAATCCTGCACTGCTTTTCAGCGTTTTCTAAAATGAAATTGATAACGGCAACCCGGTAGGCGGGCTCCCGAAGCCCGGTGTGGTTTGACAGCATCTGGATCAGCTGCAATAGCAATGTTTCCTTGCTTGTCCTTTTTTGTCCCGCCTTCCCGAGGATGCCGCTTAATTCCGCAACTGTTGTTTCCAACTCTTCAAAATGATCAGTAGGCTTTCCATCAGTCCTCCTGTGGTCCTGCTCCTCTTCCTGTTGACGGTTCTGACTGATCTTATTTATCCTGCCGGAAAGCAGGCTGCGAAATTCTTTTGGGTAGTATGCTACCAGTATGGTTATATAGTAAGCCGCTATGCCTACTGCCAAGGTGCTGAAGTATGTGTTCCAGGTAATTGCTTCCAACATAGTGCGACTGTTTTAAGTCAGCGTCCTTGTTTTGTCTCGCTGACAGAAGCAAATGTGGGTATGATAAATCCCTGTTTTTTACACCGTTGTGGTAGCTACCAAAAAAAATGAAAGTATTTTTAGGTTGGGGAGTATGTATTTACTGACATCTTGCCTTAGTGGTATGCATATATATCTAGATGGTTATTTGGGATTTATTCTAGGGAATTTGATAGCAAAAAAAA
>TARA_R110002020_G_scaffold163895_4_pt1 | contig 10496 bp, 17 predicted proteins | sample TARA_R110002020 | Tara Oceans TARA_R110002020 (sample SAMEA4396489) | marine metagenome | biome: Westerlies Biome; feature: [MES] marine water layer (ENVO:01000295) within the mesopelagic zone...; material: water (ENVO:00002006), including particulate matter (ENVO:01000060) such...
GAAGGAAAATCGTTGGAACCTTTCGTCGGAGCGTATGATGTGGCCCCCGAGGACCATATTAAGGTACAAGCTACGGTCCAAAAATACATGGACTCCTGCATCTCCAAAACCATTAACCTCCCCGCTACTTCAACACCTGAGGAGTTTTCTCAAGCCGCTTTGGATTATGCTCCATACCTTAAAGGACTTACCGTGTATAGAGCGGGTTCGAAAGGTAATGAACCTTTAGAGGCGATAGAGTTTACTCCTCAAAATATTGAAAAACATATGGGCAAGAAAATGGATAAAACTGCATCCGTACAAGCAGGCGATGTTTGTTCGCTGGCTGGGGGAGATTGTTGATGCGTAGGAACGATGACGTAACTACTATGATAATCTTTGAGGCTCTCGCTTGGACAATAGCAGGATTCGCAATACTAATAGGGATAATAAGTTGGTTAGGTTAGCTTTCGTATTATTGGTAGGACTTAGCCTAAGCTGCTTCCCTCCCCTCCTTCACAACACCTTCATGGTTAGTGATTTAGATTCAGGCTGGATAGCAACACCATCAGATAATATCTGCGGAGTGAAAGAGCCTAGGATGGTAACACAACCTGGAGTGGTGAACTGGCAGCAGTTGATGGATAGTACTCCAGAGATGAAGCAGATGAAGAAAGAGGGAATCAAGAGGGATAGTCCTAAAGGAGCCCAACTAATCTCTGAAGCACAAAGCAGGTGCAAGAGAGCGTGTGTAAAACAAATGCGCGTAGCAAAGGTAGACAGTATGTGGAAGAATATATCTCATGTGAGTAAAGCTCCTTGGGATCAGACCCATGCTGTGATAGCCTTAATCAAGAATGGGAACAAGAAAGAAGTCTTGGTCCAATGGAAGGAAAGAGTATGACGTATGTAATTCAAGAGCCTTGTGTAGGAGTAAAAGACACCGCTTGCGTGGAGGTGTGTCCTGTTGATTGTATCTATGAGACAGACCCTAAAGCCGACACTAATATGTTACCTATGTTTATTCACAATGAAGAGTGTATTGATTGTGGTGCGTGTGAGCCTGAGTGTCCTGTGGATGCAATTCGCACAGACGATGAAGCAGAAGATAGATGGACTCAAATTAATATGTTGCTATCAGAGGAGCATGATATTAATGGCGGGGTCTGATGAGTTATAGCTCAAAAGTATTAGATCATTACGATAACCCTAGAAATGTAGGGTCTTTAGATAAGAATGATAGGTCAGTAGGTACAGGAGTGGTAGGAGCCCCAGAGTGTGGGGACGTAATGAAACTCCAAATTAAAGTAGAAGGAGATATGATTGTCGATGCTAAATTTAAAACTTTCGGATGTGGTTCTGCGATTGCGTCAAGTAGCCTTGCTACTCAATGGATTAAGGGTAAAACTTTGGACGAAGCTAGGTCTATAACTAATTCTCACATCGTAAAGGAGTTAAGCCTGCCTCCTGTAAAGATACATTGTAGTGTTCTTGCAGAGGACGCAATTAAGAGTGCCATAGAGGACTATAGAACAAAATGATTACGCTTAGTGATAGAGCCAAGAAAGAAGTAGGTAGGATCATCTCTGAACAAAATCTAGGAGATGTTTTTCTTCGCGTAGGTGTTAAGGGTGGTGGGTGTAGTGGTTTCTCTTACACCTTTGGCTTTGACGATGATAAAACGGAGTTAGATATGCAGTATGATAATGTGATATGCGACCCAAAATCTTTTTTGTACCTTAATGGTACGGAGGTTGATTTCGAGGAAAGCTTAATGGGTAGAGGGTTTACTTTTAAAAACCCCGCTGCATCAAAGACTTGTGGGTGTGGGGAGTCTTTTAGCGTATGACATATTACGATTGGATTTGTAGTGATTGTGAGGTTATTTGGGAAGAGGATCACCCTATTGGGAAAGCCCCTAAACAAACGAAGTGCCCGAAGTGTGATGAGTTGCGGGACAGGAATTGGTCATCTGTCACTACCTTTAAGATGAAGGGTGATTGTCATACTAATAGGGTGAGAATGAGAAAGTATCACGAAAAAGGTTTAGATAAGGATTCTGCCCATGAATTTTATAATGAGGCCATGGATGCCTCCAAGAGAACCATAGCAACGGGGTGGAAGCATTACAAGAGAATGGTTCCGAATGTTAAGAAGGGAATTGAGGACGGCATAGTTCGACGCAGGACTGAGGAAGAGGCACATAAAGTAAAACAAAACGCGAAGAAATTGACCGAAGCAGTCTATAATGATAGAGGTATTAACATAGGCGACACTCTTCATAAACCCCAATAACAATGCAGTACGATTTTAGTGACAACATTCAGAGAGGTATTCTCTACCTCTCGAAATATAGTAAAGATTTTTATCTTCAGATTTCTTCCTTAGTTAAGCCCGAGTACTTTGAGTATCCTATTCACTCAAACCTCTATCAATCTATTAAGGGCTACTATGAGGAGTATCTTGAACTTCCTCAGGATCTCCACCTACTAGAGCGCATTAAAGATCATAAGGGTTCAAATGAGGACCTTTCAGATTATGATGACGAGATGCACAGAATCAATAGTATGGACGCATCTTGTATTGGGCATACGGACTTCTTTTTAGATCTCATAGAGAAGTTTGCTCAACGAGCAGCAATGAAGGAAGCTATTACCTCCAGCATTGGCCTCTTAAAAGAGGATAAGATGGGAGACATTGAAGTGTTGGTGCGTGATGCTTTATCCATTAATAGAAATGTAGATTTAGGTCAGGCGTATTTTACTGGAGTCCTAGAGAGATTTGAGCGCAGCTTAAATGAAAATCAGGGGAACAGGTATCCTTTGGTTTTTGATACGCTTACCAAGGAATTGGATGGGGGCTTGAGCCAAAAAGAACTCGCTATGGTGGTAGCCCCTCCTGGGGTAGGAAAAAGTCTTTACTTAGTTAATCAAGGAGTAACGGCCTTAATGCAAAACAAGAAGGTTTTGTATATTAGCTTAGAAATGAGTGAGGATAAGATCGCCGCAAGATTTGATTCTGTAATGACGCTTATCTCTCAGAAGAATCTAAAAAATAGCATGTCCTTACTACAGAAACGTCTGGGTCTTTTTAATGATAAGTTCCCGAACGGTCAACTAATGATTAAGGAGTTTCCTACTGGACTTGCCAATATTAATGATATTCGGTCTCTTCTGGTTCAGTTGCGTAACTATGAGGAGTTTACTCCCGATGTTATCTTAGTAGATTATCTTGAGCTTCTACGTCCTACCCGAGATGGATTGGCTGAATATCAAGCCCAGCAGAGAATCTCAGAGGAGCTTAGAGGATTGGCTGTTGAATCAGGTACTTTAATGTGGACTGCTACCCAGACGAATAGGCAGGGGAGGGCTGTTAAGCTTATTACAGACTCCGAATTGGCTGATGCATACGGAAAGATTCGAACCTGTGATTTTGCCATATCACTAAACCAGACCGAAGAGGAGTTCGATGATGGTCAGATGAGATGCTATGTTATGAAATCCAGAAATGGGAAGCAGCGTTTCGTAGTCCCTCTATCCATAGACTATAGTACTTTAACAATGAGTGAGTGTGATCCTTATGAAACAACAGAGTAAGCACGTATACGATATTATTAAGGAGAATCCAAAACTCCAAACAGTTAACGTAGGCTGGGCTACTTTTAAAATTATATTTAAGAAGGGCCTGAAGTCTGGATCACAGAACTGCTGGGGAACCTGTGATTTCGATACGTATGAGATTCATCTAGAGGAGAAGATCACAGACGAGCCTGCGCGTGAAACTCTTTTTCACGAAATTTGTCATGCTTTTTTAGAGCTTTGCGGCATGGGAGGCGAAGGTGAAGGAGAAGATGAAGAATATATCTACGCTTCTAATGAGAGGCTGACTATAACAGTATCCAGAGCAATTATGATGTTTACACAACTAAACCCCGAACTAGCCAAGGAGCTATTATGCCTAAACTAGATATAAATCAAGTTATCAATCACTTGGACATGGATACATATAATGAGATCTGCCAAAGTATTACGAAGATTGATAGAACGAATATGGATGTAGAGTTATCTCGACATGCCAGCCATTACTCGTATTACTCAGCTATGCAAGACCTATGTAAGAAGAAGCTAGATGACAAGAACTTAGATCTTACGATGTACATGGCTAAGACAAGAAAAGAAAGAACAGAAGAGGGTAGTGGACTCGCTAAAAAACCAACTGCAAAGGACCTAGATGATTATGTCCTTTCCCAGGAGGAATATGGGCGAATCTGCCGTCAGGTGAATGAGTTAACTTTGAAGTTTAATATGCTTAAAAGCCTCGTTCAGTCTCTAGGACAGAAGAAAGACCTGCTCGTTCAATTGTCCGCTAATATGCGAGCAGAAAAAAATATTTACAGCTAACACAACTGGCCCTTTCGGCCTATTATAAAATAACCGCTTACCAAACTACAAGGAGTTTACAATGGCTATTGATCTAGATAAAATTAAGGAAATCCACGCTAACCTTTCAGGAAAAGGTGGTGCTGGTGGTGGGATGTCTGATACATTCCTAAAAATTGAGGATGGGACGAATTCAGTCCGAATTCTTCCCCCTAAAGAAGATGACGGGGACTTTTATGCGATGACTAAGTTGCATCGAGTACCTCAACAAGACGGGACGGTAAAGAACATTCATTGCCGTCAGGTTCATGGGGAGCAATGCCCTATCTGTAATCTTTATTACTCGCTCTGGAAAGAGCCTACGAAGGATGAGGATCTCGCTCGCCAAATTAAAGGTCGAGACCGTTACTACATGAATGTAGTTGATCGGGAAACAGGTGATGTTAAAATCCTTTCAGTAGGAATCATCTTGTTTAAGAAAGTTATTGCCGCAATGGTAGATCCTGATTATGGGGATATTACCGATGTGGCGGAGGGTCATGATTTCAAGATCGTGAAGATCATGGAAGGTCAGTGGCCTAAGTATGATCAATCAGCACCTCGGCCTAAGTCTACCCCTGCGGGTAGTGGCAAAGAGGTTGCTGGATGGATGGATTCTCTTCATGATATTCAGTCTCTTGTGAAACTGGAAGACTATGAGGAGCTTAAGCAGGTCGCTGAAAGCATCAACCCATTTGCTGCGGTTGAGAGATCTGTTGATGACATCAATCGCTCTAATACAGAGGTTGGTGATGATGATTACATGGAAAGATTACAGTCATGAGAAATATTATTTTACCCGCTGCAATTGCGGTATTTATGGGAGCAGGTTTAATGTCTTGCTCGATGGTCGAGGGTTTCATGGGGGAAGGGTCACCTGACTCCCCAGGAGGGTTCCTCGATACAATTTGGACCCTATTTAAGGGATTCGTTCCTAGTCTCGCTGCTTGGGAGGGTGGTTGCTCCATCTTTAGTCCGAGAAAGAGGCAGCACTATAGCAATATGGTTATGGCGATTGTGCCTATGAACAAGAACATGGAGTTTGGAGACGCTATTAAGTCTTTGGGTTCAGGTCTTGGTTTGGCCCACTCTTCTGAGGCAAGCAAAGCTGCCAATGACGGGGAGATTTCTACGTCAAAAGCTCAAGAAAAAGCTTAATAATAAAACTTGATGGTCTATAATATGGGGAGCTTTACGGCTCCTCATATTTTTTATATATACTATTTATGGACAAACTTAAAATTCTATGCTGCCCTGCCAATCAAGGTGGTTGCTCTTATTACCGTGCATGGTCACCATTTTCTAAACTCCTAGAGCTTTTCCCCGATCTCGTTGAGATTAAATTTGACGAAAACCCGTTAGGTCTTAATACTGAAAATGGGGAGTGGCTTCCTGATTGGGAATTCGAAAATATGAAATGGGCTGATGTTGTTATGACTCAAAATATTGCAAATTTTGGAGGTCATTATACTGCTAGGATTATTGGGAAAGCTCAAGAGTTTGGTAAGTTTGTTCATTATGATACGGATGATCTTTTAACTAATCTGTATGAAGGACATAGATTAAAATCAGTTTACGAAGAGAAGGGTTTATCTGACATTACCAAGTTTCTTTACAGCAACGCTCATTTAGTTACAGTAACACAAAGGAAGTTTGCTGAAAGAGTACAGCAGTACTGTTCGGGAGTTCTTGCTGTAGTAAAGAATTCAATTGATTATGGCTTAGAAGCTTGGAACTTACCTAAAAGGCCCCCTAGAAAAAAGAGGGTAGTTCGAATTGGGTGGGCTGGTGGAATTCATCATGAAGAAGATGTAAAAGAGTTTGCTGGCATTCCCCATTTTGTAAACCAGAAAGTGGGTAAAGAGAATGTTGAGTGGCATTTCTTTGGCAAGCCTCCTGAGAATGGGGAACAAAAAGATCAATGGCAGCAAGATGTTTGGGACAATTATAAGAAAACCCTTCTTAGGGGGTTTAAGGGAGCCAGTAACTGGTATATACATAACGCATTACCTACAGACCAATATGGAGCTATTTTTTCCCATATTGACGTAGCGATTGCTCCTCTTCAAATGAATGATTTCAATGATTCTAAATCAGAAATTAAGGTTGCTGAGTGCGGTCGATACAGGGTCCCTTTGATTGCCTCTAATGTTGGCTGCTATGATGAAACAATTATTAACGGAAAGACGGGTTATCTTATTGATCCCAAAGCCCCTTCCGCAGAGTGGGTTAAGATTTTAACAAAAGTTATTAGAGACAAAACTCATCGAGAAAATTTAGGAAATAACCTCCACAAACTAACGGAAGAGTATTTTGATTTAAACAAGGTTGTAAACCAACGTCTTCAATTATATAAAGATACTTTTCAGTTAGTAGGTCGTAATGATTTAGTGGAGAAGCTACAAACAGTGGAGAGCTTATCATGATTTACCAATGTTATGCAAGGAAGGAAGATAAGAAGCACTTATTTATTGGTGGGCCATATAAAGGGTTCGGATTAGAGCCTGATGTTAACAAAAGACTTTTTGAGAACTGCCCAGAGCTTGAAGACCCCGAAATTCGTATGGGTTTGACCGAATATGCTTGCTTTTTGTGGCACTGGCGCAATAACGCCAACCCTGACGGGTGGTTCGGCTCTACTTCTTTTAGGCAGCAAGAGAAAGGTTTTTTAACGAAATTCGAGTCTAAAGCCGAGGTTCAGCACTATCTTCAACAGCACCAAATAATAGGGTGGGGGGAGTATAAGTTGCTGGGGGCTATGGATACCGATAAAGGTAGATATGGGGGATTTCCTATTAGTCTCGCTGCACAAGCAGAAGCGTGTCATCCAGGTATTAACGAGTATATTCGAACTGCTTTTAGTGAGTTTGGTCATGAGGTTCCTGAAGAGTGGGGCACAAAGGATCAAGGCTTCTTTGCTAACTACTGGGCTATGAGCAACAAGCTATTTAATGAGTTTATGGAGTTTTCTTGGCCCATGGTTCAATGGTCATTAGAGAATGTTCATGAATCTAAGTTTTATAAAATGCAGCCTGAGTTTAGTACTGTAACAAATGCAAAAGCTACTGGTTACTTTATGGAACGATTATTTATCTTATGGTATTTGTCAAAAGGTATTACTCCCTATAGCCCACAACAAGATCCATATACTTTATTCTCCACGGTTCAGAAGGGAGTGCCTCAATGAGAAAAGTTATCTCATTTGGTCTGTGGGGTGATCACCCTGATTATATGGTAGGGGCTATTAAAAACATTGAACTAGCCTCCGAGGTTTACCCAGGGTGGGAGGTTTGGTTTTCTATTGAGGAGAGTATTCCTGCTGATGTAATTAAAGAGGTTTCGGAGAGAGCAGATAATGTTATTATTTATTCTGATGCTTCTGGCTGGGAGGGATTATTTAAGAGGTTCTTACCTATGTGTGATCCGAGTGTGGATGTTTTCATCAGTCGAGACTGCGACTCAAGGCTTTCTGATCGGGAGTTTCAAGCAGTACAAAGTTGGCTATCCAGCGACAAACAATTCCATTGCATGAGGGATCATGAAGCTCATAAATATCCACCCGTTCTAGGTGGTATGTGGGGTGCAAAAAGGTTTGGATTGATAAATACAGACTTCCTGTTTCATACAATCCTAAGCTATAATAAGAAGAGTTACTTCGATGATCAGAAAGGATTAGCTACTTTTTATAAGAGCTTCTCTCCTCTATTTTTGGAACATGATGATCGTGGGGAGTTTAACGGACAAGACTTTCCCTACCATAAACCAATGAAGTATGGGACATTCATAGGGCAGAGAATAACAGCAGATGATAAGGAAGGTAGAGTATGATTGAACAAACAATAAAAGAGTTAAAAAAGATTGGACATAGAGATTATATTTGTAATTTCCTACAGACGCTAAAAGACCCTGTAATTTGTGAGGTGGGCGTAAGAGAGGGTAATAATTTTGACAAGATGTTAATCCCGAATATAAAAGCCGCAATAGGTGTTGATATTTGGAGAGATACTGATCAAACAGGTCAAAACGATAACCTATACGACCAACATGTATTGGATTTGCAGTACAGGGAAGCATTCAATAAGTACCTTCCTCAGAATAGGGTTAGGTTAGTGAGAGAGTTCAGTAAAAATGCAGCAAAGTTTTTTCCAGACGAGACTTTTGATTTCATTTACATTGACGCAGACCACACCTATGAAGCAGTTACCGAGGATTTAGAGGCCTGGTTCCCTAAAGTTAAAGTGGGTGGTGTTATCGCAGGTCATGACTATATCTCCAGAGAGGACACTATTCGCCTAGGGCATTCAGTCCCTTTTGGGGTTATAGAAGCTGTCTCTGATTTTAGAAAGAAGCACGGTTTTGCAGAAGACAATTTTCACATTACAAATGAAGCTTACGCTTCTCACTTTACGGTTAAGGAATGAACGCATTTAAAGAACGAGTAATTTGGACTTTTTGGACTGGGGATAATGAGATGTCCTCTGATCGTGCCAAAAGTTTAGATATTCTTAGGAAGGATAGTGGGTGTAAAGTAATCACTATTACCCCCGATAATCTTGATGATTACCTTGTTGAGGGTGACCCCCTACATGAAGGGTATGATTTACTTAGCCTCACACATAAGTCTGATTACTTAAGATCGTATTTCATCTATCACTATGGGGGTGGGTATTCTGATATTAAGGCGTACAATTATAGTTGGTTGCCTTACTTTGATCAGTTAGAAGAGAGTGAGAAGGACTTTATTGGGGCACAAGAACAAGCCCCTGATCACATAGCTTCTGATAATTTCTTAATTAAGAATTACTTTCAGAATTTAGCGTCCGTCCGATGCTTTATCTTCAAACCAAAAACCTCTTTCGCTCAAGAGTGGAAAGAGTTAACTAATAAGAAGATGGATGATGTTAAGATAGGTTTGGAAGTTCAGAATGGTTCGTATCATCCCCGTGCCGTGACTGGAGGAGCCTTCCAATCTGAGGGAGATTTTCCTACGATGTATCCTTTGTGGTGGAATGAGTTACTTGGGCAAATATTGCACCAACTACAGTATGAGAATATAGATAGCTTTATGCTAGGGATGCCCAACCAATTAGTTTACAATTACAGATAATGAGCCCTACACTTTCTTTATGTATCACATGTTATGTCGGTGACTACCATTTAGTATCTCCTCTTCTCGATGAGTTTGCCAAACAAACTGTAGCTCCCGATGAAATTATTATATCCTCTAGCGGTATGAGACAAGATGAGTTGATTGATCTAGATTATTTTGTTATTGCAGGACAAGCTGTACCTGTTATCCACCAGAATAGTGAGCAGAGACACATGCAAAGTGTTGCTAGAAATGCAGGATCAAAAGCTAGTACCAAAGAGGTTATCGTTTTCTTTGATGTAGATGATATCCCCCATCCTCAGAAAGTAGAGGTAACAAAAAAGTTATTCTCTGATTCAAAGCTATCTGCTTTTATTCATGGGTATAAACACGGTGAAGACCGTGAGTTTGATCTTGTAGAGGATACCCCTTTTTGTAGAGTAATTGCAAAGCACCCTGAGAATACAAATATTATAACAGAAGAAGGTGTGGGGGGTATACATCACTCACACATAGCTGTTCGTCGTGAGGTATTCGATAAAGTTAAATTCAATGAGTCTCCTGAATTTTATCGGCTGGAGGATGGCAAGTTTTGCCAAGACATTGTGGATACTAGACTTCCGTTTATTTTTTCCAAGCTAAAGCTCGTTTATTACAATTAACTATCTATAATAGCATATGGATACTTTAATTTTATATCACCACTTGGGTCTTGGAGACCACATGATGTGCCATGGTCTGGTGAGAGAAACGTGTAAGCACCACCCTAAGGTCATTACCTTTGCAAAGAAACATAATATCACTTCGGTTAGATTTATGTTTAAAGATATTCGTAATTTAGATATCTTTGAAGCAGATGACATAAAGGCACGGAAGTTTATAGAGGAAAATCCTACGATGAGTGTACTCCCCGTAGGGTTCGGGGCTTTAGACTGGAGTTCGGATAAGCCTTTGGACACCCAGTTCTATGAGATGGCAGGGGTTTCTGTAGAGAAGAAGTTCTCGGAGTT
>TARA_R110002020_G_scaffold20260_4_pt1 | contig 10493 bp, 6 predicted proteins | sample TARA_R110002020 | Tara Oceans TARA_R110002020 (sample SAMEA4396489) | marine metagenome | biome: Westerlies Biome; feature: [MES] marine water layer (ENVO:01000295) within the mesopelagic zone...; material: water (ENVO:00002006), including particulate matter (ENVO:01000060) such...
GGACTGAACGCAAGGAGGGAAATCGCATAGATGGCAATCACCGCATCAGTAACGAGAGGGTTCACTTTTGCCACAGGCGTAGACGTGACCGCGGCTGCCCTTAACGAGTTGGGCGAACCAACCGTATCGGTTGCCACGCCAATCGCTGTGGGCAATGGCGGAACGAACGCAACTACTGCGAGCGCGGCACGTACGAACTTGGGGTTAGGCACTGCATCCACACAAGCGACTTCCGCATTTTTACAACCTGGGAATAATTTAAGTGATGTATCTGCCGCAAGTACCTCGCGTACTAATCTCGGACTAGGCACAATTTCGACACAAGCAAGCAATGCAGTTGCTCTTACGGGTGGCACGATAAGTGGCACAATAATGACACTACCAAGCTATGCGGTGAGCGGAGTGCCCTCGGCAAGCCCTGCCGGACAAATGATCTATGTGACTGATGGAAACTCAGGTGCGGCAACGGTCGCAGTATCTGACGGATCGAATTGGAAGGTGGTTGCCCTTGGAGCAACGATAAGCACATGAACGTACTCGCGCAATCGCTCAAACTTTACGAGAAGATCGGCACTGATCTATTCAAGGACATTGCCGTTTATCTCGCCCATGGATATGTGTTCAAGACCCCGCACAGTTTACTCCTGGGCAAAGCAGTGCGTACTGATGGCGGGAACCCCGATGCCCAATGGGACGTCGAGAATCCTGACGCTTGGTACGTCAGAACCGCAGTCGGAGATGGTGCAGTAAAAGAATTTATTAATAGCATACCATATGCCCTGCCGTGGGTTGGATGGATGCGACACGTTAAAAACAAACCTGTAACGTGGTTTCCAATTGACCAAGTAATGAGGAGAATGAAATGAGCAGTCCCGATATTAATTATCCCGAGCAGCCTTCCTATGGCGAAGGAATGGCAGAAGCACTAAAAGCACAGGCCGAGTTCCTTAAGGGAACGGGTGACTTTGCAGGCGTAGGTAGCATGGAAAGCTTGCTTCCATTAGAAGAGAGCTTACGTAAAAAAACCGCGCAGGCAGATACCGACGTTCTTAGGCAGACGTTGTTGGGTGGGGAGACTAAGAGCGTCTCGGGAACTTATGATGATCAAGGCAGATTGGTCGTTGGGCAAAGGGACGTCCCTGGGAAAGCAACAACTAAGAAAGTAAGCGCGCGCGTTGAGGCTCAACTGACTTACCGGTCACCGCAAAATACAGCGTATAATAGATGGACAATTACAGCAAGGCATCCTCAAACGGGGGCAATGTTGGGGTCAAGTACCCATACGGGTTCTAGTCCCCATGACGCAAAGCAGCGTATGCAACAACAGCATGCGAGCAAGAAATATGATATCCCTGGGGACGTAAGCCCGACTACCCAAGAACCCGTATTTGCAGAAGATCCGGATGGTAATATCATTACCGATCCTAGCAAGGCAGGACAGACCGAGACAATTCCGGCAAGTCGATTGGGGGACGGCATGGTCGATCTCTTGGGTGATAGACGCGCAGTCCAAGAGTTTGAAACAAAAACTGCAACGCAAGCAGATGTGGATGCCGGACTTGCCACGGAAGTCGGTGATTCCTTTGTTGCTCAAAGACAGACTCAACGCCAAGCGGGGTTTGATGATACGGGCAATTTCATGGGCCTTGCAGCAATGGCAGAGGATATACAACGTGGTAATCTTTCCCGCCAACGTGAAGCCGATCTACAGGACGTCTCCCGCTTATCCGGCTTGTATGGTGAGATCATGGAGGATTACAAGCCTGGCACGACCTCTGCAATGAAGGGTGCAAAGGACTTGATCGAAGGGCAAAAGGATAACTTGCTCAGAGATGTTGGAATTTCCGACCCTGAGAAAGTCGCATCCCAAGGAGTTCAAGCAGATCCGTTACGCCAAGGTCTGATGACACAAGCTCAAGAAGCGCTTGGTCAAGGATTGACTGACCGCGAAGAGCGCCAGGTTGCTGAAGCCGCCCGCGCGCGATCCACGATGATGGGTAGAACTTTTGATCAATCCGGTGCAATCGCAGAAGCTGAAGCTCGGGTGCTTGAGGATAATCAACGCAAGATGCAAAACCGCGCATTTGCACAACAAGTACTTGGGCAGGAAGCGGGCATTCAAACCGCAGATGATACACGCAGGCTCGGAGCGGATCAGTTTAACGTTGGTGCGCAAATGGATGCCGAGCGTGCGCGAGAAGGTTTGCGTCAACAGGGCTTGCTTGGATACCTCGATGCCGCAAGTCGCGTATCGCAAATCGAGAACCAGGAGAGTATGCTCGATCCTTTCCAAGCAATACTTGGTAGAGGGGGAGGAACATCCTTACAGCAAGGTCAGAGCGTGTTTGGACAAGCAGGCTATGGGTTGCAGTCACAACCGCAATACTTGAACCCCGAGGCGGGCCTTGGATATATACAGACGCAAGCCACGAATGCCGCGAACATGTATGGTGCGCAACAATCGAGAGCAGGCGCGGAACGCGCAGGGTTGTATCAAGGTGTAGGTAATGTGATAGGTGGAGGGTTTGCCGGTCTCTGTTGGGTAGCTCGCGAAGTCTATGGCTTACACAATCCTGCATGGTTACAATTCAGAGAATGGATGCTCAATGAATCACCAAGTTGGTTCAGAACAATATATATCAAATTCGGTGAGCGCTTTGCGAAGTTCATCTCGAACAAACCACGTTTAAAAGCACGCATCCGTACATGGATGGATACAAAAATCGGGAGGTAACACATCATGGCACAACCATTCTTTAAAGGAAACTACGGGTCATCGCTTGCGCGAATCGACACTCAACCAATTATCGAAGCGGGTAGAGCACAGGGACAAATGTATGCCAACATGGGCGCGCAGCTCGGAGGCATGATCCAACAGTACGGGTTGAATAAAGAGAAGCAAAAGAAGCAAAAGGCGAACATTAAATCGACTGTAAATTTCTTGGAATCCCTTGCTCAGAATGATCCGGCAATGGAAGATCAATATGCCTCAATGAAAGAGCAACTGCTCAATGAGGACATTAGTTTAACCGAGCGCGACACACTAGCTAGTCAGGGATTAAAGCAAGTTTCCCTTTCGTCGCAAATTAAATCGCAACAACTTAATCAAGACGCTCAAAGATTGGCGAATGAGTTCCAAGAAGAGACAAGGAATGTACGCTCAGATTTGTTAGGGCAACAAAGGGACTTTGCTCAAATACAAAACAGCATAACTGCACTTGGTTTGGACAAGCTTGAGCAATTACAACCTAATGAGATAAAGACAAAACTTGCGCAATTTAGTTCTATACTAGATACGTTGCCATCACTTACCAAAGCTAAAATCAAGCAAGCCGAAGGTGCTGTACGCGACGAAGGTGTGCGCGATGCACAAGTAGATGTGCGTGGCGGGCCTATGGGTGTAGCCGCACAGCAAGCAACAGTGGAGGATTTGAGCGTAGAGCAAATGGAAGCAAATATAGATCGAACTCGAAGGTCAACAGATGCAATCGATTTTCAAATGGAGTTAATGAAAAGACCACCTATTGACACTTCAATTCCAGGGAATGTGGATATTGAAAAGAAACTTAAGGAAGCTGACACGACTGTATCTCGTTTAAGAAATATTGAAACTTCTGCAATAGATGACGAAGGGAAGACTTTGAATGTAAGCGAGGTTTTAATACCTGATCCTACAAATCGTGGTTTTGTAATTAATGAGATTTATAGCAATGACCTTACGGATGATGATAGAAAAAATGTAAACAGGTTAATACGAGCAACTGCAAAAAGGAGTGACCTCTCGGACAAGCAAATAGTTCCGCAAGTTATAGGTACTGACGAAAATGGACAGCCTATCATTAGGGAGGTTACTGCCCGCGAAGACGAAATTATGAGGAAAAAAGAATTGGAACGCTTAAAAGCTCTAGAACTTGAGGCAGAACAAAAAGAATACACTGAGAAGGCATTTCCAACTGATAGGTCAGGCAGACCTACGGAGTACGTTTATTAAATGGCAACAAGTCTTGTAGATTGGGAGGCGACTGATCGATTACGCCAACAACAACGGCAATCGAGGTTAGACCGTGAGAATGCACCTGTTGATTGGCAAGCGACTGATGATTACAGGATGCGAGGAATGCGACTACCCGCTCGCGAACCCGATTTCCTCGACACTGCCGCGATAATCGGATGGGACGTTCTGCCTGCAATTGCGGGTAGTATAATAGGTTCAATCGGTGGGGTAGGAGGCATTGCCGCAGGTGGTGCAGCAGGATCAGCGTTTGGTAACTACATGTCGCAACAGTATCGCATAGAACGTGGGTTCCAAAAGGAATTTGGATTTGGCGAGTTTGGAGCAGCAACCGCAATAGGAGCAATCCCACTCTCCGCTCTTCCAGGCAAGGGTGCATTGGCACGTACCGCAATTCGCGCAACGGAGGGCAGTGCGTTGGCAACAGGCGAGCTTGCCGCAAGGACTTACTTGGACGAGGGGCGCGCCCCAACCGCTGACGAGATATCCACGACCTTGTTATTTGGTGGTGCTTTTGGTGGCGTGCTTGGAGCAGCGGAAGCAAAGTGGTTAAGTAGGAGGACAGGAGTAGAAGGGCTTGATGGTGCATCACGACCTGAGGCTTTAAAGCTTTTAGAAAACAAGATCAACGAAGTGGGCGGGCCTGCAAACTATGAAGCAACGTCACCCACGGGATTCTTTACTTTTCGCGACCCCGACATATCTACTGTAACTCCTCGCGGGACTAACGCACTTGGCCCACGCAGGTTGCAATCGCTAGACCAACAAGGACTACCTGGGCAACGTGGGTTACCAGGTCCACGACAAGCAAGGATAGAAGCACGAAAGACCGGATCGGACGTGATCATAGACATCGAAGCTATGGACGTTAAGGACTATGCCGAGGGTGTGCTTTCGGGGTTGGAGAACAAACTTTTAATTGAAACCGATGACATGGTTCGTGGGCTTGCCAAGAGTGACGAGGTTTCCCCCGAACTCCAAGGACTGAAGGATGCATTTGAGGGCAAGATTTCAAGCGACTCAGAACTGTTTACCGGAGTTAATCCAATAGTCGCAAAGGGTAACCTCGCAGATAATAAACGTTTGCGTGAGATCGATGCCGAGATTGATGAGTTAAAATTGCTAGGGCATCACAAGGGTGTCCCTAAGCTCAAGGCTCACAATGCCAAGATTACCAAGCTTGAGAAAGAACGAGACAAGCTCCATCGCAAGCACGGAATTATACAGGTTCGTGGTGGTGGCGCGGGACTTGCCGCAGGCGCGGGCCTAATGGCGGAGGACGAAGACTCTCAGATGGGCCTTCTCGGAGGAGCAGGAGTATTAGCTGCGGGTATGTTGCTTCCGCCAGGTGCGGGCGCGTTTGTACGCAAGTCAGTTAAGCAGGCTAAGGACACGATTGCCAAAGCAAAGAAAAGGGTCGATGATCATTTTGGGATTGGGAAAGAGTATAGCCATAAGGATAGCGAGACGGGTGAGTTAACAACCCGAGTTCGGAACCAAGAAGACACTCCCTTAGAGGAGTTGATGAATAATGGCGAGGGCGGGGATTGGCCCCATTCCGGCTTTATAACTAAGCGCGAAGAAGAGTTTTTTCGCGACATTGGTTTTACGACTGAGGATATTTATACAGTCAATAAAGCTCATTATGATAATGCAAGCCACACACAAGACCTCTTAGGCTTATTGACTAAAGAAGAATACCTTCGATTAGCGAAACGTCATGGGTTTCCTGCGACAAACGATATGTTTGACGATATATCTGAAGGAGGTCGCAAATGGAAAAAGCAATTTAAACAAGCGGGGTTTTCAAAAGAGGATATAGATCGCATAGAAAAAACGGTATATCAAATAGTCGATATTGAAGGGCCGATTTACGAGGATCTTGTACAAAGGATGGACAAACAAGATGCGGCTACAGCAGTTGTAGGTGGCTCGGCGCGCGGAGGTGCGGCAGGACTTGCAGTAGGTGGCACGGCACTCACACAGGCCGAGGAAGATGAACTGCGAGACCTTGGCCCTTGGGGAATAGGCATGGGCTTGATGGCGGGTGCAATGCTCCCACCTGGTGCGGGCGGTTTCTTTAGAAAAGCAATTAACCGGATAAAGCGCGGAGCAAGGCAAGCAAATGACGAGGTTGCTAAGGCTGCGGAGACAGGCAAACCACCTCCGCCTGTAGAGCCTACTCGAAAAACTTCACAACCAAGAAAGAAACAAACGACGGCGCGTGATAAACAAGACATCAGAGCCTATTACTTTGACGAACTGATCGAAGTCATTGAGGACGGGAGCAATCCTGACTTTGTATCGCAAGCAATCACTGAGCTTTCCAGGCGTGCAACTAGAGACTCGGATACTGCACTGCGGTTACAGCGAAAACTTGACGAACTTACACAAGCGGGCAAGGCTCCAAAACAAACAAAGGCAACCGTAAGCGAGGAGGGCGCGGAACGATTGGCTCCTGCCGCTGACCCTGCATCGCGCCAAGCGGTTTCCGAGGGGATTGAGCAAGGAACAGTGGTGCAACCCCGTGGCCCTGTTGAGAACTTTAGGCAGATGGACAAGAATGATCTCCTCCAAGCCATTCAGCGCCAGGATGGAGACAGTGAGTTTGCAATCACGGAAGCTCTGAGGCGTGCCGCAAGCAAGCCTAAGACTCGTAGGTTCTTTGAGAAACACGCTCCTAAAATCTTTCCGGCAATCTTAGCAGGGGGTGTATCCGTTGCCGCAATTGCAGACGTGCTTGAGGACGAGGACGAGGAGTTTAGAAAGGCAGGCATGGGTGGGGTAATGCTCCTCTTGCTTGCCGCAAGCCTAGGTAGGCATGGTTATAAGAAGTTCATAAAGACCAAGCAAGGTCGCCAAGCAAAGATTGCTGCTCAGCTAAATCCAAACAAGGTGGAGCCTGACTCCATCAAGGCCAAGGTTATTGATGACGTTGGAGAGAAGGCTAAGGGTCTTTACGTTCCGCCTAGCGAGTTTCATAAAACGATGCAGGGCATAAAGGACATGGCGAATTTTTTACTTGTCCCGCTTTCGCGAAATCTAAAAAAGATAAGCCCGATCCTTACTGCTGAATTCCGAAAGCATGATGGCAAGATCAGAACAAAAACCCGTGAGTATTTAGATCGTGCTTCTCCGTTTATCACGGAGATGACAAAGCGCTTTAAGAAGAACCCTTTGAAGTTTCAAGAGTTCAAGCTTCATCTATTAAATGGTGACTTTCCTAAGCTCGCTATCATGTTGGATGAAATTGAAGCATCTCAGTCTCTAAGGGACAGTCTGACTCAGATGCGATCCACCCTTGACGAAATTCGCATATATGCACGCGAAGAAGGTGGAATAGACGTTGGGTACTTTGAGAACTATTTTCCACGACAGGTAAAGGACTACGCTACGTTTAAGAGATACTTAGATGAAACCTTAGATAATCGTGAGTTAAGAAACGATATTGATAAAGCCCTCGACGAGTACGCTGAAAAATGGAAACTCCCATCACGCGACTTGATCCCTCCGGAGGAAGCGGCAGAGGTCACCTCACGGGTACTTCGTGGATATCCAATACAACCTGGTGCGAGCCTGCCAGGTAACTTCAAACAACGCAGTATTGGAAACGTCACGCCTGAGATGCTCGATGCATATGCCGATCCTGCTGACGCGCTAAGAACGTATATTGAACGTGCAGTCGATTCGACTGAGCGCAGAAAGTTCTTGTATAAGAAGCCAACCACCGCAACCAAGCAAGTTGGATTCGAAGGTAGCGCTGACCAAATGGGTAGCGACTTAGGCTTGCGAATGGAGGTGGATGAAAGCCTAGCGAGCACGGTTGCTCAACGTTTGGGTGGAGAGAATAAACTTTCACCCGAAGACGTGACCAAGCTTGCGGAAATCATTCAGTCGCGATTTAGCGGGAAGACTGTTGATTCATGGGCACAAGGATTGAAGAACGCAAACTATATTCAAGTCATGGGTAACTTTGGTTCTGCGATTACACAACTTGCAGAGATTTCATATGCCGCATTTTTTCATGGATTTGACAACACCTTTCACTCCCTGTTTAACCGCAAAGACAATTTCAATTTTACCAAGCATTTTGGATTGCAAGATCACCACATTGACGCGCAAACAAGCTCAGGTGGATTGACCAAACTGCTTGATCAAGTGTTTGGATTGGTCGGGCTTAAGAAACTTGATCAGTTTTCCAAGAACACGATCATGAATGCATCGTGGAAAAAATACCGCGCCCAGGCTATACGCAAAGGTGGGTCAGCGGAACTCATGGACGAACTAAGTCCGATTTTTGGCGCAGACAGGGCAAGAGAAATGATTGATGCTTTGCGACAAAGTAAGCCCAACTCTAAAGTTTTACCTGAGGCCGCAGAAGAATTAATTTGGTACAAGTTCCTTGATCTTAATCCTGCAACCCTGACCGAGATGCCTGCCGGATATGCAGAGTCGGGTAACGCACGGATACTGTACATGCTCAAAACTTTTACGATCAAACAGTTTGATGTTTACCGCGAGGCAGCAGGTAAAGAAGTTAACCGAGCAACTTCGCTCTATCAAAAAGGGGACAAGAAAGCGGCAGCTAAAGTAGCAGGGGAAGCAGTTGCCAAGTTTGCCGGACTTGCCACGCTATTTGCCGCAGCAAACGCAAGCACAGATGTAGTGAAAGACACACTGTACGGTAGGCCCGTTAAGCCTGACGATCTTGTACTGAACAACGTCCTCCGCTTGGCGGGCATTAACAGATACTTGACCTACAAAGCGCAGCGTGAAGGAGTTGCTAAATCAATCTTTGAGTTAGCCCTTCCACCCACTGCCGTACTCGACCGCGCTTACAAGGACATCTCGGACATCGTTGGTGATGGAAAGTATCGCGGGAACATGTTACAAGGGACACCATTCGACTTGGTGTATTGGAGAGCACTTGGCGGGCTTGACAAGATTGAAAACATGAAATAGTCTGCGGGTTCTAGCAGTGACAGTAATGTTGTTCTAGAGTTTACTGCGAGTGGGGACATTCGCACCAAGCGGGGGAAACCCCGCTTTTTTTGTGCCTAAAATAGCTTTGTGCAAAAAAGTAAAAAAAAATAAAAAAGGCATTGACAGACACGAAAGGATACTTTTTTTGTAGTTCCATGTCACCGACTGCTACTGAAGAGAATCTGCTTGATGTTACGTCAAAGTTTCTTATTCATGGCACAGGCACATTTGCTTGGAGCCGGCGTAGCTCAGTTGGTAGAGCAGAAGACTCTTAATCTTCTGAAAAATCCCATGAAAATCACAAACAGCAAAAATAGCACTTTACAAAACGGTGAGCAATCCGTAGACAATGAGGTCATACCCTCAATGCGATTGTACAGTCGCAACGGAAAACTCTATATGGAAACCTCATTTAACGATGAGCGGATCCGAAAGTCTCTTGACACCTCTTGCCCCAAGGAGGCCGAAAGAAAAGCTCAGCAATACATGCTCGACTCGATCAACGAGAGAATTGAGCGTGTTATCCCTGTCATAAGCGACCTCTTTCACATCTATGAGCACAACCGACTTCCGGTTGGCAGGCAGGCTAACGATGACACGAAACGCAAGAACGTGGTAAAGATGCGGAGGATTCTTGTTGAGTACGGGATTGACCCCGAAGCACACGACATCCGATACTTTGCACGCAAGTATCGTGGTCAACCAATCCCTGAGCATTTCGCACAGTTCCACGACTCAAGTGCCGTGCGTATGGCTAAAAGCTTATTTAGTAAGGGATGGATTAAATTTTACAAGGAGCGTTTCGGAGTGGATACTTCTTTCTTCGCCAATTGGATATCTGTAAGTCTTAAGCCTGCGAAGGTGAGCAAGTTTTACTGTGATGAGCGCGAACGTGCATTGATCGAGGAGAAATGCGGAGCGCTAAAGAAGACCGACATTGATTTATACAAGGCGTACATCTTGGCCTACGGGTTAGGATTGCGTAGCTCGGAAGTCATGCGTGCCAAGTGGGATGACCTTTGGCAGACCGAGTCGAACAAGATCATCCGCATATTGCAGCCTAAGGGTTGCACGGATGGCGAGATCGATGGCGTTGGGTTCCAGGATCGTCCATGTGATCCTGCTTGGTGGGATGAGTTGATGAGTCTTAAATCGCCTGACGATGTTTTAATAGTTCCGGTTATTCGCAATCGGATCACTCGCAAGTTTCCAAACTTTTTACGAGACGAGTGCGGGATGACTTGCACTCAACCTTTTCATCGCCTGCGGAAGTATGCAGGTCACCGCACCATGCGGTTGAATAACAACAATCCTTTCATTGCCCAACAAGTACTTGGTCATTCCTCGGTGGAAATGACAACGAAGATTTACGTCGGATTACCGACTGTCAATACGGGCAAGATACCCGACTAAACCTCCCTCATAGCTTTATTACTCAAAGACCTAACTGCGTCTACTACACTACGCTACCCACAACTACATGAAAACAACAATTGAT
>TARA_R110002020_G_scaffold113252_8_pt1 | contig 10490 bp, 8 predicted proteins | sample TARA_R110002020 | Tara Oceans TARA_R110002020 (sample SAMEA4396489) | marine metagenome | biome: Westerlies Biome; feature: [MES] marine water layer (ENVO:01000295) within the mesopelagic zone...; material: water (ENVO:00002006), including particulate matter (ENVO:01000060) such...
ACTGGTGGTAATGTAAAAAGCAATTCTAGGGATTTTAAAAAAATGTATTATGATCCTGATGCTTATAGGCTTTTAAAATTTTTTGTACCAGCTACGAGAATGTATTTTCCTTGTGTAGCGGGATATAAAAATTCTAAGGGAGAAATAAAAGAAGATATTCCATACTTAAAAGATAAGTATACTATTGAAGAAAGATATGGAATGGAAGATAGGGAAGCTGCAGAAGAAAAGATATTAGCAAGAAGAGAAGATTTTAAAAAAGGAGATAATAAAAAAGCATTGTATGACAATATGCAAAATAATCCTTTAGATGAAAAAGAATCATTTTTGCAATTTTCTTCCAACAATTTTGATGTTGATATGATTAATGAACAAATGTTCAAGATAGAAAGTCAAAAAACTAAATTAGGTAAATTTAAATTAGAATGGAAGAAAAATGAAAAAGGAGAATTGCTAACTCCTTTAAAAGTAGAACCTGTGCCAGACAAGAATGGAGATTGGAAAATACATTATGATGGGCATCCTAAATCGAGATATAAAAATTTAGATGTAGCTGGACTAGATAGTTATGATATGGACCAATCTATGACTTCTAAGTCGTTAGGATCTATGGTAATATATAGAAGGTCTAATACTATGAGTGAAGAGATATCAGATGCACCTATTGCATTATTGTATTACAGACCTAAACAAAAAGAAACTTTTTATGATGAATGTTTAAAAGCAGCTGTATATTGGAACTTAGTAGGAAATGTATTAATAGATGCAGAAAAATCATTAATAATAGAATACTGGAAAAATCATGGAGGGTTAAAATATTTAGCACCTAGACCTAGGAAATTTGATGCACCAGGTGGAAAGCAAATACATGACTTAGGAGTAAAACTAACAACATATTCTAAACCTAAAATGCTAGGAGTAATACAGTCTTGGGTATATGATTATGTTGACAAGTGTTGGTTTCCAGAAATATTACAAGATTTATTAGACTATGATGAAACTACTAGAGAAAGTGATTGGGATGCAGCTGATGCATTAGGAATAGCTCTTATGAGAAATTCTGATATGCAAATAAAAATAACCGATGATTTAAAAATTGCTAAAGATGATCCATACAAATTACCAGAATGGGGAGAAGATTCAGAAGGTAATGCAGTAATGAAAAAAGGAGGTACTATAATAGAAGGAGATGTAAAAGATCCATTTCTTCAAATGCTATATAGTGGACAATTAAATTCATAATTATTATATTTGTAAAAACTATACATAATGGGCGCACAATATCCACGACAAGACATACCAGAATCTAAGAAAAATAAAGACTGGTGTAAACAAATGCTTGATTATGCTGTAAGTCAATTTGAATATCTAAATAGAAATCAAGAAAGAATCTTAAGATTACGTAAAGCTTATAATGGTACTATAGATAAACGTAGAATACAATATCTTACAAATACTTATGGTAAAAAAATTAAGACAAGATTTATTGATTATAAAATTGGCAGACCTAAAGTAGATTTAGTAAATGGAGAATGGTTAAAGAGAAAACTAAACTCAACTGTACAATCTGAAAACAAAGAAGCTAAAAATAAAAAAATGGATAAGTACTATCGTACATTGGGTATGATGGAAGTTAAGCCAGAGCTTGAAGAATTAAAAGAGTTAGTAGGATTAGATATATACAATGGGATGGAACTTCCCAACAAAGATGATACAGAAGAACCAAGAATAAATATAAAATTAAAAAATGAGGTTTTTATGCAACATGCTCTAAATTATCACATTAGAGCAAGGGATATGAAAACTAAACTTTCAAAAAATTTTAAAGACTTAGAGATTACTTCTGAATGTTTTGGTTATATTGATTTAAAAGAAAATGGTACAGTAGATTATATTCCTATCAAACCAGAAGATGCAATCTACATAGAATCAGAAAATGATGAATTCTTAGAACGTACTCCTATAATCGGACATAAAAGATTTATGTTTGTTCATGACATTCTAAATGAATTTAGTGGAGATAAAGAGTTTCAAGGAGAAAAAGGTAAACAGCTAAGAGAAAAATTAGAACAGCTAAGAGGTGATCATGGAAACTATACTGATTCTATGAATGGTTATTATAGAAATTGGTATAGGGTGTTAGGAGATGAATTAGCTATTATAGTATTTAGAATAGAATGGAAAAGTTCAAGACCAGTTTATACTAAAATATTTCCTAATAACAGAAGATCAGAAATATCCCCTGAGTATTACGAAAAAAATAAAAAGAAAATTCAAAATGACGAAAAAAACGGAAAGTTTGAATTAAGGAAAGAATGGAAAGTAGAATTATGGGAATCTACTAGGATTGGAACAGACATTGATATAAGATGCAGAAGAAAGCCTTATCAACTACGTAGTGTAGATCCGCCACATGATCCTTGGTTTTCTTATGTTGGATTATTATTCAATACAGAAAATGGTCAAAGAGTTTCATTATTAGAAATGCTAGATGATATATCATTTTTATATAATGTAGTAATGTTCCAAATTAATAGAGAACTTGCTAAGTCAAAAGGTAAAGCTGTTGCATATGATTTAGCTGGGTTACCTAAAGGTCAAACAATGAAAGATGTAATGTATAATTTGGCTGATGATGGTATGTATTTGTATAACTCTTCACAAGAAGGTAATAAAATTGGTAGAGATGTAATGGTGCAAGGCACTATAAAAGAAATTGACTTAGGTATAAGTAATACTATTGCTGTATTGATACCATTAAAAAACGAACTTCAATTAATGGCTGATAGATTAACAGGTATTACAGAAGAACGTCAAGGTCAAATAGCAGCTTCTTCGACAGTTACTAATGCACAAAGTAATATTATAGCATCTAGAACTATGACTGAGCCTATGTTTTATTACATGGAAAGATTTACAGAAAGAGTATTTCAAAAAACATTAGAAGCTGTAAAAGTAGCTTGGGGTTTAATGGATACTGGAGAAGGAGATCTTATTATTGGAGATGAAGGAACAGGATTTTTAAAAGCAACAGCTGATATTGCAAATGATGATTATGGAGTTTATTTAATAGATGGTAGAGAAGAGCAAGAAATAAAAGCTAAGTTAGATATGTTAGCACAAGTTTCAGTAAATGCAAAAGAACTTAGATTGCAAGATTGGTTAAAAGTTAGTTTAGCTGGTACATTAGGAGAAGCTCAACTTGCATTAGAAAAGGGATGGAAAGATATGGAAGAATCAAGAATGAAGTCTGATGAAATGAGAAATCAATTAAGACAGCAACAAATGCAACAGCAAATGGAAATGGCTTATGAAGATAGGGAAGATAGACAAGAACATGATATTAATAAAATATTAATTGAAAGAAGTTTGGATGGAATGGGACAAGTTGATAAGGAAGAAGCTAAGATGCGACAAGAACAATACAAGGGTAATGTTCAACAAAGAATCAACAAAGACAAAAGAAAATAAAAATAATTAGTAAATTAGTAAAAAAAAATCATGGCAAAGCTAACAGCAAAACAAAGAAAAAATATACCAAGTAGTGAATTTGCTTTGAAAAATAGAAGATTTCCTATTAATGATAAAAATCATGCAAGAGCAGCAATTATGTTAAGCAATAAAGGTACTACTCCAAAAGAAGCAGCAACTGTAAGGCGTAAAGCAAAAGCAATTCTTGAAAAAAAAAAGGAGGTTTAATGTCTAAATTGCAAAGTGGCGGAAGATCTCCGGCTATTACAAAATATAAAACAAGAGGTAATAAAAGAATTAAAACAGAAAAACGAAAAGATTCAGAAGGAATACAAAAATCAAGATATACTCAAAAAACACTACCTTCTGGAATTAAAAAATATACTAGTAAAGAAATAGATAAAAGACCTGGTATTGTTACGTTTAAAGACAAAGAAAAACAAACAGAATATCCTAATGATATAAATGTGTATAAAGTAAAAGAAATAATGAAATCACCAAAAACTGGAAGAACAGTAAAGAAAAGAGAATATGCAACTAAATCCAGAAAATTAGGTGGATTAATGTCTAAACTAAGAGGTGGTGGTCAAGGCTATCTTGATAAAATTGATGAAAGTGTTAGTGCATCATTAAAAGAACCTTTAATGAAATTAAAAAAAGGTGGTAAAAGTAAAATGATGAATGGTGGTATAGGAGTTTCTGGTTATAGTGATGAATTAAAGAAAGGTGGTCAAGGTTATAATGCTAAAGAAGATGAATCTTTAGGAATGAGGACAGGAAAAGAATCAACTAAAAAACAAAGCATGAAAGCTAGAAGAGATGATTCTTATGGTAAATTTGGAAAAAGATCTAAGTTAAGAAAAGGAGGACAAGGATATTATGATAAAGAGGATGAATCTTTAGCTATGAGATTTGGTAAAGGAAAAGGAACAGCTAAAGAAAGAGATATGTCTTATGGTGATTATGGTAAGAGAGGTTTAGATTGGACAGAAAGAGGAAAAAAAGGATTCAAAAAAGGAGGAAAAGGATATCAAAAAGGTGGACTAATAAACCAGTTGAAAAATTATAGAACAACTGGTAATATAGGGGGAGTTGAGCCAATGAGTGATGTTCCAACTAAAAAGGAAAATAGAAGAGCTATTAAATCAAATAAAAAAGAAATAAAAAAGAATTTTAAAAAATTAGCAAAATCAGGAGGATACAAAGGTTTAAATCCTAAACTAAAAACAAAATAATGGGAAGAAAAGTTCCGTATAGAAAACTAAGTAGTTCTGCTAAGCAATATGATAGCAGACCACATTTACATTTTACAGCTACTGAATTGCCAGAGATTAAAACTTGGGTAGTAGGAGAAGAATATGAGCTATGTGTAAAAGTAAAACAAACAAGTACTAGAATCCTAGAAATGGGAAAAGATAAAGGTAAAGTAATTGCTGATTTCACAGTCATTGGTGTAAAGGATGCAACAGGTAAAATGTAAATAATAACAGTAAAAGTTAAACATGAAAAATACCGATATAGCTGACCAGACAGTAGAATCTCCTGAAGTAGAAGAAAAAGGAGCATTATCTGGATTTCAAGAATTTTCAATTGAAGAAGATACAGATTCAGAAGTACCTACCGAAGTAGATGTACCAGATGCATTAGAAAATTCCAAAGAAGAAGAAACTACAAATGAAAATACAGAAGAAACTGTAGAAGAAACTGCAGAAGAAGCTGTAGAAGAAGAAAAAGAAGAGAACAAAGAACAAGCAGAAAAAGAAAAAGAACCAGAATTTGAATTCAAAGCTCCTGAGTTAACTGAAGAAGAAGAATCTGAAGCTCCATCTGAAACATGGAAACATATAGGAGAGGATTTAGATCTTGCTGTTGAAGGAGAAGAATTTGAAGATTTTAAGAAAGCATTTGCAAGTAAGCTTGAAAAAGCACAACAAGATGCATATAATCAGGGTTTACAAGAAGCAGAAACAGAGATAGGAAATTTAGATGACTTAGATCCTCAAACAAGAAATCTTATAGAGTTGTCACAAAATGGTATAGATTTAAAAGAATACTTAGATCCTATTAATACTATAGATGGATATTTAAAATATGATGATAAAAGTTTAGTTCAAGAAGAGTTAAGGAATATAATGAATGGAGAGGAAAGATTATATACAGATGAACAAATTTCATCAAAAATAGAAAGGTTAGAAGATAATGAAATGTTATCTGATAAAGCTGATGAAATTAGAGAAGAATTAATTGCTGAAAAACAAAACATTTCACAAGAAATAATAGAGAATCAAGAAGCATATCAGCAAGAACAAAATGAGCTTAATCAACAAAATTTGAGAGCGCAATCAGAAAATTTTATTAATACTGTAAACTCTACTAATGAATTTATGGGTGGAAAAATAAATAATGACATCAAACAACACGTTAATGAAATGTGGCAAAATGGAGAAGTTCATAATTTATTTAATGATCCTAAAAAAATTGTAGATTACGTATTATATCACACAGTTGGAGATCAAGTGTTACAGCAGAGAGATAATGAATCTTTTAGCAATGGACAGAGCAAAGCTAAAAAATCATTACACAACGTACCGCCAGTTATTTCAGGTGGAGCATCAAGAGGTGCAAATGAAAAAGCTGAAGAAGCTGGAGACTTCTCAGTATGGGAAAGTGCAGTATCGCAAGTGCGAGCAGAATAATAACAATAAATTAATTATTCTAAAATATAAAAATAAACAAAAATGAAAATTCAAATCGTAAAAGGTAAATTCGATGAAACATGTACTATGGAATCGAATCTTATCGAAAATCAAGCGCATTTCCCAGCGATTTCAGATATTATTCAATATGCTGAGCAACGTATGCTTAGTACATTGATTGTTTCTGGAGCAAAGACTGCGGAATCAATTGGAAAAATTCCAACTAAGATTGGAACTATTCCTGATACTAAATTAGTAGGTAGTAGCGGATATCGTTATGCTGTAATGGGAAGGATTCAACAATCATCAGTTATTGATAGCCAAGTTGGTTCATCAGGAACAGATGGTACTTTTTCTCTTTCTATTAAAGATAACTATTTGTTTCCAGGTATGGTAGCTATTTTCCATACAGGATTACAAGCTAGAGTAATGGGAGAGCCAACAGGTACTCCTGGTGCTTATACTTACAATTTCCAAACTGTAGATGGAACAGTTTTCTCATATGCAACTCACGTTGCTCCACAAAACGGAGAAAAAACTTGTTTCGGTTCTACTACTGGATATGAAGAAAAGTCACTTAGAGGATTCTCTAGAAGTCACTATTCTGATGTATTCATTAACCACATGACTATTCAAAGAAAGACTCTTGCTCTTAGTGGTGATGCTCTTTCTGATGTACTTTGGTATCAATACAAAGGAACAAAAGGATGGTTGTTTGCTAAAGAACGACAAGCTCGTTTGCAATTTATGATGGAGGATGAATTCCAGAAATGGTTTGGTCGCTCAACTATGAAAAATACGGATGGAACACTTCGTAATTCTTCTAGATTGATTGATCCTGCTTCTGGAAATCAAATCGTAATGGGTGATGGACTTGAAGCTCAAATCGAAGGCGGTAATGTTGCTTTTGGTTCAGCTACAGATGGTTCAGCTACTCTTGCTGACATTGAAGATATGATGACTACATTAGAAAAAAATTCTGATGTTATCGAAGGTAAAGTATGGTATTGCGTTACTGGAACTGATGGGTATAACAATGCTCAAAGGTTACTAGAAACTAAAGCTACTAGTACTTTCAATCTTTATATGGATAAAGCAGGTTCAATGAAGCCTGGTGGACCAGACGTACAAGTTGGATATAACTTCCATACTTATAACGTAAATGGTAACCAAGTTATCTTTGTTAAGCATCCATTATTTGATGATAAAGAACGATTTACACAAAGAGGTTCTGATGGTAAATTACTTCAATCATCAGCATTATATTTCATAGATGCATCACCAGCTATTGATGGAACTAAGAACATTGAGATTCTTACCAAAGGTGCTTATGGTGCTAACAGAACTATGGTTAGTGCATATTTGAATGGACTTACAGGATTGAAAAAAGGAAGCGTTGTTAGTGGCGTTGACGGACTAGAATTCCACATGCTTAAGCAAGATGGTATTTTTGTTTACAACACACGAACTTGCGGAATTATTTACAAAACTGCATAGTTTATATTAATATAGGGGGGGAAGAAAATCTTTCTCCCCTTTTTTTTAAAAGGTCGCAGTAAGCGATAGAGTAAATCTAAAAACCTAAAAAAAATGAATACAAAAGATCACTATGATGTTTATAAAGCTGGTATGAAAGTATACAACTTTAAAAACATAGAAAGAACAGGAACTAGAGAAGTTGTTCCTGTAGACCAAAGAAAACTTCTTAATTTGTCTTTTACTTGTTTTAAAGATCCAAGAACAGGAATATGGTATGGTATACCAATGGGCGAAAATGACGATTTAGGCAGACCTGTTTTCCAAAGAATTACTATAACGGGAAGAAGAATGTATTATTTAGAAAATGAACAAGATGCTATTGAATGGTCAATTATTCAAAGGCATCCAGCAGTTTTAAATTCTCCATTACAAAAAGGTAAGCCATTACTTAAAGTGTATGACAGAAAGCACGAAGCAAAAGTTAAACTTTCTAAAATACGAAGAGGAGCTGAAGCTATGGATATTGCATTAAATAAATTAGCTGGTAATGATCTTTTAGATTTTGCTAGAACTATAGGCATATCTCCTGAAAATAATGATATAGAAGTAGTTGCTCAATTAGTTGCTGAAAAAGCACAAAAAGATCCAGATGATTTTATGGATAGATTTAGTGATGTAAACAGAAATATATCTGAAATAATTAATAGAGCAAGAGCAGTAGGTTTAATTGCATATAAATTAGATACTGGTTTAATATATAAAGAATCATATCCTTTAGGCAGTTCAGACATTGCAGCAATAGCTCATTTAAAAGATAATCCAAAATTACTTGAAACTATAGATATTGAATCTAAACAAAGGTGTAAAAGTGATTATGGAACAGAAGAGCCAGAAGTTGAAATTAGAAATGATGGTTCTGTTAAACAAGTAGAATTAGTTGGAGAAGTAGAAAAAGTAACAGAATCTAATTCTAATGATGAAACTATTTTGAATAAAGTAAATAAAATAAATAAAACAGCATCAAAAGTTGTTAAAGAATTTTAATTATGTTTAGAACAGTAGCGCAAATGCATCAGGATATTAACTTTTTAATAGATAAGGTTAAAACTCCTAGATTTGAATCTTTTGAAATAGATAGAGCTTTAAATATGGCGCAAGATAGAATTATCCAAGATCGTTATGATAACATCAAACGTGATACTGGATATTCTTTTCAATCATTGCAAAGGGTAAGAGATGAACTAAGAACATTGATTACTGAATTACCATATATTGCAGTTGTAGCTAATATCGGAGGTTATTATACTTTTAACTTACCTTCTGATTATAGACATGAAATACTTTTACAAGGCAATATAAATGCTGTAACAACTACTTCTATTCCAATTGATTATGATACATTTGGGGTAGCAGAAGAAGATCCTTTTGGTAATTTTACAGAAGAATATCCAAGACATATAGAAACTGGAGCAAAAGAAGTAAGAGTTTATACAGGTAATGGAACATTATTTTTTATGGCATTATCATATATAAAAAATCCAGCAGCTATAGATTTAGATACAGGTACTAATAGTGAATTACCAGGATTACTGCATGATGAACTAGAAAACTTAGCTGCATCTATATTAAATGGTACTGTAGAAGATTATCCAAAGTATCAACTTTTAGAGAAAGAGTCTAAAGAATCATAAATATTTTATATCTTTGAAACAATTAATCCAAATAATAATTAAAAAATAAAAAAATCATGGATTCAAGTTTAGCTAAATCTGCGTTATTGAACACATCAGCAGCGACTGATGTCAAGCGCAGTGGTGGGGAAGTCTCCATCACCGATTTGTTATCTTTTGACATTGATAATTTATTGACAGCAGGTCAGAAAATTTATCGAGCAGAAGTTAGTCAAGTGGTAGGAATTAATGTAAATCTGGTTACCAAAACAGCAAATACAAGATATTCTATAAGAATAGGTAATGTATTAAATGAATATGAAGCTGGTCAAGAAGCTTTAAAAGTTTATGCATTTACTAGTGGTGCAGCAGTCCCAACAAATGCCGACATAATTGCTGGTCTTGTTGCAGCTGTAAATAACACAAGCATTTCTAACTATGTTAGTGCTGCTGATGCAAGTCCAACTATCAATATTACTGATGATGCTGGATATTATCCAATTCGCCCAGCTGGAAGAGCTGGTCCTTCTACTGTAATATTAGGAGATAATATGTCAGGAGCAGTTGTAACTGTTTCAACAGCTGGTGTTGTTGGTTATGGAGTAGGAACTTACATTGCATCAAATGTTCCTGTAAAAGATCCAATGTCTGGTAACTTAATTTCTGGAGAATTAGATACTCCAGCTGGTGCAGTTGCAGGTCAGTTTTATAGTGGTTTCCATATGACTTATACTAAAGAAGTAAATCATCAAGCAGTATCAGGATTAAGAGCTGAAAAAGTTCTTCGTCAATTGATATATGTTGATAATGGTGCAGGAGCTAGTACAGCTAATGCGGCTGGATATTTAGCTTTTTTACTAGAGTTTGAAAGACTTATTTATCATAACTATACTAAAGATTCAAATTCAATGGTTTCTTTCTTGGAAAATGCTCCTTTTTATCAGAAAAAAGGTGGTGGACTTCCAACAGGAACTGCAGGAGATGAAAACTTAATTAGTTTCCCTAGCATGGCTCTTAGTCAGCATGTATTAGGAACACAAACTACTGTATATACACCTTGGTCAACTACTGGTTTGACATTAGTACAAGATGCTACAACCAATGATGGTTTAGAAGTTTCTGCTGGAATTGAAGCTGTTACACCACAAGAATTTGTAGTAGGTCAGCAAGCATT